>Ga0194125_10000917_pt1 | contig 50326 bp, 24 predicted proteins | sample TA2KigC250mmetaG_FD_148626 | JGI IMG/M metagenome (GOLD analysis project Ga0194125, IMG submission 148626) | Freshwater microbial communities from Lake Tanganyika, Tanzania - TA2015034 Kigoma Deep Cast 250m | ecosystem: Environmental > Aquatic > Freshwater > Lake | place: Tanzania: Lake...
TGACATGCGCGGCGAAGGCTGATCGGGGCGGCGCCCAGCGCGCCGGGGCGGTTGGCCATGTTCTGCGCGCTTACGACACATTCTGCTCACTGGCGCATCACCCGCGCCTTCTCTCCGGGGCACTGCTCCTTTCGGCGGCCAACCATGCCTTTGCCCTTGCCGGCGCGTGGATGTTCACCAAGGCTGTCGGGGCCGCCCTCCCGCCAATGGACTGCGCCACCGCGTTCCTTGTCATCAACGCCGTATCGGCGATACCTGTAACACCGGGAGGCCTTGGAACGCGGGAAACCGCCGCCGTCTACATGCTGGGCACAATGGGAGTTGAGCCGGCGCAGGCGGTTACAATCTCGCTCATGGTCTACGGATCAGCCACGCTCTGGAGCCTGGTCGGCGGCGCGGTGTATCTGGTCTACTCGCACCGGCGCGGCCGCGTGAGGGACATGCCGGAAGCCACCGACGCACGCAGTCCATGAACTTGGGCTAGCGCACATTATTCATGTTCTTCGTCGCGAGAGAGCGCAGGGTGCGTCAGATCAACGGCTTGCCGAAGAGGGCCGGATGGCGGCGTGTTGACACACGCCAAAGTCGGCCATCAAGGTAGGTCGCTGAGGTGACGTATCATGTGCACTCGTAGCAGAAGGTTCATGAATAATGTGCGCTAGATCCGCGCCGCGATACGGCGCAGGATTTCCCTGCACAGGCTGGGCAGCCCGGGGTCGCGCGCGCCCATCACGAGCACAACGTCGCCGTCCCGCGCTTCGTCCGCGGCCATCGCCGCCGCAACTGCCGGCTCCGCGACGCTCACGCGGTCCGCGCACGAAGCGGCCATGAGATCCATAACACATTCCGGCCGTATCGTGCGGTCCGCCGTTCCGCCGGCATCGTACACAGGAAGCAACCAGATGCGGTCTTCCGGCCCGCACAGCCGCCCGAACACGGCGGCGAGATCCGCCTTCATCTTTGCAAGCGGCCCGAACCCGTGCGGGCGCCACAACGCAAACACGCGGCGCCGCCCGGCCGCCGCGGTCTCCCATGCGGCGGCTATTTTGGCGGGATTATGGGCATAGTCGTCAATCACCAGAACACCGCGCTCCTCACCGACCTTCTCGAGCCGGCGGTGTATCCCGCGGAAAGTTGCCAGCCCCGCCCTGACCGGCCCCGGCGCTATTCCGAGCCGCAGACACAGATGAACAGCCATGAACGCGTTCTCTGCATTGTGCCGCCCGGGCACATGCACCTCATACTCCGCGCCGCCGATACTGACACTGCTCCCGAACGCCGTCCTGCCGAAACCGAACCCCTCGTACGGGTCCCCCCCGCCAGTGTCCCCCACCACGCCGGCCTTCACCTTCGCCCGGAACGCGGCAAAAAGCGCCCTGGTGTCCTCCATGTCGAAATGATCGGCGGACATGTTCGTCACAACTGCCCATTCGGGATTGTAGTTGAGGAGCGAACGGTCGCTTTCGTCGGCTTCAATCACCCACCAGTCCGACTTGCCGCCGCGCATGTTGCCCATTCGTCCGGGCCCGCGCCAGTTCAGCACGCAGGCCCCGTTCACCACAGTGGGATCAAGACCGGCATGCTCCATTATGACGCCGACCATGCCTGTGACCGTGCTCTTGCCCGAAGTGCCGGTCACCGCCACGCAGCGACGCCCCTCGCACAGGCGGGCAAGCATGACGGCCCGGTGCACTGTGGGACACCCTTGCCGTCCGGCGGCGACCAGGTCAGGGTTGCCGCTTTCTATGGCCGTGCTGACGACCAGTTCCGCGCCGGGCCGCACCCCGCTTCCGTCCTGCGGGAATACGCGCACTCCCGCGCTCTTGAGCGCCGCGAGCACTTCGGCCGACTCGCCGGAATCGAGAAGCCGGTCCGATCCGCTCACGTCGTAGCCGGCATGCAGCAGCGCCTGCGCGAGCGGGCTCATTCCGACGCCAGCCACACCGACCAGATGCGCCTTCCGCTCAACCTTGCCTGAAATCATGTGCCGCCCCCGCCCCAGCCGTCCCTGACTCGCATAACCGCTGGATTCAGGTGCTGGAGTATGCATAATGAGCCGTGGTGAAACCAATGCTTTATCTTGCGGCCGCCTCAGCCGCGCTGTTCTTTGCCCTGCAACCGCCGGCGGCAGCACAGGAAAGCGTCCCGGCGCAGTCCGTCGTATATGTCATACCGGTCAACGGCATGATAGAGCGCGCGCTGGTCTACATGATCCGCCGCGGCATCCGCGAGGCAACCGAGAAGAACGCCAGGGCGATAATACTGGATATGGACACGCCGGGCGGACGTCTCGACGCCGCGGAGGACATAATACGCGCCGTCGCGGCCCTGCCCATCCCGACATACACCTACGTTAACCCGAACTCGATCTCGGCAGGCGCGATCATCGCCATGGCAACCGACCACATCTACATGGCGCCAGGCAGCAAGATCGGCGACGCCATGCCGATAATGCTTTCGTTCATCGGCGGACCGCAGGAAATGCCCAAGTCCATCGAGGAGAAATCCGTTTCCTACGTCGCGGGACTCATCCGCACCACGGCGCAGAGGAAGGGACACGACGCCCAGCTCGCCGAGGCGATGGTGAGGGGCAGCGTCGAATACAGAATCGGCGAGGATACTATCAGCAAGGCCGGCGAATTACTGACACTCACGAACGTCGAGGCGGAGCGCATGGTTGACGACGGGAAGGGCGGCACGCGCTTCCTTCTCTCCGAGGGCACGCTCGCAGGGCTGCCCGACCTGGTCGAGCTCGCCGCCGGGCCGGGCGCAACGGTCGTGCGCATGAAACCGATGACCGAAGAACGTTTCGCACGCTGGATCGAAGCCATCTCGGCGCTGCTGCTGATCGGCGGCATCATCGGCATCTACATCGAATTCAAGACGCCGGGCTTCGGGCTCCCCGGCGCGACCGGGATCGCCTTGCTGGCGATCTGGTTCTGGGGCCACCACGTCGCCGGGCTTGCCGGCAGCGCGGAAATGCTCACATTCGTCCTCGGCGTGCTCCTGCTGGCAGTCGAGGTATTCCTGATCCCCGGCTTCGGCATAACCGGAGCCGCCGGCATCGCACTGATTGTGCTCTCCCTCTTCATGGCAATGATCCCGCGCTACCCCGGCATTCCGCCGTTCAGACTGCAGCCTGCGGACTTCAACCACGCCCTGGCGACGCTCGGCATTTCTTTCTCGTGCGCGGGCGTGGCGGCACTGCTCCTCGCCCGCTACCTGCCTGAATCCCGCGTCGTGCGCCGCATCGCACTTGGCTCCTCGCTGGATGCGCGAGACGGCTACACCGCCTTCCCGCTCCAGCCCGGTCTGATCGGCCGGACCGGCGTCGCGGAGACGCCGCTCCGCCCGTCCGGCATCGGCCATTTCGGCGACGAAAGGGTGGATGTGATCACCGACGGCACCTTCCTCGAGAAGGGCGAGCCGATTCGGGTTGTGGAGATTCACGGAAAACGTATAGTGGTCTCGCGCGCGCGGACAGAAAACCACCACTCGGCGGCAGGTTGACCTGGAGTTCCATATGACAGTTGCGCATGTTTTCGCGGTCCTGCTCATCGCTGGGCTCTTCCTGATCGGCGCGGAGATATTCGTGCCCGGCGGCATACTCGGTGTCTTCGGCGGGGTATCCCTGCTTGCCGCGATCGTCGTTGGCTTCAAGGCGTTCCCGGGCTACGGTGTTCCAGTGGCGGTCGGCATCACGCTTCTTGTCGCGCTGGCCATAGCGCTGTGGATGCGCGTCTTCCCCCATACGGCGCTGGGAAAGAAACTCACCGTCGCCCGCGACATGTCCGATGCAAAAGCGGCCGATCCCGACCTCGCCGGCCTTGTCGGGCAGCACGGCGCCACGATCACCGCCCTCAGGCCGGGCGGGTTCGCGGAGATTGACGGCCGCCGCATGGATGTTGTAACTGAAGGGGCGATGGTGGAGTCCGGCAAGCAGGTCCGCGTCGTCGCGGTCCACGGCAACAGGATTGTCGTCGCGCCGGTTTCCTGAACAGGTTGAAGCGGCGGCTCCCGCCCGCCGCACGGTGAAGAGGATACGCAGAAGGAGGAAGATATGCCGCCGTTACTGGTTGTTGGGCTGGTTGTATTCGGGATAGTCGTTCTCGTTTTCGCAGGCCTTTTCCTGAAGTTCATCGGCGTGTGGGTGCGCGCCCTCATGTCCGGGGCGAAAATATCGCTCTGGGCGCTTGTCGGAATGACGCTGCGCCGCGTTCCGCCGTCACTCATCGTTGACGCGCGAATCCGGGTCGTGAAGGCTGGCCTGATGCTCGACAGCGACTCGCTGGAAGCCCACTACCTCGCCGGCGGCGACGTGATAAACGTCGTCAACGCGCTGATCGCGGCCGACAAGGCGGGGATAGACCTTTCGTTCCAGCGTGCCGCGGCCATCAACCTTGCCGGGCGCGATGTTCTCGACGCCGTGCAGACAAGCGTCAACCCGAAGGTCATTGACTGCCCGGATTCCAAGAAGACCCCCCTGGGCATGCTCGATGCCGTCGCAAAGGACGGCATCCGTTTGCTGGTCAAGGCCCGCGTAACGGTGCGCGCGAACCTCGCGCGCCTCGTCGGCGGCGCCGGTGAAGAAACGATAATCGCCCGCGTAGGCCAGGGCATCGTCAGCGCCATCGGGTCCTCGCCCAGCTACAAACACGTGCTGGAAAACCCCGACCAGATAAGCCGCAAGGTGCTCGAAAGCGGCCTCGACGCCCAGACCGGGTTCGAGATCGTGTCCATCGATATTGCCGACATCAGCGTGGCCGGCACCCAGGAAGCCGCCAACGTCGGCGCCATGCTCGAAACCGAGCGCGCCGAGGCGGACAAGAAGCTGCGCCAGGCGGAAGCCGAAGGCCGCCGCGCTATGGCCGTGGCGTTCGAGCAGGAAATGCGCGCCAAGGTACAGGAGATGCAGGCGAAGGTCGTGGAAGCGCAGGCGGAGGTCCCGCGCGCAATCTCCGAGGCGCTGCGTGAAGGCAATATCGGCATCATGGACCTCTACAGGATGCAGAATATCGAGGCCGACACACGCATGCGCAAGTCGATCGCCGGCGAAGAAGGCGATGACAAACCCGGAACGCACTGAGATGCCGCAGGCGGCACGGGAGAGATGACGTGATGGGCCAGCAAACAGTTGCGCTTGCCGATATCGGTGGAGCGTTCTGGCTGCTCATCATCGTCGTCTCGATCGTGGCGCAGATCGTCAAGGCCGTCAGGCTTGCGGCAAAACAGCAGGGACCGCGACCGGAAGGCGAATCTTTCCCGGAAAGACCGTCCCCGCAGGTCGGAGAGCCGGTTGAGCCGTCGGAGGAGATACGCGAATTCCTCCGCCGGCTGTCCGGCGAACCGCCGGCACCGGCAAGCCCGCCGCCCCCGCGCCCCCCTCCTCCGCAGCAGGTGGTCGTAAAGGTCCGGCCTATGCCGGCACGCCCGAAAACGCCTGCGCCATCACCGGTGGTGCATCAGCCCGTCCCGCTCGTCTCCCTGGCAGCCCCGCCCCCGCCCGAACCGCCTGTCTTCATCGCCAAGGCAGCGTCGGCGAAACCGCGGAGGAGAGTCTCCGCCGCCGCACTGGCGCTGGCAGCCGACCTGAACACGCCGAGTACCGCACGGCGCGCAATCCTGATGCGCGAGGTCCTAGGACCCGCGCTGGCTCTGCGGCCGATGCGCCTGCCGCGCATCTGACGCGGCACCGCGCCGCGCCCCGGCGGCGGGCTTCCAGATTGAACTCGAACGCATGCCGGCGAGCTACGACGCGTTCGACGGCTGAGCGGGCCGCACGCCGCCAAGCGGCACTGACAGGGTCCCGTTGAAGAACTCTATGATGTGGCCTCTCTCGATAAGCCATGTCAGCGGAGAGAGTATCTCCGAGGCGGCCGGAGAATCCTCCGGCTCGCCCGGCTTCAACGCCTCGACAAGCTTGCTCCGCGTGGAACCCGGGTTCTCGCTCAGGTAGCGCAGAACCCCGCCTATCGACTCCACCGCACGGTCGGGATCGAGCGCGGATGGCTGGGTGTGCGTCACGAAGCTGATGCCCTTCCCCGCCCTGAACACGTGCAGGCGCATGTGCTTCAACGCCGCGCGCAATGCAAACAGCACCGACCTCGGGAAGCGCGTCTCGCGCTGCCATGCCTGACCGACCTCGCGCCGAAGCGCCGAATCCTCGATCCCCTGCGCGACCACCGCCGGAAGCACCACCCGACGTGAAAAGGCAATCAATCCCGGCGCCGCGTTCTCGCGGAAGTAAGCCTCCGCCCGGGTTCTGTCCATCTGTTCAGCGCCGTCCTGTCCCTTGGGCAGATACGTCTTCCGCACCTTGTTTTCGGACTTCCACTGCGCAACCAGCGCCTCGTCACGAACGGTCTCTATCCGCCTGCGGTATTCCTCAATCGGCATGGCGGGATACCTGGCGGCATGGACCTCGCGCACCTTTTCGGCATAGCTGTGATGGTTCGGCGGCCCAAGCAGAACCCCGCTCAGCCCGCACCTGGCAACACAGGGGAACTGGCCGGCCGGCTCGGGACTCTCTTCCTCTTTGACCTCAAAGAAGTCCGCCATGTGCTCGCGGAAGGCATGGACAATGATTGTCGACTCGTCGAGCGCAACCGTTCCGCAGACCTTGCACTGCACGATGTCAACGCCGCCCTGCCCCTTCGGCGACTCTATCTTCACCTGGTAATACTCGGGCTTTGACATGACCAGCGACGCCACTTCCAGCAGCGGATACGCTTTTCTGGAAGTGTGAATCTGCCTTGCGAGCGCCGCAAGCTGCCTGCGCTCGGGAAAGAAGGCGATCGAAACCGGCGGCGGAGCCGCCATTTCCCTGCGATCGACCTCGGATCCCTCACGCAGGCGGCCCCCCCCGGAGCGCCGATCGTCACGGTCACGGCTTGGACGGGCATCCCTGCGGCGCGGTCCGCCTTCGTCTCTGCGCCCGCGGGGAGGGTGGCCCCCACCTCGTCCTTCGCGGGGCGGCCGGTCACGCCTGCCGCCATCCCCGCCGTATCCCCGGTCTTCGCCGGATGCATAGTGATTCACGGACGGAGGCCTGCGAGCCCAGGCTGGAACGAAGTTCAGTTCCAGAACAAGATCCGAGGCCGATGTGGCGCCGTCTTCTTCGTTCCGGCCAGCGCCGGATTCATCCAGACTCATCTTTTACCGCCGTTCTGTCGGTTGCCGATCCGCTCACACTCCTTTGAAGGAGCAAGTGTCGGCGCCGATTTGTTCATCTCGTGACTCAGGATACGCGAAACCATTCCGTAGTAACAGGCCGTGACGGCGCGGATTCGAGGCTGCACGGGTCGTGGCACGGCGAAAGGTGGCTCTTGCCTATCATGTGGGTGAAGCAGCCCTCGCGCGCAAGCCGGTCGAGAGCGGGAGTCGATGTCGCGCGGTTGACCGAACCGAGACAGTCGTACCTCATCTGATCGGGCATGAGCAGCAGGATGTTCGGTCGAGCCAAGGCGCATTCACCCCGTTGAGATACCGCGGACGGGAATCAGGAGGGATTTCTCCCGGCCGCCGACGGCAAAAAACGCGTGCATGATAGGCCCTACCCGCCCCCGTGTAAAGCGTTCGACCGCAGTCAGCCCTTTCTTTTCCCCCGGCGGTTGCGTTCGCTGCGGACAGGGACTGCTCCGGCACATGCCGCATGCGGAGATGAACGCAGAACGGTTGGAGTCCGTCGGAACAAAAGTGGCTCAGGACAGCCGGGCTCCGGAAACGGACAGCAGCAGGCCGCTGGCGCCGACGCCACCGCAACGCCTCAGATGCGTGAATGACGCCGAACGAACAACGGCCATCACATCAGGCGAGTTCGCCCACACCCTCGCGCTCGCGGACAAACTCGATGCGCTTCTTCTGAAGATAGACCGAGCGGTACTGCCTCCAGGGATGATTCGCCGGCGGCTTCCGGCGTCGCCCGCCGTCAGCCTCTCCATTCACCACGCCACTGTCACGACGTACATCAGCGCCCTGTAACGTCAGATCTCCAGTTCCTGCCATGAGTCTGACTCCGTGCTTAATCCGCCGGCCCCATTGCCCGCAGAAGTGTGCCTCATGGAGTTAGCACAGCACGTGCCAGACACACCGCAAACACCGCATGACACTGCGCAACAGCCTTCCGCCCAATCACATGCAAGGCGCCACCAACTCAACCGTAATGCCTCGACATACAAGCCGGATCGGACCGGCACAGCACAACAGGCCGTTGGATGAATACTTCCGTATGCACTTGAAGGGCAGCGGCAGGCTATTGAATCAGAAGCTGCTTGTCGCCCTGGTATTTTCTGATTTCGTCGGCTCTCTTGGCGTCCATCAGCCCGAGATCCTTTATCTTGAGGGCCTTCCCCGTCACCCGAACGCGCTTCTCGCGGTAAAGGCATCCAAGAACGCTTATACGGTCCCATTCCGAAGTGACCTTGTAGAATCCGTCCCCGTTCAGGCTCTTCGCCGCGCGATAGCAGGCAATCCGCTCAAGCGGGTCGCTCACAAGAATACCCGGCAACAGAACGTCCACGGACACCTTGTCGCCGTCCAGCACGAACCACAGGAACTGCTTCGTGTATGCCTCGCCCGAGGCATCTCCGAGCGTCTCCAAACCGTATTCGAGAGGACGGGACAGGACGGTCATGGACTCGTCACGCAAGCCGCCGGTCGAGTTGATGTGAGCGTTCTTCAACCCCGTCGCACAGCCGGATGCAAACATGACCGCAAGAAGCATGACCAATGCAGCAAACATACTCCCCTTCATCTTCACTCCTCCCTTCGTCAACATCCCCGCGTGTTGCTCCAGTTTCCGGAGCAACCATCAACTCGCTTCTTCTGCTTCAACAGGTTTGTCACGGCGCCCCGGCGCCGTCAGCCACCTCCTTCCCTTCCTGGCGCACTCCCAGACGGAGCTCGCGATTGGACTCAACCCCATACCCGCGGATGATGATCCTGTCAGGGTGGACCTCAACACGGCAGTACGCATTCCCGCCGGCCGCCACCAGGGAACCGTCCGGATGGAACGCCACACCGGCCAGCCATTCCGTGCCCGGTCGGCCAAGGCATGTCGCCGCTACCGGGGTCGCCGTGCCGGGCGCCGTCTTGTAATTGGCGCTATGCTCGCGGAAACGTGCAGCTTCCGCACGAAACACAGGTACGGCGGCAAGAAGCGCAAAGCACACCAGAACAGATACGGAATGTTTCGCGGACATCGTCGACTGACCATTCGCGCGAGGTCGGTTCACCGGGGCGTATACCGGCCTCGCTCTGGACATGTAGTCGCGTTTCCGATAAAAGCCAAGGCAAATCACGCCGCACGGACTGGACTCCCTGTTCGACTGAAGCACTGAGACTGATTTCCCGGAAGGAGAACATCTGAACACATGAGCAGTGACGCTGATATCAATGCGGTGGTGGCAAGGCGGCGGCGCAATGTAAGGGGCAAGTTCCGCGGCATCGCCTCCTTCGAAGAGCGTGCCCAGCTCAGGTTCGACGTGATCAAGGCGATGACCCACCGGAAACGCGTGCCGGCGCCAGAGTGGGAAATCCGCTACGCCCGCTACCTTGCCCCGGACAAGTACGAGTTCCTCGACGACTGGCGGCCCATCCCCGTCGGCGGCGCCTGGGGCGGCGAGGATATCACCGCTTTCTTCAGGCAGACCGTTACGATGCCCGACGAACTGGACGGCGAGAAGGTTGCGCTGAATATCTTCGTCGGCGGTGATTCCATGTTCCGCCTGAACGGCGAGCCGCATCACGGCATGGATATCTTCCGCGGCGAGGTGCCGCTCACCCCGAAGGCGAGGGCCGGCGAAACAATGCTCCTCGAGATCGAGTCCTATATGAACTTCCATGGCATCAGCGCGAAGCAGAACGAACTGCTTGCCTCGGACCTCGTCGCCATAGACCAGGAAGTGACCGACGCGTACTGGGACCTGTGGTGCGCGGCGAAAGTTCTCCAGATTCCCCAAATTGACGCGAAACTCAAGGACTACATCGAATCCAACCTGTGGGAAGCCATGTCGCTCGTGCCCCTCGGGGAGAACGACCCGGCAGTTGTCCGCGATGCCATTCTCGCCGCGCGGGAGGCGATCCGGAAAACCGTCTATTCGACCGACCGCTTCAAGGGCGAAGGCTGCATGAACCTGGTAGGGCATTCGCACTTGGACGTGGTCTTCATGTGGCCCTACAAGGAGTTCGTCCGCAAGGTGGGCCGCACACACGCGACGATGCTGCGCCTCATGGAGGAATACCCGCAGTTCATCTTTGCCCAGAGCCAGGCAAAAATCTACGCGGATATGAAGACGCACCACCCGGAAATCTTCGAGCAGGTGAAACAGCGCGTCGCGGAAGGGCGTTGGGAGCCGATCGGCGCCTTCTGGGTTGAACCGGACTGCAACCTGATCTCCGGCGAATCGTTCGTGCGCCAGATTATGCACGGGCAGCGCTTCTTTCAGGACAACTTCGGCATGACCAGCCGCACCTGCTGGCAGCCCGACGTCTTCGGCCTGAGCTGGGCCATGCCGCAGATACTCCGCCGCAGCGGCGTGGAATACTTCATCTCCAACAAGATGGTTTCGTGGAACGACACGAATCCGTGGACGATGAACACGTTCTGGTGGGAAGGCACGGATGGGTCGCGCATCCTTGGCGTCGTCCCCCCGGGCCACTTCATCGGAACGGTCGATCCGGACGTCCTCGACAGGCAGTGGCGCGCCTTCTCCGACAGGGACACCATAGGCAGAACGCTTCACGTGTACGGCTGGGGCGACGGCGGGGGCGGCGTGGATCCGGAAATGATCGAGTCCGCGAAACGCTACGGCGATTTCCCCGGGCTCGTGAAAACGGAGTTCTCCACCGTTGAGTCGGCGCTCGACAAGATCGCCGAGAAGGCCGCGGCCGCCCGGCTGCCCGTGCTGCGCGACGAGATATACCTCGAGGCGCACCGCGGAACCTACACGCACCGCGCCCGGCTGAAGAAGCTGAACCGCCGGGCCGAGCTCCTCTACCGCGAGACCGAGATGCTTGCCGCGCTGGCCTGGACCGGCGGCGCCGAATACCCGGAGAAGGAACTCGACGCCGGATGGAAGGACCTTCTGACCACGCAGTCCCACAATTCATTGCCCGGCACACACGTGCCGCCGGTTTACCAGGATCTCCTGCGCGATTACGACCGCATATACGCCGTGGCGGAGCAACTGCGCGACGAGTCCGTCGCGCAACTGCTGTCCGTGCAGCGGCGCGCCGACGCGGACTCGGTCGTGCTGTTCAACTCGCTGTCATTCGAACGCGCCGACACCGTCTGCCTGCCGGCTGACCTGGTCGCCGGCCGCGCCGTGACCGACGCGCGCGGCACGGTTCTGCCGCAGCAGGACGTGAAGTCGCTCGACGACAGCGCGCAGCGCCTGGTCCGTGGCCCGGCAGTGCCTGCCTGCGGGTTTTCGATACTGCGTTTCGGGAGTGGAAGGTCGCCGAAATCCTCCTCCGGCCTCCGCTCCGGCGACCACTGGATCGAGAACGAGTTTCTTCACGCGGAGTTCAACGATGACGGCGAACTGGTCTCTCTCCTCGACCGGCAGCACGACCGCCAGGTGCTCGCGAACGGCGATGCCGGCAACAGGTTCCAGCTTTTCGAGGACACGCCCGGCGAGTACGACGCGTGGGATATCGTGGAAACCTACAGCGACCATCCCGTGCCCATACCCCCCGACGGCACTCTGAAGCTGGAGGAGAAAGGCCCGGTACGAGCTTCACTGCGTCTTGAGAAATCCTTCGGCTCGTCCCGCATGGTCCAGAGAATCTCGCTCTATGCCGGAAGCCCCTCGCTCTACTTCGAAACTGCGATAGACTGGGAGGAACGCCAGCGCCTTCTGAAGGTTGCATTCCCCGTGGCGGTTAACACCAGCCAGTGCGCGTACGACATGGCTTTCGGCCACATCGCGCGCGCAACACACCGCAACACATCCTTCGACCGCGCCAAGTTCGAGGTGCCCGCGCACCAGTGGATGGACCTGTCACAGGCCGACTACGGCGTCAGCCTGCTGAACGACTGCAAGTACGGGTGCGACGCGGCGGGCAAGGTCATGCGGCTGACGCTGCTGAAGGGCTCGATACATCCGGACCCTGAGGCCGATGTCGAACGCCACTTTTTCACCTACGCCATCTTCCCGCACCCGGGCGACTGGCGTCAGGCAGGGACCATGCGCGAGGCGATGATGCTCAACCATCCCCACTTCGTCTTCCCCGCGAACATCCAGCCGCACAAACTGCCGGCCTCGCTCATCGAGTGCTCAGCGCCCAACGTGACGATAGAAGCCGTGAAGCGCAGCGAGGACGGCAAGAACCTCGTCATCCGCCTCGTCGAACGGCACAACGCGACGTCACCAGTCTCGCTCTCCGTGAGAGGCGAGGTCAAGCGCGCGTGGGCCTGCGATCTCATGGAGCGCAACGAGCGCAAGTTGGGAATCGAGGACGGAGCGGTACGGATGGAACTTGCCCCGTGCGAGATAGCCACCGTTCGGCTGGATATGGCCGAGTAGCCCCCTCACAACCGCATCCCTAATGGACAAATTCCGACACACTCCCTGTCTCAGCATCGGCCGAACGTGTCTCATTACCGTGTCCGGAAGACACATGCCGACCACTGTCAGGGAGCCGTCGACGTAAAGCCGCCCTGCCGTAATAGGCTGAATTGAAGGAACATAGGGATCAGTATCTACCGCGCCGTGCTAACTGGCATGGAAGTAGCATATGAACACGGCGATGAAGAGAAGCACAAAGTACTGACTCCCGGGTGGCGTGGCGGAGAAATCGCCGCGTCACATTCCTCCCAACCAGGGCCGGTCACGCATCAGCGTGGCCGGCCCACCTTATATTGTCGTCCGGCGGCTACAGGAAGAACAACCGCGCCTCTCCTGTAGCAGCGCCACGGAGGGGCGCTTACTCGACTATGGTCACCTTCGTTCCGACGGGCAGCAGGAGGAACAGCTCCTCGACCTCCGGGTTGCGCATGCGGATGCAGCCGGCGCTTTCGGCCTTCCCGATGCTTTCCGGTTCCCATGTGCCGTGTATGCCGTAACCGCGCACATCGGGTGTTTCGCCAATGGCGCGAAGCGTCATCCAGCGCGTGCCGAGAATGTTCTCCGGATCGCCGTACTTCACCGCCTTGCCGTCCGGCCTCCACCAGGTCGGTTCCGGGATGCGCTCGGTTATCTGGAAAGTGCCCACAGGCGTCTTGCCGAACTTGCCGGTGCCAACTTGGTAGCGCTTGAAGAACCTGTCCCCGATCCTCAGGATCATATCGTTGCGCGACTTGGAGATCTCCACCACGATGCCGCCGGTGAAAACCCGCAGCACGTCCCCGGCTCGTATCCGGTCAGGTCTCGATATGTTGTTCGAAGCCTGCAGAAGTTCCACCGTTGTGTTGTTCTGCTTCGCGATCCTGTCGAGCGAGTCGCCGGTCTTCACAATGTACTCCAGCTTCTCCGGCATGCGCCGCTGGGTTGTGACAAGCAGCACATTGATCCGCCCGAGTCTCGATTCCACCTGCGCCCGCTCCGAGGAGCGCAGCAGTGAACCGTACAGTCCGTAGTAGATATCCCGCGCTTCGAGAAAACGTCCGGCTTTCTCCAGGTTCTCTCCGAGCAGAAGCGACTCCACAAGGTTGGCGGGAGGCTGGAGCGATTCCTGGCCGGCTTGAGTCACAGTGGCCGCGCCGGCGACATCCGCGGACACAACCGCTGGAGCTTCCGGGCTTCTCACGGACCGCACAGGCTCAGACGCTTCCACTTCGCGACGTCCCATGCCGAGTTTGGCGCCAACGACCGCGATGGCTATCAGAAGCACCACCACAAGCAACCACGGCCACCGCACCGGCCCCTTGAAATCGCTCATGTCTTGAATCTGCGTCGGCATCCTCGTATTCCCGTCTGCCCGACCGATAGCGACGCATCGCCGCCGATCCACCCGGCACGGTCGAGCACGTATTCAAAAGCCGGAGGAAACGAAAAAGAAGCCCCACACACTCGCGAGGCGGGCACCCGGAACACTCCCCCGCTTCAGCCCTGCTGTGTCGTGTCGGTCGTAGTGGTGGGAGTTACGGAGTTACGTTGACACTCTCTTCAGCAGCGCCTCGAATGTCTCCTGTCTTGCCACCGTCCTCAACCCAAGTCCCGTTTATCACACGTCCACTGAGAGTGCCGTATACGAGATCGCCTGCCGGAGCCGTGTAGTATCCCTGCAACGCACCCGTGATCGTCACGTCAATACCGGCGGCGCTGGTCCCCTTGACCTGGAAGTTGGCGATCACGTCGCCGGAGGTGGTTCCAGTTGAGTCGCCACCTGCTGTCTGAACACCCCAAACCTGGCCCGAGAACGTGCTTCCCTGACTGTCGACTATCGTCAGAACATTTCCGTTCTGCGCTATAGTGAAAGCGAATATTGGCGCTCCGGTATTCCCCGGAGGAAGATCGTCAATGACGGGATCTGACGGACTGACGGTGTACGTCCAACTCAGGAAGACATTCACCGGTTCGAGAAAGCCAGGGCTATCCAGAAAGAGCGCCCAAGTGCCTGTCTCATAGTCTATCGTTCCAGTCGCGGTCTTGGTGGGCGCGTCTATTCCGACCAAGTTGAACCTGCCGCTCAGACCGCCACTTCCGTCGTCTCTGAATGAACCACCCGAAGAAGCGCCCTGCATGACAATTGTTACAGACCCAGGCACTATGGGAAGTTTGGCCGTTGGAAAACCACCGGACAGTGACGTCTGAGTCGCCGGCAAGGAACCCGCCGGTTCATTCTGAACGGCCACTTCAGTCGGATCTTCATCGGTGGAGCCGCCTGGTGTGGGCTTACTCACAATGTATCCCCTCGGTCCCGTCCCGCGGTAGATGCCGGAGAAATTCACCCACGGCGCAACGTTGTCATTCCAGCTTTCTTCGTCGTCGGTCGCCTCCCATTCGCATCCGGCAAGAAAGACTGCAACCGGTACGAGCGCAAGCATGATGGCAAGAAGCTTCTTCATCGTCATTTCACTCCGTTTTTCGGTCATACCCACGCGGCGAAAATAGACTTGCCCACACAGCCAGTCAAACGTTTTCGCGGAGCGGGCGGCACCTCGCCGCCCCGCGCCGCAGGCCGTCTCTCAATCGTCAGAGCACTATTACCCTGTAGAACCTGAGCCCACCCGTGCCCGGGTTCCGCTCGGTATGGCTCAACCCGACTCCGGCGCCCGTCATGCGGCCGTTGGGCACGTTCAGCCATGTCCGCAGATCGGCGCTGAACTGCACCTGGTAGGCCACGCCGGGCTTCCCGTCCCACTCAAGTCTGAACACCTCCGGCGCTGACGGGTCGCAAGGCATGACCTTGATGAACCTGAGCACATCGGCCCCGCTCCTCGGATCCGTCTTGGTCCGCAGTATTTCCACGGCGTCTATTATCCCGTCGCCGTCGTAGTCGCCCAGAGCATTGCGGGCATCGAGGCCAAGCGCCACTTCAACGCCGTCTGCTATGCCGTCGCCGTCGGTGTCGGCAACGTGCGTCAGCAGGCCAAGCCGCAGCTCGTCGCCGTCAGACACCCCGTCGCCGTCGGTGTCGTATTTCAGCGGATCGGAGTCTATCCATGTATCCTCGTACTCCTGCAGGTTCGAGGCGCCGTCGCCGTCAGGATCCTGTCCGGCATCGTACCCGAGCGTCCCGCCTAGAGCACTGTACTCCCATCCGTCCGGCAGTCCGTCATCGTCCGTATCACGGTCGCGGATCACGATGCGTACGTCGTTCACCGCCACGCTGCCGGACCCTGTCAGGTGTATCGAGCGAGGCTGGTACTCCCAGTCTGTCTGGTACTGCACCGCGAAGCCGTACGGCTCGAAGAAATCAAGCGCCCTGTTGCCGTTCAGATCAAGGAACGCTCTCACGTAGTGCACGCCGGTGTGCAGCCCCATAAGCTTGTACGCGCCCTTGCGGGTCGCAGGGTTGTTCGTATTGCACACATACCCGAACTCAACCTGGCTGTCCGGTCTGCCGCTGAACCCGGCGGATGTGAACGACTGGACTATGATGCGCAGGTCGTTCGTCAACCCCGGTCCGTAGCCGCGCGCGGTCTTGCCGAAGTAGTAGACGTCGCCCGTGATCATGGACTTGCCGCCTGCCTGCGGTTCCCTGACATTCAGGTTGAAGGACTGCTCCCGCCACGGCGACGGCGTAACGCCCGGTATCTCCGCCCGCACACGAACACGGTATGTGCCGTTCGTCAGCTTGAACGATCTGTTCACGGTGTCGCCGCCATACACCGGCAGCTCGGCGCGATACGAACCCGAGACCGATCGGTACGGGGCAGGAGCGACGCGGCTGGCGATCGCCGGCCCGTTGTTCGTTCTGGCCACCTCTATCCTGTAGGACGTCGCGCCGGCAACCATGCTCCACTCTATCTCGTTTCTCGCATAGTCGTAGGTGAAGCCATGGCTGGTGATGAACGACGGCTGAGACAAGGTCACCAGGTCAACCAGCGAGAACATTCCCGTCTGAGGATGCGGGTTCAAGTACTTGTGGCCGCTGACATCCTCCTCGTACGAGATCGTAAGAACATACGTGCTGAACGGGGAAACACCGCTCAAGCCCATCACCCCGGCCGCCAGGTAGTCGCCTTCATGCAGGTAGTTCCTGGCGCGGTTGGCAATGTAACGATTGTTGATGATCGTCGTGGTTCCGCGCTTCAACGTCACATAGTAGCCGCTGGCGGTCGGGATCTGCGTCCATGTGAACCGCGGGTAGCCCTGCCTGAAGTCGGTCAACCCGATCTCCACGCTGTTGATGTCGCCCCAGCCGATCACAGGCTGCGGATCGGCGATTCCGGCTGGTTCGCCCGCGCCCGGCGTCGGGCTCCAGTCCCAGATGCCGTTGTTGTTCATGTCGAGGAACCCGAACACATAGTTCGTCCCCTCGATCATGTGGCCCGTTGTCAGGGCATCGACCGTCATCACGTCCTGATCCATCGTCAGCGTGCCCCAGGGCGTGCCGTCCATCGCCGGGGTGCCGTAGAAGTTCAGTCGAACCGTCGCGCCTCCTGCGAGGACATCCCTGATATCTGCGCCGCGCATGCCGAAGTACCGCGCCCTGACTTCAATGATCGGCATCGGGTAGTTGGTCGGACTGAGCGGATTGCTGCTGCGAACCCGTGCAGGCGGAATGAGATTCATGTCCGTCCAGTACCCCATGTACTCGGCGTAGTTGCTCCAGCCGTCCTCGTCCGGGTCGAGATGGGCATCGTAGTACGCCGGATCGAGCCCGCGCTGGCCGGTTGTGGGCGCGTACCCGCGGTACATGATCTCCCAACCGTCCGGGATACGGTCGCCATCGTCATAGCGCTCTCCGGCCGTGCGGCCGTTCCCCGCGCCGTCAACGCCGCTGTCATAGTCAACAAACCCGTTGTTGTCGGTGTCGGCGACCCTCGGGTTCGACCTGCCGGGATATGCGTCGGTGTCCGCGTAGTACTCGTAAATGTTGTTCAACTCGTCACGGTCCACGTCGCCGTAGGGCCCGTTCTCGCCGCTCGGGTCGTACGGGTTCAGCCCGTTCCCGATCTCCCACCAGTCCGGCATCTGGTCGCCGTCGCTGTCGCGGTCGAGCGGCGGAGTGTCGAGAGAGAACACCGCGCCGTTCGGAATGGCGGCGGACGCCCACCCGGTGAGCCAGTCGGCATCAGTGCTGAAGTCCTCAGCAGAGAGACCGCCGTCATCAAACCTGAACTCGGCCCTGCCGGTTCCCTGGGCGCTGGCGTAAAGGGCCTGGATGCCGTCTATGTCGTCGGCCTGCAGGACCGGGTCTTCGTTCGACCCGCTGTAGAACGGAAACATGACCGCAGTAGGGTCGTCAGAGTGCCCCATTCCGAGACAGTGCCCGAACTCGTGGAGCGAGACGAAGCGCAGGTCTATTCCGGTGCCGGCGATGGTCCAGGTCTCGTCCTCGTCGTAGTAGCAGTCGCCGGCGATGGGCTCCGGGTTGATGTCGTTGGGGAAGTACCCGTACGCAAGGACGCCGAACGGCCCGTCAAATGCCCCTGCCGGGTCCATGCCGAACCCTATGTCAAACGAGTACTCCCGTCCGGGTGTCGCAGACTCGGAGAAGTACAGCGCCGCGTACGTCGCCCACTTGGCAAGCTGGTCCGTCATTGACCGCCTGCACAGCGTGGCGTCGAGGTCCGGAGTCGTGTTGTAGAAGTAGTACGTAAGGTAAGCTTCGCCCAGCCCCGGGCCGTCCCACCCTTCGCCCACAAGCGCGTACGGGGCAACCTTGGTCCCGTTGATCCGCGCCTCATGCGGGCAGTACCTCACGGGTCTGCCGTCGGTCAGCCACGACGGACACGGTATGATCCGCGCCACCGCATCGCGCGAGGCAAGGGCCTGGACCTGCGCGTCGGACGCGCTCGCCACCACGTACTTGCCCGCGATGAATCCCGTGCCGACAGCCTGCGCTCCGGCGCCCTGAACGGTCGAGACCGCCACGCCGGACTGGATGTCGTCGTGGAACATGACGAGCACGTTTCTGGGCGGCTTCGAACCGGTAAAGCCCAGCTTGCCGGATATCTTGTCCTTCGCCTCCAGAGTGCCCGCCCACCTGACACGTGAACCCACGCTCTGGAGCTGCGCAGGCGTCATCACGACCGTCCTGGTGTTGGGCGAGACGGCGTTCAACACCACGCCGCCGGCCTGCTGCACGGCCGCAAAGTCTTCCTCCGGCTTGTCCGAATCGGCCTGGATCAGCATGTGGACGGACTGGTCTGAGGGCACTCCCGCCAGCGACTGGCTGATCCCGCGCACAGGGTTCAGATAGCGCGACTTCAGGCGCAGCCGTTCATTGGCGAAATCGGACGGCACGCCTTCGGGCGCATTGTACCGGTCGAATATCTCGTCGGCAGAACGCGCTCCGCGCCATATCCGGACTTCGTCAATCCAGCCGCGGAATCCGAGGATCACCGGGCCGGTCGAACGCCAGGCGCCTATCGTCACTTCGTCGTCGCCGTGCTCCTGCTTGAACCCGAACACGGTCGGCGGCACAAGCGAGGCATCGGTCCTGTACGCGGCAAGCTTGCCGTTCACGTACAGTGACAGGGTGAGACTGGCCTGGTCGTACGTGCCGGCAAGATGCGACCACTTGTCAACCGGGATCAGCAACGGCGCCAGTCCGCCTGTAATCTCCGTCAGCCCGGTCCCGTTCACACGCACTTCCTGTCCGTCCGATGCGCGGTAGCGTATGTACGGCCTGTTCGTGATTGCCGACTCGGCGACGAGTCCGAGCTCGTAATTGATTCCGTAGTCGGTCGGGTTCGCGGCGCCTTCCATGCGACGGCAGACGATCACGCCGCCGACCCCGCCCGCTTCCGGCTTAACCCACGCCTCGACCGTCCAAGTCGGCGCCATGAGCTTGTTCTGTGGCGGAACGATCACGCGCGCATTGCCGTTGAAGTACATCGAGCGCTGGACCCCCGGCTCGAGGGAATCGAGCGGATCGGTCCTGCCGCTCGGAGGCAGGCTCGTCGCCGGGCGGGTAAGGTTGAACACTGGATCGGTCGAGCCGGTCACTTCCTCCCAGTCCGACAGGCCGTCATCATCGCTGTCAGGCATGTGCGGCATCGTCCCGAGAGCGAACTCGGTCTTGTTGACGAGCCCGTCGGCATCGAGATCCTCGTCCGGATCGCGCCGGTCGTCGCCATCGGTGTTCGGGTCGGTCGGGTCGTTTTGAGTGTAGTACTCATAGAGGTTGGAGAGCCCGTCGTTGTCCAGGTCGCCGTCCGGCCCGTGATCCCCGTTCGGATCCCTCGGATCGAGGCCGAACCGCTCCTCCCAGGAGTCCGGCAGGCCGTCGAAGTCGCTGTCATAGGGATCGGTCCCGAGCGTGCCGTTGTCCCACATCTCCACGTCCTCATCCGCCTCCGCCCAGCGCAGCGGCAGCAAGTCAGACAGGTGCGCGCCGGCATCGTCACGGAACGAGGAACTGGACAGACGGCCGAAACTTTCGGCGCCGTAGCGCGAGGCCGTGAAATAGCCGAAGACATACGGGTTTGCCGTGTTCGGGTACTGCAGGCCGTCGGGGTTCGGAACACGCGAGTCAACGGGCGGATCCAGCGGATTGTGAACCGCAAGGTTGTCTATCCACGGCACGTACAGGTAGTCAGTGTATATCCGCGACCTGTCGGAGGCGGAAGCCCACCACGGGATCGTGTTCACTCCCATCGGCCTCCCGTTCAGCGTCTGGAAGCCGTCGGGGGAAACCGGCCCGTGGTCCGGATCCGGCAGGTCATCGAACGTGTAGGCGAAGAACAGCAGCGCGCCCTTCGCGCCCTGCCGAACCGTCTTGGCGTTGAACGTCTGCCGGCGGGTCCAGCGGGTTCTCATGGTCGAACGGATTTCCTCGCGCGTCCTCGGTCCGTCCCAGACGAGTACATTGTCAATCCAGCCCGTGAAGTACTCCCTGAGCACCGGCTGACCGAATACGTTGCAAGCGGGCCATCCCACGTAGAACGTGCCGCCGTCCACCACCCCGTTAGGGTTGTCGTCGCCGGCGCCAATGACCGCCGGCATCCCGAGCCCGAGAATGTAGCCGATTGCCGGGGCATTGCTGCTCTGTATGCCGCCGAACCAGCCGTTCCAGGGGATCTCGGACGACGGAGTAACCGACACAATTTCGCCGTCTACGTAGAGCTTGAGCAGACCGACGAAATGGCCGTCGGCCATGTACGACCCGTCGTAAGTGGTCGCGACGTGGTACCAGCGGTCGTTCAGGAACGAGCCGCCGGGCGATGCCTTGGCCTCGACGAATTGGATGTCGGCGGCGCTGCCATGATACCCGGCGAACGGCCGCCCGTCTGGATCAATGCCCACCTTGTAGTTGGCGCGGTAGGCGGAGGGCCACCCCATCACGTTGCCCTGCGGCACAATGCCGCCCTTTTCAGTCACGACCTGCGTGCGGCCGCTGCGGGAATTCTGCGGGCGCGCCCAGGCTTCAACCGTGAACGTCCTCAACTCGCGATAGTCGTCTAGAAAGTGCGAAACCCTCGTCCGGGCCGCGGCATTGCCGTTCAGGTAGAGCGCCCTGCGCTTGATGGGGCTCTGGCTCTCCAGCCAGTCAGTCACGCCCGGGCTTTGCGCCTGGTCGGTCAGTTCGGCCACATCGGACAGTCCGTCCGTATCCGTGTCGAACCCTTCGTGGTTCTCGAAGGAGAACGCATAGGTGGGCGGGGCGTCGAACAAGTAGAGCACCATTAGATCCCAATACCATTCCCACGCGCCGCCGGCGCAAGTGCACATGGGACCATGACACCCGAAACGCATCCCGAGCCAGTAGTACAGGTTTACCCATGACTGGTCTGAGCTGGTGTCAGTTACCCAGTGCGGACTGGGGTCGGTATGGTAGTAGGGCGCGTCATACGGCGGACGCAGAAGATTCGGGGTCAGTTGTACCGACTCGAATATGTTCTGCAATTCGTCCTGGTCACCGTCATGGAAGTCGGTCCCGGAAATCCACGGATAGACCCGCATGTCCATGGACGCCAGCGCCTGCAAGTGTATCAGCAGACCGGGGAACGGAACAGGCTGAAACAGGACTTTGCTGGCAACAACATCCAAGGTGCCCATCAGGGGGTCGAGCCCGTGGAAGGTCTCCCAGTAGTCGTCCATGTTGTCCCAGTCTGTATCCGGATCCCGCGGATCGGTGCCTGAGAACATCCAGACCACGGCCGGGAAAACCTCTGTGCCGGTGATGTAGTGCCACTCGACCCGGTTGAACGGCGGATCGGCGTAGTAGTTCGGGTCCCAGGTGTAGGGCTGACGGCCGCCCGGCCCCACATACCAGAGATTGCCGGAAAGCTCGTCATCGAAGAAATCGAACGGCTCATAGCCGTAGAGCCCCCGGCCCGGCGCCCACGCCATCGTGCCGTCGTTGTAAAGCCACTGCCAGTGATAGACAGCCCCCGCGAAGTACTCCTGATACGCCATCAGGCCGTCGCCATCGTAGTCTGCGTACATGTCGCCAGTCGTGCCGTCCTGGCCGCCGGCCCAATTCACCACCTCCGCGACGCCCTGGGCATTGATCTGCACATCGCCGGCGCCGGGATACTCCGCCTCCCAACCGTCGGGCAGGTAGTCCTTGTCGGTATCTGCCGTTGTGGGACACAGCCCGCCGCCGATGAACCATTCGTAGGTTATCTCGCCGGATATTTCATCGAAAATCGCTATGCCTGCGCCGTTGTTCTGCGTGAAATTGAAGTGGCCGCGCTCGGCGCTGTCGGAAGTCTGATCATAGTCGGTATCCCAGTCATAGATGTCAGTCGGGAACCGTTTGTTCTGCCAGCCCGGCACCGCCGTCCTGGCCGCCATGATATTGGTGGAAGTGGCCCAGCTTTGGAACTCCTCGAAGTTGCTCAAACCATCAAACGGAGCGTCATAGTTCTCGTTTGCGTCAAGCGGATCCTGAGCGTCGAGGGCCATGTAGTATTCCCACCCGTCCCAGATGCCGTCGTCGTCGGAATCCAGTTTGAACGGATGCGTGGCCCTGTCATCCGGATCATCCTCGGTTATGGCGGCCAGACCTCGATCGCCTATCAGCTCCTCGTAGTTGATGTAGGCCGCGGTGTTCGGGCCGGCAGGCCCATACCTGGTAAGGTACCCGTACCCCGTCCCCGGGTGGAACCCGTAGGTCAGGTACACATTGAAGTGCCGGTTGGATGGCAGCAGGGCGTCCTGGGCAAACCAGTCGCCATCGGGATTCTCGTTCCCGTCACGCGTGCCGTCGTTGTCGGTGTCGGCATCCCACGGATCATACGCGAAGGCCATTTCCCATCCGTCCGGCATCTGGTCACGGTCCACATCCCAGTAGAACGGATGCGAACAACGCGGTCTCCCAGGGAACTCCTGCCTGAGTATCACTCCGTTCGACGTGCCGGCGAACGGAAGCCGCCACGCGGCATACTCCATCTCGTCCGTCAGCCACTTGCCCGATCCGCCGCTGACAGGATCGTACATGACGTCGTAGTCAGGCCGACCTGCATCGGGCGGTGTCTTGTGAACCTGGGCGGGATTGTACCGCCGGTCCGCTATCCGCGCTGAACAATCGTAGTTGCCGTTCTGGAAAAACGATCCGTCGCCCCGGCCGAAGTACACATAGACTGAATCGGTATTCCGGTTGACGACCACAAAGTCGTCGAGCTGGTCGTTATTGATCCGTCCGACCGCCACCCACATTGGGCTGTCGCCCACGTCAACCGTCGTGCCTGAGGCGAAAGACGCGTCATCCTTGCTGCCGAGAAGAACCGCCACCGTGTCGTTCAACTCGTTGACAACCACCAGATCCATCGTGTTGTTCGGCACGGGAAAGATGGCGTCGAACTGGCCCCTGGCCAGATGTCTTGGACCGGCGCCGATCGGCAGCCCCTTGGTGAAGCCCGGCGTCAGGAACGACCCGTCGCCGTTTCCGTGCCTGCTGCGCACGTTGTTGTCGCCATATTCAACCCATGCGAGGTCGTTGTACATGTCGCCGCTGAATTCGCCGATCTCCACGGCCTTCGGCCTGCTGCCGACCCCGAACTCGGACTTGATCGCGAAAGTGCCTGTGCCGTTGTTCGTGATAACCGTTATCGAGTCGTTGCCCTCGTTGGCGACAACGAGGTCGAGGAGCACGCCGCCCAGCACCACCGTGTTGGTGGGCGCACGCAGGATTCCGGCCGCGATGTACGCCGGACGCCTGCCGGCGCCGATCGGGATCGTCTGCTGCAGCGTCAGGCCGCCAAGTCCGTCGCCCTGGAAGATGACCACGTTCCCGTTGGTGACGGACACGGCGACATCCATGGTGCCGTTCCGGTTGAAGTCGCCCACCGCCACGCATGAAGGGCCGTAACCGGCCGTGTAGTGGCTGACGTTGAAGCCGTTCCCGGCCCGCAAGAGCACCGAGATCGTGTTCGTCCCCATGTTGGCGGTAACGAGATCGCTGACGGCCCCGCCCGTAACAAGGTCCGCGCTTGCGATCGCAACCGGCAGTCGGCCGACACCCCACTCGTCCCGCGGGTCCGGCGGGTTAAAGATGCCGTTGGCGCCGTTGCGTCCATAGAGGACCGACACCGAATCGTGGCCGGCATTCGCTATGGCCAGATCCTGCGGACCGCCGTTGAAGTTCGCTATGACAACCGACATCGGCAAAGCGGCATTGACGCTACGGTACGGCACAAAATGGTTCAGCGGATCGCCGACCGGGTCCCCGCCATGCACCGACTGCCACTCGTCCCACGAATACTCGTAGCCGTCGTCGAATCCGTCGCCCTGCACGCTGCCGCCGACTATTTCAGAGTCGATGGCGTCCGCAAAACTCTGGTCGCCGGTATCGGCCCAGTTGACCTGGTACCGGTACACGGGTTTCGTGATGCCGGCGACAGCTACGGCGGAGGTCCAGGTTCCGGGGACGATCGAATCGGGGCCCACGTACTCCTCGTAGGCCCTGAGACCGACGTCTGTCCGGTAACCCGTGGTAGTGTTCCAACGGAAATCCTGGTCGGCATTGTTGTCTCTGCCGTTTACACCTATCGCGCTGACAACGGCAGCGGCGTTTCGCTGGTCCCCGACACGGGCGCTGACGTTGGTGCCGCTGGGCAAGTGGTAGAACTCATACCCGTCATCCATGCCGTCGCCGTCGCTGTCGGCATTGATCGGGCTGGCTTCGAATAACGCGGCGCCGTTCGTGATCAGGACATGCGATATGATGTACTCCTGGATGTTGGCAAGGAGGTCGTTGTCGGGGTCTCCGAAAGCGCCGTTTACGCCGACCGCGCTGTTCGGATTGAGACCGAACTTGATCTCCCAGAGGTCGGGCAAACCGTCGCCGTCATTGTCAAGCTGGGAACTGCCGAACACTGCCTTGATCTTGCGGACCCCGTTCATGGTTACGCTGTTGGTTGTCGTGACCTTCCCGTCATCCCACGCGAGGAAATAGTTCCCGGCGATGGCATACGCAGTGAGGAATACCGACTCCCCGTTCGTGTACCAATCCTTGCTCGGATTGCGGGTGACGGCCCCGCCCCCCTCGATCTCGACAATCAGCTTGTACTCGTCCGTCCAGTTCCACTTGATCGTGGACGAATTGGTGATCGACAGGAGGTCGGTCTGATTGCCGCTCCCGGAAGGCGTGATGCTGCCAGTGCCTGTCCAGCCGCTGACAAGCGTCCTGTAGTTCACCGGATCAATAGGCATTGGGAACGGCGAGGTGACGGTGAAACGCTGTTGGTCCCCGACATTGTAGTAGTTTATGCCGGACCCGGGCACCGGACTGCCAACGGTTCCGGTCGTGTTGGTCGAAGTGACACGCACACCAACCAGGAACGTGGCCTTGATGTAGACATCGTTCGTGCCGCCATAGACGAAGAGAGTGCGCTTGTTTATCGGCTGACTGATCGTCCCGCCACCGTAGACCAGCTCCCATCGAAGGAACTTCGAGAGCGGCTTCTCCGCGGCCTCAATCCAGATATTGGGCGTAGTCACAACGAAAGGCAGATTCGAGGCATAGGTGCCGTAGTCCGTCACGTTCGTCGGCGCCACAATGTAACCCAGGCTGCCGTCACCCGGCTCAGGATAGATATAGAGATTGTACGCCGCCTTCGCCTGCCCGGCTCCGAGGAGCAGCAGACCAAGAGCGGCAAGCCAGCCCAGCACAGATCCACCCGAGTGCGTCAACTTGCGCTTTGTCATATCTCTTCCAATGCCTCCCGAGGCTTGATCATCCATCCATTCAACGATTGTCACACCACAAATCAACAACAGACATGGCAACATACATGCCAGCACAGGCTGGGCTCCAGCAACATTCTGCCCTACAGTCTGTTACACGTACTCGCCCGCCATTTCTCCCGCGTACTGCATCACGGATTGCGCTCATGCAGCGCACATCCTGACGTCATGAATCCAACGAGTCCAGCTTCAAACGTGCGGTCATTCGGCAACGGCGCTCGTATCTTCGTCTGAACTTGTCCTGACCTTTGCCTGCAACTCTTTGAACTCCTTCTTGAGGGCATCGAACTTGGCCTGCATTTCTGCCAATTCCGGCGCCTTTCTTGCCAGGCGGGCCTCAAATTCCGCGCCCATGTTGCCGGCCTGCGCCAACGCACTCAGGTCCCTGTCCTGCTTGATCGCCCTGTCACGTATCTGGCTCATCCACTTGTTCAGTTCAATCATCTCGGCCAGTACCGTTCGCTGCCTGGCAAATGCGTCTGCAACTGAGTCGTCGGCCGGTGCGGAGACCGACTCGGCAGAACCGTCCGCAGCCACTTCCCCTGCCCCGCGAACGCCCGATGCCCCCGCCAACACAACGCCTGCGCACAAGATTGCCAGCAGCTTTTTCACATCGTTCTCCCGCCGTCTGTTCTACGGGTTCAGCCTCAGAACCCTGAAGAACTGGTTCGGCTCGCTCCTCGGAATCGTGTTTGTCCAGACGAATACCCCGTCGGCATGGACTGTCACCGAAGGCCCGTTCGACCATGGCACGTTGATCATGTCGCGCGTGAACTGGATCTGATAGATGCCGCCGGATACCGCGTTCCAGTTCAGAATATCCGGAACGCCCCCGACATCGCGGATGGCAAGCAGCCCCATCCCCGAGTCCACGGCATGGAAGCCCATGGCCGCCTCATCGCCGTCATCCACACCGTTGTTGTTTGTGTCCGCTTCCATCGGATTGGTCCTGATCCGGTATTCGCCGATGTTCAGGAGCCCGTCTCCGTCCGGGTCGTCGTCCCAGTCGTTCGGATCACTGCTGTTCAAACCGTTCAGGTCTTCCCAGACATCGTCCATGCCGTCGCGATCGGAATCAATAATGACCCTCATCAACTGCACGCGCTCGTTGCGGGTATCCGCCACGTAGACAAGATTGTCGTCCGGGGCGGGAACCGCGCCCTGCGGGACCCTCAACTGCCCGGCCAGACTTCCCATGCTCCCGAAACTGCCCAGCAGCTTGGCCGTGCCGTAAGTGCGCATGTCGAAAACCTGTATCCGGTGCGCGCCCGAGTCGGCAACGTATGCCCGGTTCGATACGCCGAACTGGATGTCGGACGGCAGCACGAAGTGGTTTGTTCCGCCGTCAAATCCCCACAGCTCCGCCCCGCCGCTCATTGAATAGCACCCGATCCTGTTGCGGAAGGTGTCAACGGCGTACATCAGCCCGCTGCTGTCGACCCCGACGCCCTGCGGCCGGTCAAGCCCTCCTACCGACGCGTTGAGCACGTAACCCGCCCCGCTCGGCCTGTGGATCTGCACGCGGTTGTTATCCCTGTCGGCAACCATTATCCAGCCGTTGTTCTTGAACACGGCAACCGCATACGGCGACCAGAACTGGTTCGCCCCGCTGCCGCGCGAGCCGCCTATCTGGGTCCTGAACGCAACCTTCGCCGTCGCATAGTCGGTCAGTCTGAATATGCTGATCCTGTGATTGCCGGTATCGGCGACAACGAGTTCCCTGCGCTTGGCGTCAAACGCCAGGCCTTGCGGGCTAATGAACTGGTTCGACGCGCTGCCGTTTGAACCGAACTTGTTCACCAGCGTCGTGAGCGCCCTGTTCCATACCTGGATCTGGTAGTTTGCCGTGTCAGCCACAAACACGAGGTTGCTGTAGATCGCCACCCGGCCCGGGCGGGAAAAGATCGAGGGCGGATCGGGATCGCCCACAACGCGCACCGGCGACCATGAGTTCGGTAGCGGCCCTATCGGGTCTCGCACCTCGTAGCCGAACCGGACCATGTACCCGTCAGGCACGGAGTCGTAGTCCCAGTCCCTCATCTCGCCAAGAGATCTTCCAGGATAGCCCGGCACACGGTTGACGACCCAGCGCACGAAGTCAGATGCCTCTGCAACCGTGAACGCCGTCGAGTAAAGCGGCGAATCGCCGTACACAACCGCGGCGGCGACGGAAGAGGCGTCCCATGCGCGAACGTAGACCTTCGTGCCCTTCTCCATGCCTTGCATGTCGAACGTCTGGCGGAACCTGCCGAAGTCGGGCTCGAGTTCATAACCGTGCCCGAACCGCCCGAACGGCAACCCGTCGGCCAGCGTCACAAGAACCTTGTCATCGCCGCCGGCCGAGCCGTCGTCGTTCGGCGCGTCAGCCGCGCCGTTGGTGCCAGCGCTGAGCACCTGGTACATGCAGGAGTCGCTTCCGCCATCCCCGCGCAGCGACCGGCCAAGCCAGTCGACAACGCCGTCGCTCGCCTCCACCGTGACTGCCGGCGGCCAGACGAGGAAACTGACCTGCAGCGGCACGTCCTGCCCGCTTGGGAGCGCGCCGACAAACAACACCGTGGCCCTGACGTTCATGACGTCCACGATCTTCGGCGGCGCCGTCATCGTTATCGGCACAAACACGCCGCCTATCGGCGGAACACTGACCGGGCTGGCGGCGCCGACGCTGAGCCAGCTTATGTCCGTTGTCAGCGCGTCAAGAACCGCGTTGCGGAAGAGGTCGCGGAGCACGCCCGGATTCCGCCACTCGGCTCCGTCGCGGTTGCCCGTCCACAGCACCACGCTGCCGTTCCCCATCCTGCGCCGCATTATCTTCGAAGCCTCGCCTGTCTTGAGCAGCGCCACGGCCGCGAGGTTGGTATCGGGCCTGGCATCGTCGTAACGCTGACCGCTCACGACCACCTGATCGCCGGCATTGAGAGCGGCATACGGGCCCTGCAGGAGAGGATCGGGGACTGAGCCGGTGACGCCCTTCGTCGCAAGAGCCTGCTGGACGCCGGTCCTTGTCGAACCCACCATTGCGCTCAAGTTGACGTTGTCGGGGCTGCCCAGAAGGTTGGGGCCGGTCAGCAGCAGCACTCCGCCCGCCCTGACGTAGGCGTCAAGGACCAGCACCTCGTCATCAAGTATCTTCCTGCCCGTGCTCTCGGCGCCGGAAAGATCTGCGACGACAAGGCCGTACTGGGCGAGCAGAGTGCCGTTCAACGAGTGCGCGTGAACGAGGTTGTTTTCCAGCAGATCGCACCGCACGCCCATTGCGCGAACGGTCCCTTCTATGCCGGTCAACTGCATCACGTCAGACAGCAGGGCCACCTTCGTCGGTTTGAGTTCCCTGATCCGGCTTACCCACGGCGCGCTGCCCTCGTTGGCGAGTTCAACGGTGATGTTCGTGCTCATCCCGACAAGGACGCTGCCGGTCACGGCCGTCGGCAGAACCCGGCCGCTCGGACGCATCATGCTGAAATCGAGCCGCACGTCCGACCCCGCCACGGGCGCGGCATTGAAATCGGTCACCGCGAAACTCGCCGCTCTCGCCCTTACCTGGTAAGAGCCCGGCTTGAGGCCGAGTATCCTGTAGCCCCCGTTGGCTGATGTGAGAAGGCTGCCCGCGGCAGGGCCGACATATTCCACCGTCGCGTCTGCAACACCGATCCCGGAAACGGCGTCGTAAACCCGCCCGGTTATCGATTGCACACCCCCGATGCTTACCGAGAAAACGAGACCTGTCCACGGCCCCTTGAAGCCCTCGCTTACGTTCATCCGGAATACCACGTTCGTGGGCGCGGCGCCCGAGAATGCAACCCTGAGCGGGGTCGAGGGCTCAACCGTTTCCTGGCTGGCCGCGCCGTCAGTCCACCGCGGGTGCTGCAGTATCGTAACGCCGGCGGCGGCCGTGGCAACATGACCTGTCACAGGATCGAGATACCCGGTGCCGCGGTTGATGAGCTGGATGTACAGGTTGACGGTTTCGCCGGGTTCGGCATAGCCGTCACGGTCGCCGACAACCGAGTCGTCCACCCTCACCCCCTCCACTGCAGGCGAAGGCGCCGGGACAACGTTCATGATTACGGACACGGAGTTGGTCCCGCCGCATCCGACGTCCGCCGTGATCTGAGCCTTGTGAGTGCCTGGCCGCGCAAGGCCGCGGTAATTGAACGTGACCGTGACGTTCTTCTTCTGGCCCACGGCGAGGCTGAACGCCTCCTCGCTCAGTTTCAGCCAGTGAGCCTGCATCATCCTTGCCGCGCGATAAGCGCTGAGATGCCCGCCGGTCGTCATGCGCCCTTCCAGCGACGGGTCCGGAATCGCGCTCGAGATGATTGCCGACTTCAGGACGCTCCACGAAGCCTTCGGCGCCATCGCCATGAGCAGCGCACCGACACCGGTAACGTGCGGCGTGGCCATCGAGGTCCCGTCAAGGAAGGCGTAGGAACCGCCGTAGGACCAGCTCGGATAGGTGCTCAGTATCTCAACCCCTGGAGCCGCGATGTCCACGCTCTTGTTGCCGTAGCATGAGAACGACGCAAGCAGGTCGTCGCGGTCGGTTGCTGCAACGGCGATTATGTTCTCGTTCGGGTACGAGGACGGGTAGTGCGGGATGGCATCGTTGTCGGTGCCGCTGTTGCCCGCCGCACACACCATCAGCAGGCCGTTGGTCTTCGCCTGCTCAAGCAGGTTGTACATCGAAATGCTGAACCCGCCGCCGCCCCAACTGTTGTTGGCGATCTTCACGCCCTTGTCCATCGCGTATTCGATCGCGGCCATCGCGGCATCCAGGGAGCCGCCGTAGTCGCCGATGAACTTGAGCCCCATCACCTTCACATTCCAGCAGACGCCGGCGACACCGACGCCGTTGCTGCCCACCGCCCCGATCGTGCCTGCAACGTGGGTTCCATGGCCGTCCGTGTCCATCGGGTCGCCCGTAACCCCTCCGTATGGCAGCATCGAGAAATCGGCGCCGTGCACGTCATCAACGTAGCCGTTGCCGTCGTCGTCGCGCCCGTTGGACGCCTTATCCCTTCCCCATGCATCCAGGCCGGACTCGCCGGGATTCACCCACATGTTCCCCGCGAGATCATCGTGGTTGTAGTCAACGCCCGTATCGATCACCGCCACAATCACGTTCGAGCAGCCGCGCGAGATCGCCCACGCTTCCGGGGCGTCAATATCCGCGCCTGCCGTGCCGGAACTCTGGCCGAAGTTGTCCATACCCCACATGTAACCGTACTCGTACCACGTGTCGTTCGGCTCGACGCGCGAAGCGGAAAGCACCTCGTCCTTATAGACGCGATAGTTCGGCTCGACATACAGAACGTTGGGGTCTGCCTGCAGCCGCGCGGCAGTCTCGGCCAGGCTGGAGCCTCTGCCCACGCCCAGCACGGTCACCGGAACCGCCCGGAACCGGCGCAGCTCCCGCGCCCCGGCGGCGGCGGCCGTGCGCGCGACCGACGCGGCGCCTGCAATCCCGTCCCTGTACCCGACAAGCAGCGTGCCAAGGTCCGCTTCCTTTTCGGTCAACGCGCTCCAGTTCACTGGCGCGACAACTGGCGCCGGCGGCGTGACAAACCCCTGCTCAAGCTGCGTGCCAAGCTTCACATCGAGAGTCTTCGCCGAGGCGTTCGACACGACCAGCGTCCTGAACGCCTCGCGCCCCTCGTCAACAGTCACATTGAAGGAGGCGGGCGATAGACTCAGGTCCGGCGAGATGCCGACGGTCAGGTCGAACGTGTTGCTCCATGCTCCGCCAGCAGGCGTTTCCTCGAACACGACTTTGAAGGGGATAACGTCGCCTTCAACCGCGGCCGGGGATATTTGTATCTGCGCGTTAACCACGCTGTCAGCCTGGGCGCCGGGCATGACGAACGCCGGGTAAACGGCAACCGGCTGCGTCACGGATGCCAGCGCGCTGGGCGTGCTGACGGTGCCGCGAAGCCCGTATGCCGTCCCGTACCCCGTGTTCTTGACACGCATCGAGAGCCCTGCGGTCTCGTTCGGCTCAAGGTAACCGTCGCCGTCCTGGTCAAGAGTCTTTGCGCTGACAAACTCGATGAACGGGATGTTTGCCCCCACAACATTCACCTGCAACGCGACCATCAACGGGTCCGCGCCCACCTGGTTGCCGTCAACAGAGACGTACCCGTAGTAAACCCCGGTCTGCACCGCGCCGGCCTTAGCCGTAACCGTTACCGCCGAGGAGCCAAACGGCGCCGTCGTGATATTGGTCGGCGTCACGCTCACCGTCAGCCTGTCCACCGGCACCGCGGCCGAAACCGCAGCCTGGAGGTTGATCGTCGGGGGATTCGTCACGGCCGTGTTCCGGACCAGCAGCGTGGCGTTGCTGGCCGCGCCGCCCGGCTCAACGGTAATGATAAGCACATTCGTGCCGGTAGCAATGACAAGCGCATTCGTGTCGTGGACCGCGTAGGCCCGGCCAAGAGTGAAATCCACGCCGGCCGCGTCGGGCACGACAGTCACGTTTGTGGACGGGGAATACTCGCCGGCTTTCACGGCCATCACGCTGTACGAGGCGCCCGGGGCAACGCCGACTATCGAGTAGGTCCCGTCGTCAAACGTCAGCGCGGACATCTCCGGCAGCAGCGGATGGCTGGCGCGCACGAGCGCGGAGGTGATCGCGACCCCGTACGTGTCCCGCACCGTGCCGCTGATTTCCGCGCTGTCCATCGTGATCATGACCGGAATGACCACTGTCCCTCCCACGTACTCGCCGTCCAGCACGATACCGCCGGAGAACGCGCCGGGCAGGGCCGATGAACTCATCGTGATGGAAATCTGCAGGTTGGTGGTCGCGCCAGGAATCACCGTCACCCGGTTTGTCCCGCTCGAAACCGCTATCCCAAGGTCAGGCGAATACGAGTATGTCACCGCCTCGAACACCAGGTTCGTGTCGACAGGCGCCGGCCCGGTGTTGGAAACCGTGAGTCCGAAGTTCAGAACCTGGCCGCCGACCATGTTTGTCGCGATGGAAACCGGCGCTGCCACGGCAAACGCGCGCTTGAGAACAAAGTCAATGTTGTTCGCCGGCGCAAGGACCGGCCGCGTCGCGGAGTCAAGATACTCGCCGGACTTGGACGCCTTCACCATGTAGGTCCGGCCACGCGCCATGCCGTTCATCACGTACCGGCCCGTCACGTCAGTGGTCGCGTAAACGGTCGGGAACTGACCGGTCGTCACGGCCGTGACAGTCGCGCCCGCTATCCCCGTCCCGAGGGTGTTGCGCACCATGCCGGTCGCGCTGTCGTAGCTGCCGATCTGAAGCGTCAGCGACGACAGCCAGGAGTTGTGATCCCTGTCCATCATCGTGTGCAGGACCGGCGCTTCCGCGCCCTTCGGCGGAATGACGTTGGTGATGGAGACTGCGATCGGCGGGGCGCTTGTTCTGGAATCGCCGATGTTCATGGCGCCGTAGGACAGCACGTTGGTCGGCCCAACGAGTTTCGTGTATTGAGACGGCAGAGCGACAATGGCGGAAAGGTTCGACCTGGCGGCCGCATCAACGTTGTAGACGATGAACTTCAGATTCACGGTTTCGCCTGCTTCCGGATAACCGTCGCCGTCGTTCACCTCCGGGTTGTTCGCAGTGGCATCATCGAACGGGCGGTCGAAGTCGAAAACCCATACCCCGGGCTTGATGATCTCCGTCAATTCAACGTCGTCAACGTACCAGCCGGGCCCGATATCGCTCCATCCGCCGCTATAGGGCACGGCCTCGAGCCGGAACCTGATTCTAATGACCCTGTCGGCAAATCGCGACAGGTCGTACTCGGCCATTTCCCAGCCGGCGGAGGCGCCGATGTAGTTGGTCTGTCCGGTCGCTTCGTTCGGAAGGTTGATCCACCCGGCGCCACCGTCAACCTGCACCACGCAGAAATCGTACGGCACCCCGAATGGATTCCCCAACCCCATGCTGTACCAGTGGCGGAATCTCAGGCGCGGCAGCGAGCCGACACGTATCGGCTCCGACTCCAGCCAGGACTGCGTTACGTAGTCGTAATTCCCCGCAAGCGCCGTGCCCCAGCAGTTAAGGCCCGAATAGGCGGATGGCGGCCCGTATGTCGGCACGCCGTACTCCCACTGCGTGCCGATCCCGCCCGGCTGCCACCGGCGCACGCCGTCTTCCATGTCATCGACTAACACGCTCCGCGCCCACAACGTGGAAAACTTCGGATAGTCCGCCGGGTCTGCGCTGGCCGTGTTGGCAGGCACGGTTGAAACGTTGCCGGCCGCGTCCTCCGACCGCACCGACGAGTAGTACACAGTCCTCTGCGTCAGACCGGTCACACGGACCCGGTGAGCCACCGGCCCGGGCCTGCCCCATCCGACTATCGCGTCCGATCCCTGCCACGGGTCTGTCATCGGAACGCTGGTGGCGCAGCGGGCGTGTTCGCTGGACGGTTCGTCCGTCGTCCACACGATGTAGGCGCTGGTGTCGCTGACATCCTCGACGTGTATCGCCGAAATGACGGGCGGCACGTCGTCAACCGGCGCATTGGTAACGATCGCGACCGGGGCGCCGGTCAGAAAATCGTTGTCCATGTACGTGAAGACCAGCATGTCGCCGTGCTCGGGATCGGGCTCAAGCAGCCCGGCGATCGAGAAAGTGTTTGTAAACAGCGGCCCGAAGCCCTGTATCGCCAGGACAACCGTGTTGCTGGCCATGAGCGTGCCGGGATTGGCGATGGATACGAAGTCGCTGGAGTAACAACGCACCGCCACGTCAACGGAGGGCGGCAGCCCGTCGCCGTCGTCCACGCTGACCGACACCGTGGCGTCGGAGCGGTAGGCCAGACGGTCCAGGGACAACTCTGCCCTGGGCGCGTTCACCCCGACGGCGCGCCAGGCCGCGCTGACGCTCGGCACCCATGTCGGGTCCAGGTCCATCGCCGCCGATACCCAGGCAAGCCTCGCGCCCTGGTGGTCGGTGTCGGAGGTGAAGTAAACGGTGAGAGCGCGGTATGCGACCTTCTCCGCGTTGGCGATGCCGATGCCCGTAACGTTGTAGTTGATCCCTTCGTTATTGCCCGTGCCGCCTTCGCAAAGGAGGTAGAAAAAGAAGTTCTGCACGCCGGAGTTCTGGTGGACCCCGCCGTTGTCCATCGGCCCGCTGTACCAGAAGTTGCCGAGATAGCGTGTCGGCTGCTCGTTCCCCGCGCCGACGGTCGCCGCATTCGCCGGGTTGCGCATGTCGCGCAGGGCGGTGGAAGACAGCCAGCAATCCTCGCCCAACAGCCAATCCGACCTGCCCCGTGAAACACCCGGATATGCCCCGCGGCCGTCGGGCTGCCCGTAGAACTCAACGCAGGCGCCGAAAATGTCGGAGAACGACTCGTTCAACGCGCCGGACTCGTAGGCGTAGGTAAGATTCGCACTGTACTCGGTGACGGCATGAGTGAACTCGTGACCCGCGACATCAAGTACTCCAAGCGCTGTGGCGGTAACGTTGTCGCCGTCGCCGAAACTGAAGTCGTAGCCGTTCCAGTACGCATTGACGTAGTTGATCCCGAGGTGAACGTTTGCCCGCGCCAGAGCCCCCGCGTCGTCAAAACTGTTCCGACCGTGAACGTTCATGAAGTAAGCCTGGACGGCGTCGAACCCGACGCCCAGCGACATCTCAGCCGGATCGCTGCTGCCCCACGCGTTGTTGTAGCGGAAGGCGTATGTGCCGTTGTCGGCGTATCCCGATGACGCCACGTTGTACACCTGCCAGCGCAAACCGGCGCTGTGCAGGTAATAAATGCCTGTGTTCTCGCGCCAGCCGACCACGCTCCTGGACCCGCCACCCTCGCCCGCCAGCACGTTGCCGGTTATGGTCGAAGGACCGCCGTTGCTCGTCGGCGGGGCTATGTCGTGGATATCGTTGTAACGAAGCAGTACAGCCCCGTTGGAGGCGTCGATCCAGTAGCGCCACCGGCCCGCTCCGCTGCCTGTGTCGGCGTAGACGATGGTCAACGCATATGCAAGCCGCGGGGCCGCTCCACGCGCGTAGACGACGAGTTCCGGAGCCTTCTCGATCGAACCAGCGGGCTTGCCGAGCGCCACAAGATCCTGGAACGCCATACGCCCGGCATCCGCCGCTCCTATCCCGGGAACGACGTCAACGTCGATGTCCGGCACGTACTGGCCGTTTACCTCGTAGGCATTGCCATCCTTGTCGAAATGCACGATCAGGCCGCCGCCGACAACATCCAACCCCTCGTGCATCTGCTTCACGCGCACATGAGTGAAGCCCAGGGAGTCGGACTGGGCCTTGCCGGCCTTGAATTCCTTCTCCGCATCCTTGACGCGGAACACGGAAGAGAGGTTGTCCAGTACAGCTATGGCCTGCTCGCGATTGGTCTTCGACCCGCGTCCGGCCAGCCCCTTGCCCCCGCCAAATACAGCGGGCTGCCTCAGGTCCACGCCGCGAACGGATGCGGGCGTGCCGAGCCTTGAATGCCAGTCAACCCGCGCCCCGGCCTTGCCGCCCTTTGCGGCAGCCTTCATCTGGCCGGAGGAAGGCGTTCGCTTCTGCTGCGTTTGTTCGGACTGGAGCGACGGACCGTCCTTGAGCCTGGTTTCGCTCCGGAGAGCGAACGCACTTTGGGCGGCCATCGCCGCCGCGAGAATGAAAGGGAGATACGGAACGCTGCCGCGGAAGAAGCCGCGGCCGACGCAGCGGTTGTTTTTGGCCATTCGACACACCCTCCAACAGTCAATCCCGGCCATGCAAGACAAGGCAGGGAACAGAATCTCTTTCAACGGCTACGGAAAGAAGAGTCCGGTCAGGGAGTCGCCTGTATGCTTTCCCGCTCCTTCTCCCTGCGCAGCAGCAACGCCACACGTTCCCTCTCAAGCTCCCTGAGCTCGGCGGTGATCTTGGCCTTGGCCATCATCAGCTCGCCCTTGTCTTTGCGGGCCTTCATGACCTCTGCGTTGGCGTCCTGAAGCGCAAGGCGGCTGCTTACAAACTCCGCGTTCTGCTCAAGCCTGCCCTGGAGCTTCTCCCGCAGAAGCTTTATCTGGTCCTCCATCTCGGCAATCTGCCTGTTCAGCGCAACAACTTCCGCATCCGCGGAATCACTGTTCGCATGAACAAGCGACAGCATCTTCGCGGAATTCTCCCGCGCCATCTCGCGGAGCAAGCGCTCTTTCTGCTCAAATTCCTTGATCCGGCGATCCGTGTCGTCAGCCCTCGCCGCGGCTTCAGCCTTCTTGGCTTCAACCTCAGCCAGAAGCTGCTCAACACTCTTCTCCTCGCCTGGAACAACCCGGCCGGCGACAGAGTCGGCAGCAAGCAGAACCCCGTTCCCGGACACCACGGCGGACACCGTCAACACACATGCGGACAAGATAAGATTGCGCGGCAGCATGGCAGTGAATTTCCCCCTGTTAACACTTACTCCAGAATCCATGAAACACCTCCAACTAGTCAACCTAAAACCTGCTTCTCGCAACGTGTTAGAACAGACGAACCACCACCGCAGATGTCATCACACAACCCACCCCCGACAGCACTGCGGAAGAGCCACGTCAAACACGTCTGTTTCCACCGACAGCAATAAAGATGTCCCATTCAGCGTGCCATTTCATCTCCCGCCCTGTAACATGCTGCATGCCAACACTTTCCACATTACCATCGTGTCCGCATGTCCACCCGAAACCGTTTGACCTATGCTCTTGATATGCTCATACTGCGCTCATAGTTGACTGATAAGGGAATTGGGCCGGTTCATTCCGGCTGGTTCTCGAGAGATGCCGTGGAGGCGCCCGGAAATGGCTGACAACGAAGACGCGCCTGTGCCTGGTTCTCACAGGGCCGATGCGCTCGTGGACCGGTATGTCACGAGCGATCTGCCGCTGCGCGCGATAGTCGACGGGCTTCCCGGCACAAGGGCGCCTGTCGTCGAGGCCATCGTCTACCTGCAGGACTGTCTTGACGGACGCGTGCTGGCGCGCGATGCGATGGGCCTCGCAGAGACGGTGGATCTGCACGGAAACGATCCAGAGCTCGCCGCGATCTTCCTGGCCCTCTGGGCCGACGTCTCATGCAGGATATCGCGCCCGACCGAGGCGGTTGCCCTGCTGCACCGGGCAAAGGCCGTTATTGGGGCGGAAACTCACCCCGAGATCCGAGCGATGGTTGATGCCGTGGATGCGCGTCTGGCCGATGCCCGCGGCGACAAGGCCGACTCCGAAAGGATTCTCCGCTCGGTTCTGGGCGTCGTTTCTCCGCACTCGCCGCGGCGTAAGTTCCACACCTGGGAACTGGCGGCTCTGCTGGCAATGCAGGGGCGCGCTTCCGAGATCGAGGCCGAACTGAAGGACCTCGCGTGGCGATGCAACGAACACTTCCCTCTTGAACGTGTCCTGTCCGTGAGATTCGTCAATGCCGTCGAGACCGGGCAGGCGAGGGACGCATCACACCTGCTTGCCCAGATCACTTCATCCCCGCTCGCGGCGCGCGAACTAAAGACACACCGATTCCGGGGTTACCCCGCTCTCCTCCGCCTGATGCACACCGCCGAGAACGCCATGCCGCCGCAACCGGACCCGACCGACCCGGAATGGGTGAAGGTGCCGACGGCTCTTCTCGCCAGGGACCATGCAAAGGCGCTGGCCTTTGCGAGGGCCGACGTGGACAGGACGCTCGGCGCAATCATGCAGTCCGGCTTCGCCTCCTGCAACCTGGTGCGCGCCGAACTGGCAAACGGCACATGGGAAAGTCCCAGACGTGTCATCGAAATGCGGCGGGCGCGCGGAAACCCGCACTACCTTGACGACCTGTTCCTTGCGCGGGTCGAGCTTCTCGCCGGAAACCGCAGGAAGGCCAGCGAACACTTCGCCGCGACACTCGATGCCGTGCGCAGGTACAGCGCCCAGGGCAGGCTGGATTTTGAACTGCGCCTGGCAACGGAAATTTCACGCGCCGACCTTGTCCACCTCTCCAGGACAGCGCCGGTGACCCGGCCGACGCCCCCGCCCCAAATGCAGTCGCAACGGAAGGAACCGGCGGCGTCGGCGCGCGGCCTCGCCGCCATCGAGGGCAACTCCGCGGCAATCAAGGCCGTCAAGGACTCCATCTCCAGGTTCGCGCCGCTGGATGCGCCGGTGCTGATAACCGGCGAAACCGGCGTCGGGAAAGAACTGGTGGCACGTGCAATCCACGACCTGAGTCCCCGCAGGGAACAGCCCTTCATAGCGGTCAACTGCGGGACCATATCCGACTCCCTGCTGGAGTCGGAGCTGTTCGGTCATGAGCGCGGCGCCTTCACGGGGGCCGAAAAAGCAACCCGCGGCATTCTCGACGATGCGGGCCGCGGCACCGTGTTCCTCGACGAAATAGGCAACATCTCCCCCAGGCTGCAGGGCGCGTTGCTCCGCGTGCTGGAAAACAGCGAAATACGCGCCGTCGGCAGTCCCCGCCCGCGCACCGTGTCGTGCCGCATCATAGCCGCCACGAACGCGCCGCTGGAAAGGCTGGCCGACGAGAAGTCATTCCGCCAGGACCTCCTCTTCCGACTGAAGAGGCTGGAAATCACCGTGCCTCCGCTGCGGGAGAGAAGGGAAGACATACCGATCCTTGTCCGCGCATTCCTTGATTCAGGCCGGCCGATAGGTCAGCACGCCGTGACGACGCGGCCCCTCTCGGCCGTTCTGCGTGACTACGACTGGCCCGGCAACGTCCGCGAACTGCGCAACGTCATCGAACGCATGAGGCTGATGCATTCTGATAAGCTCGGATACGATGTTGCCGACGCCGACCTGAAGATAAGGGCGGCCAGAGAGACGCCTGTACCCGATGATGAGGCGCACGAAACTTCCGCCTCTTCATCCGCACTCCCGGCGGCTGACCCCATCCCGCGCCGGCCAGTCCCGCGCAACGCACACATGGTCCTTGCATCGAGCAACTCCCCGCTGAGACGCATGGAACGTCTGCGGTCCCTGTTCGATCAGCATGCAAGGTTGACGCGCAGCGAGGTCATCCAGATTCTCGGCGTGTCGCCGAACACCGCAACGAAGGATTTGAAGACGCTTTGCGGCGAAGGCTACGTAGTGAGGGTGGAACCAAGCGCTTCTTCCCGTTCGTACTACTTCGAGAAAACCGGCCCCGGCGGCCCGTCCGGCGACTCGAACGGCGCGCCGCCGTCGGATTCGCCCGCGGGCTAGCGCACATTATTCATGTTCTTCGTCGCGAGAGGGCGCAGGGTGCGTCAGATCAACGGCTTGCCGAGGAGGGCCGGATGGCGGCGTGTTGACACACGCCAAAGTCGGCCATCAAGGTAAGTCGATGAGATGACGTATCATGTGCACTCGCAGCAGAAGGTTCATGAATAATGCGCGCTAGCTGCGGCGTCCGCCTGCCGGTTTGCGGGTGCTTTTCAGCGACGGCGGGGAGACGGAACACAGGCCCGGCCGCATGCAGTCAGGACCTCCCCCCTCGGTGTCCGCGTGGAGGGAAAATGGTCTTGCATTCCATTCCGATTCGGCTAACCTGCGCGCCTGCTGCAACCGGGCGAGCGTAGCTCAGTGGTAGAGCTCCACCTTGCCAAGGTGGATGTCGAGGGTTCGAATCCCTTCGCTCGCTCCATTCCTTTCATGGATATGCCGGTTGCCGAAGAGGGGAACGCCAGCCCCCATGCACGGCCGTCGAGCCGGGCATACCGCGTGGAGGTGTAGCTCAATTGGCAGAGCAGCGGACTCTTAATCCGCGGGTTCAGGGTTCAAGTCCCTGCACCTCTACCAACCGTCACTGAGGCATTTCGCGAGCCGACATCTTGAACTTGCGGTAGAAGACTGTGGTGGGCGAGGCGGGACTCGAACCCGCAAGCCTTGCGGCACAGGATCCTAAGTCCTGCGTGTCTGCCAGTTCCACCACTCGCCCAGCCGGAACAAGCCGGGCCGTGATCTCAGCCCGGCGTCAGCGGCATCATAGAGACTTGACGAAGCGTTCGAAAGCCTCCGCCCCGGCGCGGATGTCCTCCATGCTGCATGCGTAGGAGAAACGGATGTTCCCGTCTGCGCCGAACGGGGCGCCGGGCACCGCGGCAACGCCTTCCTTCTCAAGAAGACCCGCGATGAAGTCACCGGAAGTCATGCCGAAGGACGAAATGTTGGGGAAGATGTAGAACGCGCCCATCGGCTTCACGCACTTCACGCCTTTGACCGAGGAGAGTTTCCCGTGCAGATAGGTCCGCCTCTCGTCGAAAACCTTCACCATGTTCGCGGTGAAGTCCGGCGGCTGCTTCAACGCCTCGATCGCGCCGAACTGAGCGAATGTATTCGGGCCTGAAGTCGAGTGACTCTGCAGTGCCGTGACACCCTTGACCACTTCCGGCGGACCGGCGAAGTATCCAAGCCGCCAGCCGGTCATTGAGGCTGCTTTGCTGAACCCGTTGACGGTGATGGTCTTCTCGAAGATCTTCGGGGAAAGCTGCCGATTGCTCACATGCTTCGTGCCGTCGTACACGATGTTCTCGTATATCTCGTCGGAAACCACGTATATGCCTCGCGCGGCGATAACATCGGCCAGGGCGCGCAGTTCCTCGCCCGAGTAAACGCACCCCACCGGATTGGACGGGCTGTTGATGATCACGGCGCGTGTCTTCGGCGTAATCGCGGCCTCGAGCTGCGCCGGAGTCATCTTGTAGTCGTTCTCCTCGGCACATTCCACGAACACGGGCGTGCCACCCGAAATGCGAACCATCTCTGGGTAGCTCAGCCAGTACGGAGACGGAATTATCACTTCGTCGCCGGCGTCACAGATGGTCATGAAGATGTTGAAGAGCGAATGCTTGCCGCCGTTGCTTACGACAACCTGGTCTGGCCTGTAGTCGAGCCCGTTGTCGTTCTTCAACTTTGACGCAATCGCCTTGCGCAGGTCCGGCACGCCGGCCACCGGCGCGTATTTCGTCTGCCCCTTCTTCAGGGCATCCCAGGCCGCGGCCTTGATGGCGTCAGGCGTATCGAAATCCGGCTCTCCCGCCGCAAACGACCACACCTTGCGGCCCGCGGCCCGCAGTTCCGCGCTCTTCGCCGTAATAGCCAGTGTTTCGGATGGTGCAATTCCCGCCACGCGCCTGTTCATCAGCCGGCCATCTCCTTGCCTTGCGACGCGCCGCCGCCGTTCCCGTAGTACTTCGCTATCGTGCCGCTCACTGAATCGTCCTGCGGCCGGACGATCCCGAGTTCCCGAACAGCGTTCTCCGGCGAGTCTGAAGCGTGCGCGGCGTTCACCATTATGTCGCGCCCATACTCCCTCCGCACCGATCCGGGCCTCGCCTTGGTCGGGTCAGTCGTCCCGAGTATGTCGCGTATCTTGGACACCGCATTCTCACCTTCGTACACGAGAGCCAGGCACTCTTCGCGGGAAAGCGTAGCCTTCTCCCCGGCGCTGTGCTGCGACGGACGGAAACCCGTCATGAATTCGACGATGGACTCGAACTGCGTTTCAGCGAAGGCAGGCCCGATCCCCCTGCACAGTTCCCGGACGGGTCCTTCGGGAATCTGGAAGGCGAACTCGCGCGTAAGCGCATCGGACGCGCGCCTGAAGCCAATCCCCTCGAATTTCTCCGCCAGGGCGTCTCGGACCGGCCCGTAGAATTCCTCCGCCTGCGCAACCGTCATCGAGAACTTCCGCGCGGCCACTATCCTTAGGTTCGAAGTGGAGAGCGTGTCGACTATGTGCCCCGCGCGCTGGCTGGGAATGCGGAAATTGTCGGGTTTCAGCAGCACGAGCGTCCGCTCCACCCCAGCGCCCACCGGCACATCCGCCGCCGTTGATATCATCCCGCCGTCATCCGCGGAATACCTTGCCCACAACTTAAGCGCCTCGCCGCAACGCTCGACACATGTTCCGACAAGCACGGCCGGCTCGAAGTAGCGAACGTCGCCGTGGTCGTCGAGAACGTAGTCACCGTAAGTGTCGCGCACGGTCTCGCCGCTTCCCCACCTGAGCGTTATGCTGCCCGTAACCCGCCATATCTTCTCAACCGCCTGCTCGCCTTCAAACAGCAGCAGCATCACGCGCCGCCGGCGCCCTGTCGTGGAATCGGGCGAATAGTTCCGCAGCACGTAGTCCGCGAGAAGGTCGCGCGTGGCCTGATTCTTCGGGTCAGAACGCCGTATCTGGTCGGCATACTCCTCGGCAAGTCCATGCGACGGTCCGAACATCCGTGCGCCGACAAAGTGAAGATCAGTCCTGCCGCAATACCGCGCTATGACGCCGCCTGTCCGCGATTTCGCAATCGTGTAGGGGTTTATGAAGACAAAGGCGAGTTCCTGAGCCATTGGGAAAATCACCATCCGGTTAGTACCGCCCCACGCCGGGCGGCGACTCGCGAGGATATAGAGAAACATTCCCCGCTTGTATAGCCCAAACTGCCGACAGCCCAAACTGTCGCAGGAGCACAAATGCGGTTGGCACCGGCGGCGAGGTCCGGTAGATTCCATTCCACGTTCCGGCGGACCCGGGGAGGACTGAGCAATGGGCGAGTTCGCTGACAAGGCGAAAGCCGTTCTGGACCTTGAGATAGAGGGGCTCGAGAAGGTGCGCAACCTGATCGGACCGGCCTTCGAGGCCGCTGTCGGCATCTTCCTTGAGGCACTGGCCGGCAAAGGCAAGATCGTCGTTACCGGCATCGGCAAGAACCTCCATATCGGAGAGAAGATTTCCGCCTCCTTCGCCAGCACGGGCGCAACAAGCATCTTCCTGAACCCTACCCAGGCCCCGCACGGCGATCTCGGCGTGCTGAGCGAGGGGGATGTTCTCCTGGCAATAAGTTACTCGGGCGAGTCGGAGGAACTGCTGATGCTCATACCGATCGTCCGCCGCTTCGGCGTCCGAATAGTCTCCATCACCGGCGCCCCGGACTCGCGCCTTGCCGGACTTAGCGACGTCTCGATCCCCGCCACCGTGGACCGCGAAGCCTGCCCGTTCAACATGGCCCCCACCGCCAGCACAACGGCCACGCTCGCCATCGGCGACGCTCTGGCGATGGTCCTCCTGGATGCCCGGGGATTCAGGAAGGAAGACTACGCCAAGCTTCACCCGGGCGGCACAATCGGGCGCTCACTACTGCTGAAGGCCGGCGATATCATGAGGTCCGGCGACAGGCTGGCCTCGCTGCACGCGGACGCAACCGTGAAGGAAGCCTTGCTGGCAATGACCAGTGCCCGTTCCGGCTCGGCCGTTATCGTCGATTCTGAAGGCACGCTCGCCGGCATCTTCACCGACGGCGACTTGCGCCGCCAGATAGCGTCGGGCCACCAGGTGCTCGATCAGCCTGTCAGTGAGTTCATGACACGCAACCCGATCCGGGTGCGGGCCGACCAGCTTGCCGTCAGCGTCCTCAGCATCTTCGAGACACACGCTGTGGATGACCTGCCCGTGGTCGACGGGGCGGACCGGCTGCTCGGCGCGATAGACATCCAGGACCTGCCAAAGTTCAAGGTGATGTAGAAGCGCCGGCTCCAGGCTCCGCCTGACGATTGAGGGGCCGCCCCAGTCAATGTTACTTAACCTGAACCGGAAGAATTGGCGGGAGCGACGGGACTCGAACCCGCAACAACCAGATCGACAATCTGGGACTCTAACCAATTGAGCTACGCCCCCGCGGAAAGAGTGGGCGGCATGTTACCCGCAACGCGCGCGAGTTCAAGCAAAATAAAGAAACCCGTCATTACGCCGCGCCGGCCCGCGATCCGCCCCTGCCTGAACCAGCAACAACCGGATAGAAAACCGTCCTCGGCAGCACGTTAACAACCAGCACCGCGAGCCCGACATTCATGCCGGTCTTGCTTGCGATGTCCATCCCGCCGGCCCCGCACGCGGTCAGAACCGCCAGCCCGAAGATCATCCAAGCATCCAGAATGTAAGGCATCCTCGGTCTCGCCCATGCGCCGAAAATGCGGGGCCGGTTGTAGAACCAGTCGAACACGAAATGCTCCAGCAACGCCCCCTTCTCCCCGAACACCGGCATGATGTTCACCGCGCTGCGCGCCCATCTGCTGGCAATGAACCTCGAGAGCACTGGGAAGGCCGTCGCCATCTGCAGCGGGAAAGCCAGGTATCCGATGTACTTCACGAACGAAAGCGGCGCCGCAAGAACGTAGTCACGCCAGTCACGGTCCTTCAGCATCAGGTACACAACGTACAGACCACGGCAGATCGAGCCCGGCGAGATCGGCACAAGCTGGAATGCCACGACCACCGCGGTGAACGCGGCAAGCGCGTTGTCCCAGCTTCGTTCTCCTGGACCGGCGGACAGCAATATCCTCAGCGCGATTGCCGTGCCGACGGCGCCGGAGACAAGCTGCGTGACCGGCAGCGTGGCAAAGTGAACCGCAACCGATTTCAGGTACTTGACGATGAAGGGATCCCTGATGCGCGACATGATCAGGTCGTGCTCATTCGGATCGAGGGACCCGTCCTCGCGCCCCGCCCGCACAATCCCCGCCAACCACTCAACCCGCGCGGCCTCGTCACGGCAAAACCGGAGCATGAACCGCCACCCGTCCCTCACTCTACCCCAAACATAGCCTGGTTCGGCGATCGCCCTGTGAAGAACAGGCGGCAACAGCCCCACAGTCAAACGCTGTGCCCAGAATGCGCCGGGGCGAGTGAGAAGCTGTTTCGTCCGCTCCTCACCGGTTCTCCCCGCACGGTGCCATCGCGCGAGACACGACGAGATCCCGGCCCGGGCAAAGACCCTGAAGTATGCGCGGCCGGTGATCAGCCTGAAGACGTGCCTTCTTGCCGGCGACGACATCCACGCCAACCGTATCAGACGCCCGGCGACAGGAAGAAGTCCCAGAGCCCAGAACAGCGCGCAACGGCACGGTCCTTCGGCAAGTCTTCGCGCCGACGCGTCGTCGGCAAGCCCTTCCAGCCGCCATGCCTCGGCCAGGCCCGCGCGAACGTCCGCGCGGAGAGCCCGGTCGGTGAACAGGCGCAGCCCCTGGTGCGCGAAGTCGGGCATCCGCCGCCGGTAGGCCGCGTCCAGTTCCAGCAGCCGGTCAACCATCGCCGGCGCTTCCGGCATTTCGCCGCGCCGCGCATTGAAGAACGTCCTCAGGCGCACGGCATCAAACCGGTCAAACTGGACAAGCGACCCGCGCCGCGCCCCTTGTGCGATCAGCACAAAGTCCGCGGGGCTCATGGGCAAGAAAGGCAACAGCGTCAGCCCGGCCCTGAAATCAACCGCGCAGAGACCGTCCGCCGGACCGGACCCGGCGCGCGTCCGCTTCAGCACGTTCGGCTGGCTCTTCATCGTCCACCACTCGTACTGCCGGGCCAGCTCCCACGCGCCCATCTGGTGGAGAAGCTGCACAAGACGCATCATGAACTGACGCTTCGCCACGTATTCCGGGCTGCCGGTATCTTCGGGCCGGACAGTGCGCCACCGGCGCCTCAGTCGCGGGCGCGTGTCCGGCTCGAGCCGCCAGGCCCGCCCCTCCACCCACTCTCGCACTTCGCCGAATGCACGCAGCTCGGAATCGAAGAACGAGGCGTACACCTCGGCCACGGCGCCGTCACGCCCGAACGCCCGACCTGCCGCCATCCCGACCAGCTTCTGCATCAGAAGTCCGGCGCGGCAGGACTGCTCGTTGAGCTGCGGACTGAACGGGGACTGAAATCCGATCGCGTAGAGCATATCCCTGAACCGGCGCGAGAATCTGGAAGCCGGCAACTGGATCTTCACCGCGTACACCCCGCCTTCACGCAAGGCCGGAACACGGGAAGCGTCGCCGCGGACGGACTCAAGCACGCACCGGTACACCTGCCCCGCAAACCCGCCGCCCACGAACTTCTGGACACGGAAAGCGGCGCCGAACCGGCCTTCCGGCCAGACCGCTGTGCAGTCCAGATTCAGGATATCTCCTGGCTCATACCGCCGGCGCCTGAACGGCAACTCCAGGCGGGCTGACCCGGCCTCCGCATCGAGCGTCCGGCACAATTGAACCGAATACGACCCCAGGAACGACATACCGATTATTCCTCCGGCCCCACAGCCTTGCGCGTGCGCTTGATATCCGCGCGCCGGCGCTTGCCTTCAAGCATTCTGCGCTTCTGACGCTCGCTACGGCGTCGTTTCCGCCTGCGAATCTTCTCTATCTCCGCGCGACGGCGGCTTGCGGCGCCGTCGCGCTTCTCCTCAAGCTTGTCGCAAAGCTCCCGCCGCGCAAGAAACCTGTTCAGCGACCGTGACCTCGCCCTCTGACACTTGATCTCAATGCCGCTCGGCTCGTGCTTCAGGTACACGCAGGACGACGTCTTGTTGATTTTCTGTCCGCCCGGCCCGGACCCGAGGATGAACTTCTCCACGAGGTCCGAGGCCTTCACGCCAAGCGCGGCAAGCCTCGCCTCGATCTCCTTTGCCTTCGAATCACCAACCGCCGCTTCGCTCACCGGATCCCCCCCCTGCTCAGCGACTTCGCCGCAGACAACCCCGGTGGGCTCGCCCCGCCGCGGCTGCAGGAAGACGCCTGCCCTCATCCGTACCACACAGAGGAGGGTAACCGCCGATGAACGCCGACCCACACCGACAGATGCGGACAGGATGCATTAGAAGCTGGCGTCTCCTTCTGTAGCCGCGCCACGCAGGGGCGCGCTCTTCGGGCAACGCGGCCCTGCGTGCCGCGGCTGCAGACAAAACCCATCCGCGTCCATCGGCGTTCATCGGCGGTTACGTTCTATTCCATTCCCCGCCCACCCACGCAACCCTGCAAGCTTCTTGGCCTCGCCGGCATGACGGCTCTTTTGGGGTTTGCCGCCAACGTGCGTGTTGCTAGACTTGCGCCTAATACCAGATGTACGCAAACATCGGGAGAAAAAACGGCAATGTCTCTTGAAGTCGGATATCTCGGACCGATGGGCACCTACTCGCACCTCGTCGCCGAAAAGCGCTTCGGCCGGCGCGCGCGCCTTGTTCCTCTGCCGTCCGTTCTCGACGTCTGCTCGTTCGTCTCGCGGCACCCGCAACGCCGGGGAATCGTTCCGATAGAGAACTCGTCCGGCGGCGCGATATACGAGACCGTCGACATACTCCTTGCCAACCGCCCCAGGATCGGCATCGAGGAGGAACTCTCTCTCAACGTCTCGCTCGCGCTGCTCGGCAGACGCGGCGAGAAAGTATCCGTCCTCTACTCGCATTTCGCGCCGCTTGAACACAGCCAGGTGTGGCTGAAGAAACACCTGCCAAAGGCAACGCACCGCGTCGTCGCAAGCACGGCCGCGGCCGCCGTTCACGCCGCGAGCGAAATGAACGCGGCCGCGCTCGGCAACAGGCGCCTTGCAAGAATGTACGGCCTCGACGTCCTGGCCTACCCGGTGCAGAGCGATGTGCCAAACCTGACCGTCTTCTACGTAATCAACGGCGGGCGGGCGGCGTCCGGAACGCCCGAAAAGACAACCCTGGCGGTGAAACTCCCGAACACGCCGGGCAGCCTGTGCTCGTTCCTGGACAGGTTCCGGAACGAGGATGTCAACCTGTCGCGGCTTCTCTCAAGACCGATACGCGGATGTCCGCGGGAATACGCATTCCTGATAGACCTCGTCGGGGGCACAAGCGAACAGCACGTCAGGCGCGCAATGCGGGCTGCACGCAGAACCGTCGCCGAAATGAGAACCGTGGGATCCTACCCGACCCGCTCGCCATACTCTTCCTGAAACGAGACCGGAACGCAGGCCGCAGACCTACTGCTCGATGACGTAAATGTAGCCTTCGCTGCGCTGCCTGAACATTCCCGATGCCAGGCTGCCGTCGTCAAAACGCTTGTCTATCTTGGCCATGTCGTCGTCCGTCCTGTCGGGACGATACACCGAAACACCCGCCTTGACGCCAAACCGCTGGTAGTCCCAGTCCCACAGGCCGCCTATCGAGGTGCGTGCCGTCCAGTCCATCCTGGGCAGGTAACCGGCCATTTCCGGCGGGGGAACGCCAGGCACTTGATCTGCAGGATACGTGGCGTTCAACATGCTGTACTGCTCGAAGGACTGGACGGCAGTCCTAATATCGCTCACGAACTTCATGTCACGCGCACTCTTGCGCGACTTCTGAACGGACGGGATCGCTATGCCCGACAACAGCCCGATGATCGCCACAACGATCATCACGTCCAGCAGCGACAAACCAGCTCGCGGGTCACGCTTCACGGCCATATTGTACCCCGGCCCGTGAGATCCGCAAACACGTTTTTCGCTTTTCTGAGAATGGCGGAAAGAGAATCCATCGTGTATCCACACACCAATGTGTATGCAGGAAAGCATATTCGGCCCCTCTTACACCTCCAGTGTAATACTGAGCATGGCTTGTGCCAGCACCCTTGGAACAATGGCTCTGCTTTGGACGGACGACCGCGAGAAGCAGGCATCGTGCTCTCTGTCATCTCATAGGAATCCTGATCGTAATCGTAATCATCTGTTACAGAGAGGATTATGAGTAGGATTACGATTAGGATTACGAAGGGAAGTTCAAGAATCACAATCTCGCAAACTATTCCAAAACATCAGCAAATACGGGGTTTTGTGATCGTGAAACGTTGCCTGTGGGATGACAGTGCATCATGCTCTTGAAATGCATCGCGCGTTCCAGCACTCTTCGCGAATGCACTCAAGTGTTGCCGGCAGGTGGCCGGCCCGATGGCGATGGACGATACTCGCTCTCTTCGCGCTGATGTCGGCCGTGACCTGCCTGCAAGTTGTGGTCAAGGCGGCGGAGGGCCGGTCCGCCTTCGTCCGCTGGATGAGCGACACGTCGTCTCTCGTTGAAGGCGAATCGATATACCAGGTCGGGGAAGAAGGATTCCCCACCCCACCCATCGTCGCGCTGCTGCTGCTTCCGCTGCACATGCTGGGACCCGTGTGGGGGGCTCTCGTCTGGTGGGCGCTGAAATGCCTCGCGATGGGCGTCATACTCAGGACCATCCTCGTCGCATCCGACTCTTCGGAGAACCCGCTGCCGCCATGGGCGTTTCTTGTGGTGGTCGCGCTTTCCGCCTACCCGCTGACAGGCGACATGACGCACGGCAACATGAACCTGATCACCGGCGCCCTCGTCGCCATCTCCCTGCTAGCGCTGCGCGACTCGAGGGATTTCCTGTCGGGATTCCTCGCCGGCGCGGCGGCTGTCTTCAAGGTGACTCCGGGCCTGTTCGGCCTGTACTTTCTCTACAAGCGCCGATGGGCGGCGTTGGCGGGGATGGCTGCAGCCGGTTTCGCCTTCTTCGTTCTCATCCCCGGAACAGCACTCGGATTCCAGCAGGCCTTCAAGACGACTTCATCGTGGACGCGCCAGATGATCGTGCCGTTTGTCTCCGCCGCCGCGCCCGGCTACATGCAGGCGCGCCATGACAACCAGTCGCTTACCGGAGCGGCCTACAGGCTGCTCCATGACACTCCCGCAATCCGCGTCAAGTCCATGGACTGGGAAGACGGCATAAGGGTCAACATCGCGGCACTGCCACACCGAACGGTCGCCGGCCTGCTCAGGGCTGCGTTCGTGGCCATCCTTGCCGCGGCCGCCATTTCCATGCGGGCGCCGGAACACGACCGACGCAACATCGCGCACCTCGGCGAGTAT
>Ga0194125_10000921_pt1 | contig 50183 bp, 42 predicted proteins | sample TA2KigC250mmetaG_FD_148626 | JGI IMG/M metagenome (GOLD analysis project Ga0194125, IMG submission 148626) | Freshwater microbial communities from Lake Tanganyika, Tanzania - TA2015034 Kigoma Deep Cast 250m | ecosystem: Environmental > Aquatic > Freshwater > Lake | place: Tanzania: Lake...
CAAGACACCATTCTCTAACTTTGCACTTATCTTCTCCACCTGAATGTCCGAAGGCATCCTGACCGACCGAGTGAACTCGCGTACCCGCACCTCGTTGAGCAGCACCCGAGCATCCTGCGGGATCTCGTACGGCTTCCGCTCACCGCTCAGCGTCAAGATCGAGTCCTCGAATGTGATCTTCAAATCTTCCTTCTTCACCCCTGGCATCTCTGCAACGAGCACAAACTCGCTCTCGTGCTCGGCGACATCAATTGCCGGGAACGACGGGGCAACCCGGGCAAAATCACGAACGACCACATCTTCGAGCAAGTCGTCGAACATTCTGGGGAAACCAAAACGAACAAACATAGCTGAATCTCCTTAGTTGTTGGTACACTGCATTTCTTGGATTTCTGCATCCAGATTTTCAATCATCGTGCCAAATCGAAGTCACGAAGCATCTGCCCGAATTTCTGGATTTCTAAAGGTTCCGCGACTCCTAGCTCGAATCATCGCTCAGGGCGTGAGACAATGTGTCAGGTCAATTTCGTCTGAATTGACAGGATCTTCGCCTGTTTGTCATAGAGACTGAAAAATTTTCATACTCAACTGACTTTCGTTTCCTTGATTATCGTCGGGTTTTTGTGTACCGTTAACAGCCTTTTCTGCACGGACCGTACCACAAACCATCACTTCCATACACAGAGGAAATCCATGCGGAGGATCGCTATTCTTCTGTTTCCACTTTCTGTACTTCTTGCGCAGAGCCATCGCATCTCGAAGGACGCACGTATCGGCTATGAATCCATCACTGCCAACGACCTCAGCGCTCACCTCCATTTCATCGCCTCGCCAGAACTCGAAGGGCGGGAAACCACGCTTCGAGGCCAGAGACTCGCTGCACTGTACATCGCATCCGTATTTCAAAAACTTGGCCTGAAGCCGGCAGGGGACAACGGCAGCTACCTGCAGAGGTTCGATGTTGAAATAACGAAAGTGAGCGAACAGTCGAACATCACGGTGCTGTCACACCAGACCTCAAAAAGCTTCCTCTTTCGGAAAGAGTATGCCACCATCCTCGCCCAGGACATGGTGCTCTCAGGCCCGGTTCTCTTCATCGGCTTCATGGACACAGACGTCGACTCTGCATTGGCAAAGAACAGAATCATCGTGGCATTCGCCGGCAGGAGACAAGACTCGCGGGATACCTCGGTGCCTGCGATCCGGCGACTGACGTTCACGCGACAATTCGCCGGCAGTATTGCCACGTTCGTCATCGCTGACGACACCGGCGCTGCTTCTCTCCAGCAGTTGACTGTGCGCTTTGCCTCGATGCTTGACCGACAACAAATGCGGCTTCCCGGCGTGGGGGGACGCAGCCGGTTCGGGTTTTCAAGTCCATATGTTATCAGCGCGGATCTCGCCGCCGAGATTCTGAAGGCTAGTGGCCGAAGCGTTGCCGCACTCCGGCATACAGCGTACGGCGACACTTCATTCCGGCCAATCCAACTCAGCCAGACAACAGTCAGGATTGAATCCAAGCTCGCAAAAGAACTGAAACAGACGGAGAACGTACTCGCCCTTCTGGAGGGGAGCGATCCCAAGCTCAAGGAGGAAGTGGTCGTGTTCAGTGGGCACTATGACCACGTCGGTGTTGGGGGCGATGGTGTCGTCTTCCCCGGAGCGGACGATGACGGCTCGGGGACGGTCTCGGTGCTCGAGCTTGCAGAGGCGTTTGTCACAAATCCTGCCAAACCGAAACGAAGTCTGATATTCCTGGCCGTTACAGGCGAAGAAAAGGGCTTGCTCGGCTCGCAATACTATGTTACCCATCCCTTTGTTCCTCTCAGCAAGACCGCCGCGAATCTGAACATCGACATGATTGGACGCATTGACAAGAAGTACGAGCAACTGAAGGACTCAAACTACGTGTACGTCATTGGGTCAGACAAGATCAGCACCCAACTGGATAGCCTGCTCAAGCTCTCTAACAAGGAATCGGAAGGCTTCCTGCTCGACTACACCTACAATGATGATAAGGATCCTCAGCAATTCTACCAAAGAAGCGACCACTACCATTTCGCCCGAAATGGCGTTCCGATCGTGTTCTTTTTCACCGGCATTCACGATGACTATCATCGACCGAGTGACACCGTGGACAAGATCCTTTTCGATCGAATGGCTAGGATCGTGCGGTTAATCTACACCACGGGCTGGAAGGTGGCAAATCACAAGTCGCTCCTTGCCAAGGATGTCGAGACGTCGATCTACGCGAGGTGAGCAGGATGTTGGCAAAAGAAGAGATCGAGCGAGGTTTGAACACGCGCTTAATTGGCAGGAAGACGTTTGTCTTCGAGACAATCGACTCGACGAATGCGTGTACGAAAACGCTCGGAGATGCGGGCATGGAAGAAGGGGCGGTCGTGCTGGCGGAGTTCCAGACAACTGGACGCGGCCGGCATGGGCGGTCGTGGCTTGCGCAGCCGGGCCAGAACCTCCTCTTTTCGGTTCTCCTTCGGCCGGCGATACCGAAGGACCTGTCCGGCCTTCTGACTCTGTATGCATCCGTTGCTGTTGCACGTGCCGTCGAGTCGATGACCGGCTGCGCGATCGAATGCAAATGGCCAAATGACTTGCTCCTCAATGGGAAGAAGTTCTGCGGGATTCTACTCGAGAACGTTTTTCAGCAGGGCGAGTTGAGCTATTCGGTCATCGGCGTTGGCATAAACGTGAATCAGATGGAATTCCCGTCGGAACTCGAGCTTCGCGCGACCTCACTCGCGCGGGAGTGTAGATCGACCTACGATCGAGCGCACCTTCTGCAACTCATTCTTCACGAGATGGACTCACTGTATGATGATGTTCGACGTGGGAAGCTCGAGAGTGTGTCAAAAGAATGGTCAGCGCGCTGCACCATGTTTGGTCAGGAAGTATCTGTTGAGCAACATCACACCATAATCTCAGGAGTGGCCGTAAAGCTTCACTATGACGGCGGACTAGTTCTTGATACTCCTTCTGGAACAACCACCATCTATGCAGGCGACGTGACCATCGTGGGCTGAGCGGCGCTCTCCTTCCGCGAGTTAACGATCATGCTTCTTGCCATCGATATTGGAAACACGCACACTGTCTTTGGGGTGTATGAAAAGGATCGACTCATCACGGACTGGCGTGTAACAAGTATGCTGCAGCGAACGGAAGACGAGGTCGGCACTCAGGTGCAGCTTTTCCTGAAGGAGGCTGGGATCCCGCCGCGCAAGATCGACGGTGTGGGAATATCTTCGGTGGTCCCAAATCTAACCGATATCTTCTCAGCCATGGCTGAAAAGTACTTCCATGTGCAACCGTTGCTCGTGAGTCCCGCCTTGGATCTCGGATTTTCCATTCACTACGATGATCCAAATTCCGTAGGCGCTGATCGCCTCTGCAACGCCGTCGCAGGACATGCAAGATTCGGCGGACCACTCATCATCATAGATTTCGGGACTGCGACGACCTACGATGTTGTAGCAGCCAACGGCGACTACCTCGGCGGTGTAATTAGCCCTGGCATCGAGACGTCGGCGGTCGACCTTCACCGACGGGCTGCGAAGCTGCCGAAAGTCGAGCTCCGATTCCCGAAAGCCGTCATCGGCCGCGATACGGTCTCGAGCATGCAGGCCGGCATCCTTCTCGGCGCCGTCGATGCAATGGAAGGGATGGTCGGACGCATCCAAGCTGAGATTGTGAAGCAGGAGGGAAAGAAAGCACGGGTTGTTGCCACGGGGGGATTTGCCCGATTGATGGCACGGCACTCGACAGTCATCTCGGAATGTGTTCCATCGCTCGTGCTGGACGGCGTGCGCCTCGTTTACGAACGTACCGGCACCGCGAGGCGCAACCGCAAGAAGAACCGGCGGTGACCGAGGTCATCGGCACGAGGAGGCTGCCGTTGACTCCTTCGTTCGTTCTTCGAATTCGGTTCTGATACGCTCGATTTCCTTGGCTTCAGGATAGCGTGCATACGTGAGTTGATAGATCGCCAACAGACCGCGTATTCCCGCCTCAAGTCTTCCAAGTTGGTTCTGGATCGTGTTCAGCATCGCACGGAGCTCCCGACGATCATCTGCTTGTAGTCTCTCCAAGAGACGGTCTCCCTTCGTTTCGATATCGGCAGAGATGCTCGCAAACGCCGAGTTCAGCGTGGGCGTGATCGCGTTGATGACGTCCCGAACCTTGTCGGTCGCCTCGTTGTTCAGGAGGATCTCTCTCGCTCGTTCCTCTTCTGCGGCTCGTGCGATACGGAACATCCGCCGCTCGTGCGTAGCCTTAATAACATTGGAGAGACGGTTGATGTCGGTGTCTTCCTTCCGGCAGTAGTCGTACGCGCCCAGTTTCATCGCTTCAACCGCGATTGTCTCTGATCCGGCAGCCGTCAACATGATCACCGGCGTCTCATTCCGTTCTTCATGCATCCACCGCAGCACGTCGAGTCCATTCACCACAGGCATTTTGTAGTCGAGCACAACCATATCGAATCCCTGCTTGCTGGAGCGGAGATACTCGATGGCTTCACGCCCGTCTGATGCCACGGTAACCATGTATCCTGCTTCCTCTCTCAACCCAAGTGCAACCACCGTTGCATACGACTCTTCGTCATCGACGAGCAAAACGCTTAATGGCACATTATCGGTCATGGGTGTCCCTTCAATATTCATATTACTTAGTCCATCCTTGCTTCAGATGTACGTGTGATCACGGGGAATACGCACCAGCATCACGTTGGTTGGTTGAAGGTAGATCACGAACTGTGGCTTTGTCCGGGTGTAATCGAAAAGCTTGTTACGGCAGTCCAAACATCGAGAGCGAGGCATTCGCGAGCTCAACAATGGGCGAATAGTACAAACCAAACACCAGCGTCGGAATGAGCAAGATCACAAGAATGGCAAACTGCGGGAGTGAGAACGCAATTGGCGTCTTCGCCCCCTCCGGATCGCGCAGAAACATATTGCGCACCACTCGAACGTAGTAGTAGAGCGAAATGACGCTGTTGATTGCCCCGACGATGGCAAGCCAGATCCATTTTGCATCGAGCAAAGCTGCGAATAGGAAAAGCTTACCAATAAAACCTGCGGTGGGCGGTATGCCGGCAAGCGAAATGAAGAAGATCACCATGGCGACGCTGATGAAGGGAGATCGGTAGCCGAGCCCCTTGTAAGAATCGATATCTTCGCTGCCCGTCTTGGCCTCAATCAGCATGACGATGTAGAACGCGCCTAGATTCATCAAGAGATAGACAACGAAGTAGATGAGGACTGCCGCTATCCCTTTGTCACTGAGCACAACAACTCCCATAAGCATATACCCGGCGTGGGCGATGCTTGAATAGGCGAGCAGACGTTTCAGGTTGTTCTGCCATACAGCGACCAGGTTGCCGAGCGTCATGGTAAGAACCGAGAGGATCGCAACGATCTTGTTCCACTCGAAATCCTGGAGCGAGGCCCAGAAGCCGGCAGGGAGACCGACAACATTTGAGTCGATGAAAGACACCTTGAAAAAGCGAATCAGCATGGCAAATCCCGCTGCCTTCGATGCAACAGAAAGGAACGCCGTGATCGTCACAGGAGCTCCTTCGTAAACGTCGGGTGTCCAGAAATGGAAAGGAACGGCAGAGATCTTGTATCCTAATCCTGCTATGATGAGGAGGCTCGCGACCAGGAGAGCAAGAGGACTCACTGATCCACCGGCGAGTGCTTTGTTAATGTCCGAGAATTCCAACGCGCCACCGGTCAAGCCGAAGAGGATTGAAATGCCGTAGAGCATCAATCCGGTAGAGAGAGCTCCATAGATGATGTATTTCAGCGATGCTTCGCTTGAATCAGGTGCTTCCTTGGTGTATCCCGCGAGCACGTATGAGCTGAGGCCGGTCAATTCGATCGAGAGCACCATCATCAGGAGGTTCGCTGAACCTGCCATCAGGAACATCCCCAGCGTCATCGCGACCAGAAGGGAGGAGTATTCGACCAGCCTCTTGATCGTCGACTGAACCTCGGAGGAGTAGATGGAGAAGAGCAGAATGAGGATCGCTGTCGTCCCGATGACAATCTTGAAGAAGGCTGCGAATGGGTCGACGACGATCATCCCCGAGAAAACGGACTCGGAAGACCCCGTCTGTTGGATCGCAAACCAGACGGCAACGGTAATCCCAACCAGAGCGACAACCGGGACGATCTGGGGCCTTCTCCGGAAAATGATCCCGACGAGAATTGCCAGACAGAAGCAGACAGCAAGCGCCGTCTCCGGGAGGAACTGGGCGAGGCTGCGTAGAGCTTGGTCAACCATAGTCAGCCAACATTCAAGTTCGTATCGAAATCATTCTCAGAGGCGGCTCCCCCCTTGCTACGGCACCAACGTCATGGAGGCACCGGTCTCCTTCACGAAATCGACGAGATGGTTGACGGACGACGTCATCAGGTCGAGCATGAAGGAAGGATATATGCCGAGCACCAAAACAATGACAGCCAGAGGAACAAGGGTAAACATCTCCCTTCCGTTGATGTCGGGCAGGGATGCCCACCTCTGGTTCGGCTGGCCGAGGAATACGCGCTGGAGCGTCCAGAGCATGTAGCCTGCTGTCAGAACGATCCCGAGCGTCGAGATGATAGTAATCACCCGGAAGGTCTGAAAGGCGCCGAGGAACGAGAATGCCTCGGAAACGAATCCGCTCAGCCCCGGCAATCCTAGCGCTGCAAAGAATGCCACCGTCATGATACCGGTATATTTCGGCATCGTTATCGCCAGCCCTCCGAATGCATCAAGATCGCGAGTATGCGCCCGGTCGTAGATGACGCCGACAATCAAAAAGAGCATCGCAGTGATCGTGCCGTGATTGAACATCTGGAACACCGCACCCACCATACCCTGTGTATTCATCGCTGACATCCCGAGCAGTACGATACCCATATGGCTGATGCTGGAATATGCGATGAGCTTCTTGAAGTCCTGCTGCGCCATCGCGCACAGCGCTCCATATACAATGTTGATGAGAGCAACCAACGCTAGGGGCCACGCGTAGTAGTTGGCGAGCTCAGGAAACATCGGGTAGCTGATCCGCAGCAAGCCGTAGGTGCCCATTTTCAAGAGAATGCCGGCCAGAATGACGCTGATTGCTGTCGGCGCTTCAACGTGTGCATCGGGCAACCACGTGTGAAAGGGGAAAATCGGCACTTTGATCGCAAATCCGATGAAGAGCGCTATGTAGGCGAGGTGGCGCCAGTAGGTTCCCAGACCTGCCAGCAGTGAGCCTGCCTGGTAGTTCGCGGGATCCATCATCGCGAGCATGTTGAACGTGTAGATCCGCTCTCCCGTCGCAGGATCCGGGATCGTGACGCTGAAGTACAAGGCGATCATCGCTAGGAGCATCAGAACGCTCCCCAGCAGTGTGTAGAGGAAGAATTTGATCGCCGCATACTCGCGCCGGGGTCCGCCCCATATGCCGATCAGGAAGTACATCGGAAGCAGCATGACTTCCCAGAACACGTAGAAAAGGAAGAAGTCGAGAGCAACGAACACGCCCATCATGCCCGTGTCCAGCAGCAGGAGCATCGCCATATATCCCTTCATCGCCTTTTCGATATTCCACGATGCGAACACGGCGAGGAAGCAGATCAAAGCTGTCAGGAGCACCATGGGAGTGCTCAGGCCATCAACACCCATGAAGTATTCGATATGAATTCGACCAAACCACGGCACGCTCTTGATATCGATCCACGTCACCTTCTCGACGAACTGCATCCCTTCCAGCGTGTTGATGCCTGACAAACCGCGATTGAAGCTGAAGTAGATCATCACCGCAAGCACCACCTGTACAAACGTAGCGGCCGCAGCAGCCCACTTCATCGCGCTCTGGTTGTCTTTTGGAATCATCAAAACGGCAACCATGCCGACAATCGGCACAAACGTTATCCAGGTCAGAATACCGATTCCCAGAAAATCCATGCTCAATTGCTCCTTCGAGAATTCACAGCGTGCCCTCGACGTTCAGGGCCTGACACATTCTTAGCTCAACGGAACCACAGGAAGAAAATCATGACTCCCAGAATCACAAAGGCGAGATAGGTCTGTACTTTACCGGTTTGAACCCGTCTCGTCAACAATCCGAAAAATCCCGCCACGTATGCCGTCGCGTTGACCAGCCCGTCAACGACGCGGTTATCGAACCCGCCCACACCAGCGTAGAAAAGGAAAAACGTCAGGCCGGCGACAGCAAGGCCGAGAAAAACGTAGCCGAGGATCGTGCCAAAGGATGCAGCAGCAGGTATGAGACCTCCTCCAACAAGCCAACCGACGTAGAGCGAGACGGCGGCAGTGGCAACGATATACGCGATGGCGCCGATGCTGCCCTCTTCCCAGTTACGCTTCGCGCCGAGGGTGACTGCCTTCGTCCAACTCGCCGTCCCGTTGACAATTCCGTCGATCACCACATTGTCAAACCACCGATACAGCTTGGCGAGGCCGACAGTCCCGCGCACCACAGTCGCACCGTACAGCTCATCGAAATACCATTTGTTCAGCACGAAGCGGTAGACCGGCTTCACTCGCTCTGCGACAGCATCGGCATTGATCCGTTTCCAATGGTAGGTCGCAAAGGCAACCAGAATGCCGATTCCAGCCATACTCAAGGACAGAACCATTGCCAGTGAGTGAGAATGATCTAGCGCTTCCTCAAATGTCTCGGTGCCTGCGGCGGCCACGCCGACAGGTACAACAGTCTCAGGTCGCGGCATCGCAGCATAGAACCATCCGCTTGCCGCACCGAACGGATTCAAGCTGAAAAACGCAAAGAATGAGAGCACTGCAAAAGCAATCAGAGGAATAGTCATCGTCATCGGCGATTCGTGGATCGCCTCGAAATGACGGGTCCTATGCTGGCCGAGGAACGTCAGAATCACCAGCCGGAACATGTAGAAGGAAGTCAGACCGGCAACGAGGAATCCTGTAATCGGTATGAGGACATGACCAGTGAGGTTTCCGAACGCCAGCGTACCGGCAAGAATCTCATCCTTGCTCAGGAAGCCCGATGTAAACGGAACCCCGGAGATCGCAAGCGTATACATCAGGAATGTCCAAAACGTTATTGGCATTTTCGCTTTCAGCCCACCGATGTTGCGAATGTCTTGCGCATCCGTGTGATGATCTCCCCCATGGTGCAGCGCGTGGTGCATCGCGTGAATCACGGAACCTGATCCGAGGAACAGACCGGCTTTGAACATCGCATGCGTCGTGAGATGAAAGAAACCTGCGGTGTAGGCGCCGACGCCCAGACCCATCACCATATAGCCGAGCTGGCTGACGGTGGAATACGCGAGGATCTTCTTGATATCATTCTGGGCAATGGCAATCGTCGCGGAGACAAACGCCGTGACGGCTCCGATGTAGGCAATGACCAGGAGGGCATCAGCCGTCATCATTGGGAACGTGCGGGCAACCAGATAGACGCCCGCCGCAACCATCGTCGCGGCGTGAATCAGCGCGCTCACCGGCGTTGGACCCTCCATCGCATCAGGCAACCAAACGTGCAGCGGGAATTGGGCAGATTTGCCGATCGCTCCACAGAACACAAGGATTCCCGCAGCCGTCAGCCACGCTTCGCTGCCGAACGGGACTTGCCCCGATCGTATGGACGAGAAGATTGCATCGAAACCGAAGGTCTGGAACGTCCCGAACAAAATGAGAATTCCGGTAAACATGCCGATGTCGCCCACCCGGTTCACAATGAACGCCTTCTTCGCGGCGTCGCTGGCGGATTTCCTCTCGAACCAGTGACCGATCAGCAGATACGAGCTCAGACCGACGAGTTCCCAGAACACGTACATCAAGAGGAAATTGTTCGTGATCACGATCCCGAGCATCGAGAAGGTGAAGAGACCAAGGTACGCGAAGTATCGCCCGTACCGAACGTCGCCGCGCATGTAGCCGATAGAGAAGAGGTGGACGAATGCGCTTACGATGTAGACCGCAAGGAGCATGATCACTGCGAGATTGTCGAGCATAATCCCCAGCGTAACCTTCGTCGGTCCAAAGCCCGGCACCGTGCCGAAATTTACCCACGTGAAACTCGCTTGAAGCGTCTCATCGTGATACGAGCCCAGCTTCACGGCAAAGATCACAACGGAGAGGGCCAATCCAATGAAAAGAAGGCCCGTTTCGAGCCAATCGCCCCGTCGCGGCAGGCGCTTGCTGAAGAAAATGAGGATCGCGAATCCAGCGAGTGGAATGAGAAGAACAACTACAGCTAATTGAAGAAGCGTGTCAGGTGACATTCGAGCTTGTCAGTTATCAGCTACCGTTGGTCGGTTGGGCCACATTAGTCTTTCAACCGATCGATTTCGTCGATGTTAACGGTACTAAAGTTCTGGTAGATGTTCAGCACAATGGCGAGTGCGATCGCCGCCTCCGCAGCCGCCAGGATGATGACAAAGATCGCCACCACTTGACCGTCAAGGGTGCCCGATGTGTAGCGAGAGAAAGCAAGGAAATTGATATTCGCCGCATTGAGCACCAACTCGATACCCATCAACACCATAATTGCATTGCGTCGAGTCAAGATCGCGAACACACCAACTGAGAACAGAATGCCGCTGATGATGAGGAAATGATGCAATCCCGGTGTCCGCAGCCACTGAATGATCTCGTGCAGCATGTTCTGTTCCTTTATCACAGCAGACCCTCGAAGCGTCAGGGCCTTCGGGGGCCATGTCAATCACTTACAAAGCTTTCCGCTCCCTCCGCGCGATCATCGCTGCACCAATGAGTGCCACGAGCAAAACCACCGATGCAATCTCAAACGGTAGAAGGTAGCTGGTGAGCAGCATCTCCCCGATTTGAGGAATCGTCCTTTCAAATCCGTCTGACGCGGGAGACTGCGGCCAATCGGTTGACCAAAAGATCCCGATCAGCGTACCTGCCAGCGCAGCGACGATGACCACTGCAGGGAACGTTCGAACGGTGGCTGTCCTCATGTCGACCCGGATCACCTTCGTGGTCAGCATAACGCCAAAGAGAAGGAGCACGAGGATGCCCCCCACGTAAATAAGGAGCTGAGTGACCGCGATGAAATCCGCCATCAGGAGGACATAGAGACCGGCGACGCCGAAGAATGTGAAGAGCAACGCGAATGCCGAGTAGACGATGTTCTTCGAAATAACGACGATCGCGGCCGACGCGAGCGTGATCAAAGCAAACAGGTAAAAGACGATGATGTATAGATCCATAAGCGTTACGAGTTTCCAGGCTGCTCCGGGGTCCCTGGTTCAGGTGAAGCCGGTTTCAGAGCCTGAGCACCTGAAGGCTGCACAGCTTTGGCCGCCGCTGCCGTTGCAGCAGCCTTCTTTGCCGCCGCTTCTTCTTCAGCTTTCTTCAGTTTCTCCTTGGCCAGCTCAATATCCTGGGGTGTCATGATGCTGAAACTGTAAATCAGTCTGTTTCGGTCGAACTCGGAGAATTCATACACATCCGTCATGACAATGCATTCGGTGGGACATGGATAGACACACAGCCCACAGTAGCAGCACTTCGCAATGTCAATGTCGAATACCGGCACATGCAAACGCTTCTTGTGTCCCGTTGAGGTTGTTCCGAGATCCTGATCCGGCGTCGATTTGATAGTTTCGATGATGATGCAGTCGACCGGGCACACCATCGAGCACTGGTCACACCCAATGCAGTCATCAATATTGACATAGAGTCGATTGCGAGCACGTTCAGGCAACTTGAGTTTGACGTCGGGATATTGCAGAGTTACTGCGGGCACAAAGAGGTGCTTAAACGTGATCTTCATGCCGACAGCAACGGTCGTCAGCGCGATCCAAATATTGTTGAAATATGCTCTAACGGCTGCCATACACGATTTATCGACTGGTTGCCAAATTCACAGAACCAGAATGAGCCCCACGCCAAAGATACACACGAACAGGAAGGGCGTCAGCACCTTCCATGATGTATACATCAATTGATCGACCCTCAGGCGAGGCAGCGTCCAGCGGATCCAGATCTGAAGAAACACGAGCAGCAAGCATTTCCCGATGAACCAGAACAGCCCCCACACCGGTCCGGACAGAAAAGATCCGAACGGGCTCGTCCAGCCGCCGAGGAATAGTGCCACCGTCACAGCCGACACCAGAAACATATTTGCATATTCAGCGAGATAGAACATCGCGAATCGCATTCCACTGTACTCGGTGTTGAATCCTTGAACCAGTTCCGATTCCGCCTCCGGAAGGTCAAAGGGCGTCCTGTTGACTTCCGCAAGGGAGGCAATAAAGAGAATGATGAATGTCACGAGCGTGAAAGGAATCAGAAGGAGCTTCTGGGTCAAGGGGAGTGGTCCGCCAAAGACCACCCAATTGTGGATCCCACCCTCCTGGAACTTCGTCACGTCTTGAAGGTTCAGCGACCCCGTGATCATCACGGCGATCAATATGGCGAGCGCGGTAGGGATTTCGTAGCTTACCATCTGAGCAGCCGAGCGCATGGCACCGAAGATGGACCATTTGTTGTTCGACGCCCATCCCCCCATGAGGATGCCAACAACAACGAGCGAAGATACGGCAACGATGAAGAAAACACCGAGGTCAATGTTGCTGCCGATGTAGATGCTGCTGAATGGGATCGCCGAGAATGCACCGTACGTTCCCATGAAGACAACGTAGGGGGCAAGCCTGAAAAGTTTTCTGTCCGCTGCCGAGCTGATGGTGTCTTCTTTCTGCAGCAGCTTCAGGATATCGGCAAAGGGTTGGAGTGTACCGTGCCACCCCGTCCTCATGTAAGCGAGCCGGTCCTGAATGTGGGCGGCAATCTTCATCTCCGCGTACAGCGTCACAAGAGCGTAGAGAAGTATGAAGACGATCGGCAGGGCGCTCCACACAACAGCGATCAGGATCGATCCCCACACACCAAGATTTTCAAGTGCTTCCATACGACAAGAAACTGCGATTTCAGATAGATAGCTTGACGTTCAACGGATTCATCGGCCTCAACGGTCAACCTCTCCGAGGACGATATCCACGCCAGCAGCGATCAGCACAAGATCGGCAAGCATGGCACCGCGCGAAATTTCCGGCAACACGCTCAAGTTGACAAACGCCGGGGATCGGGCCTTCACTCGAAACGGAGTAGTCGAGCCGTCGCTGACGATATAGTACCCAATCTCTCCACGGGGGGCTTCCGTTCGGGCGTAAATCTCCCCGCGTTCGGGCCGGATCCTTTTCGGAATTGCCGCTTGGACATTCCCCTCGGGGATGCCAGCGAGAGCCTGCTCAATGATGTTGACACTCTGTTCGATCTCCCGCATCCGAACGATATGACGGTCCCACGTGTCGCCGACAGTCCCCATCTCCCCTTTGCCAACCTGCGGTTCCCACTCAAAACGGTCATAGACAGAGTACGGATCGTCCCGCCGCAGATCCCAGTTGACCCCGGACGCCCTCAACATTGGCCCACTGCACGCGTAGTTGATCGCAACGTCCTTGGGTAGTACGCCGACGTTCGCCGTCCTCTTCACGAAAATCTCGTTGTAGGTCAGCAGATCGTTGAATTCCTTGATCCTTGGCCTGTAATACTTGCAGAATTCCTTCGCCTTGTCGATGAACTGCGGGGGGAGATCGTGTGAGAGGCCACCGACCCAGACATAGTTATAGAGAAGCCGTGCACCACACGTCATCTCGAACAGGTCGAGGATGCGCTCCCGATCGTGGAAGGCATAAAGAAACGGAGTAAATGCGCCTGCATCAATACCGAACGTCCCGACGGCAACCAGGTGGCTGGCGATGCGCTGCAGCTCTGCCATAATCACACGAATGTATTCGACCCGCTCGGGAACCTCTATCTTCAACATGCGCTCCATCGCGACCGCGTACCCTTGCTCCATATTCATCGCCGCAACGTAGTCCATGCGGTCTGCGTACGGGATGACCTGCTGATAGTTGGTCATATGCTCGGCATGTTTCTCAAAGCAGCGATGCAGGTAACCAATGTGGGGAATTACATCGACGATAATTTCACCATCGACAACGATCTCGAGCCGCAACACCCCGTGCGTGGATGGGTGCTGCGGGCCCATGTTGATGATCATTTCGTCGGTGCGGAGAGTCTTACCGCTGGAAGTCTTGATTTCGCCGGGTTGGCTGACGTAGCTCGTGAGAAGCGTTTTCGATCCATTCATGCGAGTGCTTCACTTCACCATTAATACGGGACTTTCACACCATTGTAGAACTCAGGCACCCTGTAATCCTTGCGCAGCGGGTACCCGCCCCAGTCATCAGGGAGAAGAATGCGCCGGAGATCCGGATGCTCGTCGAAGATGATCCCCAGGAGATCATAGGCCTCGCGTTCGTGCCAGTTCGCGGTTCCCCAGACGGCGCTGACGGATTGCACGTGCGGAGTCTCCTTCGCGCACTGCACCTTCAAGACAATCTTGTGCCGGTGAACTGTTGAGAACAAATGATACACAACGCCCAGCTTTCCGTCATTGTAGTCCATGCCGCTCAGGCACATCAGATAGTCAAACTGCATCGCTGGATCGTCACGCAAGAACAGAGCAACCTCCTTCATCCTTTCCGGGACCACAAGAATCCACGGTTGAAGAGCGTCGAGCTTTGCTTCAAGCACAGCATCCCCGAATTTTGCCTTTAGACTGGTGAAGACTTGTTCAGCGGTCATCATCCACCTTTTCTATGCAGACTTCTTCACAAGGCTTTCCTTGCGAACCTTTTCCTGGAGCTTGATAATGCCTTCAAGCAATGCTTCCGGCCGAGGAGGACAACCAGGCACGTAGACGTCGACCGGAATGACACGATCCACCCCTTTTAACACGTGATACCCGTGCTCCCAGTACGGACCACCGCAGTTTGCACAGCTCCCCATCGAAAGCACATAGCGGGGTTCGGCCATCTGGTCATACAACCGCTTGATGCGGGATGCCATCTTGAGTGTCACGGTTCCTGCCACGAACAACACATCCACCTGCCGGGGTGTCGCACGCGGGATGACGCCGAATCGCATGATGTCAAAATTCGATGCCGAGGTAGCCATCATCTCAATGGCACAACACGCAAGCCCCCATTGCATCTGCCACAACGAGGAGAGTCGTGCCCAGTTGAGGAGCGTATCCAGCGACGTGACGAGGACGTTTCCATTCTGAAACTGTTTATCCAGCAATCCCATACAGTTCTACTCTCGGTTCAGAATGATCAGGTTACGACACAGGTGTTTCTTTGAGCACCTTCTCGGGGTTCGGCTCGGGCGGGCGTTCGATGCGCGGGATCTGCGGGCGTGGCTTGTCCCAGTCGAGATCTCCCTTCACCCACACATAGGCTAATCCCACCAGCAGGATAGCGAGGAACACAGCCATCTCAAGAAAACCAAAAAGCCCCAATTCACGATAAACAAGGGCCCAGGGGAAGAGAAACACGACTTCCACATCAAAGATGAGGAAGATAAGCGCCACAACGTAAAACCGCACATTGAATCTCACCCACGCGTCCCCTATCGGCTCCTCACCACATTCGTACGGCGCGAGCTTTCCGGGATATGGGCGTCGAGGACGGAGAAGCCATGCAGCAAACAACCCGGCCACGACGAAGAGGGCACCGATGATGAGAAAGATGAGGATCTTGCCAAACTCGGTGAGCATACAAGCAATCAGCAAGGGAAGATTCGTGAGGAAAAAAGCCAAAAAGTTGCGTTAATATAGACATCATTTGCTTTTTTGTCAACGAAAATGATAGTTTTTCAGCCTATGACACGCGTACAAACTTTGCCAGACAGCACATGACCGAGCCCGTGCACCGCTACTTCCGCGAGGGTACGTCTTTCTTGGATAGAACACGTCGCCTCACGCGACTACTCCTGAGTTCCCTCAACGCATCTGAAGCGATCCAGCGTGGCGGTCTCGAGTCAAGACGGCGAATACGTTTGGCTGTTACGATGGCCAAACGGTTGAGCTTCCTGTTGCGCTTTCCAATTTGTCTCAAAGCCCAGTTCACCGCCTTTTTCACATAATTGCGATCATCGTTTGCCCCTTGAACGATCAAAGGGAGGAAGCGAAGGAATTTCTCATCACCCGCACGCTTGTCGTGAACCGCCAGTGTCGCCATCATCACATATCCCGCCCGCTTCACATATTCCCCGTCGCTCCTGGCCCACTCCACTGCCTTACGATATGCCATCGGCGTCTTGTCGAACAGGTGGCTGCAGCATGCGTCACATACGGCCCAGCAGTCAAAATCCTTCACCCAACGATCCATCTGAGCTTCCGTCACCTCGTTCGGGTTACCGATGAGACTCGCGAGCGCCCGCGCTTCGAGATATTCTGTTTCCCAGAGCTTCAGTGAGAGCCGTTGGTCCGTTCCGATTTCTTTCGCAAGGGCGTGAAGGTCTGGAGCGGAGATGCCGAACGCTTTTTTCGGCGTGATGCCAAATCGAGCCATGCCGGCGATATTGCCCGGCCGGCCCAGGGATTGGAGACGTTTCATAACCTTCCGCAATTCCATGCGGGCCTCACGTGGCTGGCATATTGCCTGAGGGCAGTTCGAGCAGCGGCATCATTTCTTCCGGCCGAGCCACGCCGTTTCCTGCACACCCTCGAGGCGGTTGGCGAAACGCGCGAGCAGAAAGAGGAGGTCGGAAAGTCGGTTGAGATAGACAAGGGGCGGGGAGCCGATGTTCTGCTCATGTGAGAGTTTCACGACGAGCCTCTCAGCTCGCCGGCACAGCGCCCTCGCGGCGTGGAGGGCAGCAGCGACAGGAGAACCGCCCGGCAAAACAAAAGTCTTGAGCGCCGGAAGTTTCGACTCGAGAGAGTCAATCCTCTTCTCAAGACGCTCTGCGTGGAGCAACTGGATCCGAGGGACATCTGGAGACTCCTTGGCCAACGGTGTCGCGAGATCGGCTCCGAGGATAAATAGATCTTCCTGGAGCTGCGCGACGATTTCATCGATCTCGGGACGAGGCTTCAGCGAACGGGCAACGCCGAGAGCAGAATTGAGCTCATCAACCGTCCCGTATGCCTCAATGCGGAGTGCATCCTTGGGAACCCGATCGCCGCCAAAAAGTGAAGTTTCCCCGGTGTCACCCGTTTTGGTGTAGATCTTCATGGTCTTTCATCCGCTCGATTGGCTGAAGGAAAGTACGAAACGATGCAGAAAGAAAAAAGCCCTGACGCACGGTCAGGGCCTTTCTGTCCGCCTCACACCCGAGCCGGCTACTTGCGCCGACTCCCCTTTTCCCAATAGTCCGGGAGCTCGTCGTAGAAATGCGCTGCTGTTTTGATTCCGCCGAAGAAGTTGTCGAGGTGAATGAACTCATTCGGAGCGTGCGCGTTTTCATCCGGCACACCGAATCCCAGGAGCACAGTGTCGAGACCCAGAAGCCTCTTGAACTGAACGACGATCGGGATCGAGCCTCCCTCGCGCTGGAAGAGCGGCCTCTTCCCGAATCCTTTTTGCAGTGCGGCGGCAGCGGCCCGGACGCCCGGACTGTCGATCGGCGTGATCGCCGGCTCACCACCGTGCAGCATTCGGACCTTGACATCGACGGTTTTCGGCGCGATCTTCTTCATATGCTTTTCGAAGAGTCTGGCGATCTTGACTGAGGTCTGGTCAGGCACGATACGCATGGAGATCTTCGCAAACGCCTTGGAAGGAATTACGGTCTTCGCCCCTTCGCCTGTGTAGCCGCCCCAAATCCCGTTGCACTCAAGCGTTGGCCTGGCCCAGAGCCGTTCGAGCGTGGTGAATCCCTTCTCGCCGTAGAGTTGCTTTAACCCTAATTGCTTCGCATACTTCTTGTCGTTCCAGGGAAGCTTTTTGAACGCCGCGCGCTCAGCTTTCGTCAGAGGACGAACGTCATTGTAGAACCCTGGGATCGTGATCCGCCCGCTCTTATCGTGCAGCGACGCGATCATTTCCGAAAGAGCTTGGATCGGATTGTGCAGCGAGCCGCCGAACGATCCTGAGTGCAGATCGGTGTTGGGACCCGTGAGTTCGACTTCCATGTAGGCAAGTCCACGGAGAGCATAACACACCGACGGGATTCCCTTGGCAAACATCGACGAATCCGAGATGAGGACCAGGTCTGCCTTCAGGAGCTCCTTGTGTTCTTTGACAAAACCCTCAAGATGCTCGCTCCCCACTTCCTCTTCACCCTCAATAATCATCTTGAGATTGACCGGCAGGCTTCCGACATTCCTCATGTACGCTTCAATGCTCTTGAGGTGTATGAAAACCTGCCCTTTATCATCTGCGGCACCGCGTGCGTAGAGGCTCCCGTTGCGTATCGTTGCCTCAAACGGCGGCGATGTCCACAGATTCACGGGATCAACAGGCTGTACATCGTAATGACCGTACAGAAGGACCGTCGGTTTTCCCGGCACACCAAGCCATTCGCTGTAAACCACAGGGTGGCCGGGTGTGTCCATGATCTGAACATTTTGCATCCCGATCGTACGCATGTGTTGCGCAACCCATTCTGCGCAACGCCGCATGTCTGGGACGTGATCGCTCTGCGAGCTGATGCTCGGTATGGCGAGCAACTCTCTCAGCTCCCCGAGGTATCGCTCGTTGTTCGACTCGATGTAGGAGAGAACCTGTTCCATAGAAAAAACCCTCTCGATTGATGAATTGACTTCGTGTCCACCTTTCAGACTGAATTCCACTTGCAACGGAGCCAATATATTGATCGACGTTCCGAAAGGCAAGGAGTTTTGACATTGTCAGCGTTTGCACCTCTCCCAAGAATGAGACGGAAAACGTTCGATTTGCCCTTCATCAATGTGGCATAACAATTGAAGAACCCGACGACAAATCCGGCTCCTGTTGATAAATTTCACGGGCATCGACTGCGGATTCTCTGCTCGTCGATTCCCACCACTTCAATGCGAAAGGCGACCCCCATGAAAAACTGGCGATTGTTCTCGATAGCGACGCTCATGATTTGTGCTTTTGCCAGCGTGACGGCTCAGACGAGCACAAAACGGGCCATGAACTTCATGGACATCCTGCAAATGCGGTCTGTCAGCAGTCCAGCCGTGAGCACCGACGGAAAGTGGCTCCTCTACACGTATTCGATCCCGGACTGGAAAGCAGCAAAATCATACACTGACATCTATCTTGTTTCAATGGAACGAGGAGTCCCTTCGACAAGGCAGATGACATTCACGAAGAACAAGAATGAAACTACCCCACGCTGGGCCCCGGGCGGCGGACTTTTTGCATTTCTCTCAAATCGCGACGCTCCCGAATCCAAATCTTCCCAGAACCAAGTGTACGTCATGCGCCCGGATGGCGGCGAAGCGTCAAAGCTGTCAGATGCCAAGGATGGAGTCTCATCGTTTTCCTTCAGCAAAGACGGTAAGCGGTTGGCATTCTCAGCAGGAAAAGAGGACGAGCGTCAACTTTGGATCATCTCGGTCGCAGAACTCGACAAAGCGAAACCCTCACAACTCACCAAGCGCAAAGCGCCAATTGTCTCCTGGCAATTCTCCCCTGACAGCAGGCGGATCTATTTCCTCTCGCCCGACAGCGTCGACAAGGCCGACCAGCAGCGCAAGGAGAAGAAATTCGATGTCCGCGTGCGAAATGAGGAATCTCCTCTGGTCCACCTCTGGTCGATTGAGCTTGAGTCGAAGAAAGAGACGCGACACACGTCAAGCACAGATTACAGCGTCAGCAGCGTCAGCATTGCTGACAACGGCGAGTGGATCGGCTTTCGCGGGACTCCGGGCAATCGGTATTTGAGGACCGTGACGGAATCGCAGACGTACAGTGATCTGTATCTGCTCGAGGTGAAAACGGGAAACATCGAGCGGCTGACGAACAACAAGGAGATCGGAGAAAGCAGCCTGAGCTTTTCGCCTGACGGCTCACTCATCGCCTTCTCGGCCGATGATGACTTCACATACTTCCGCAATGATCGCGTCTATCTGCGCCGGACTACAGACAGTGGCGGAAAGTGGAGGAAGCTTGGCGCTGATTTCGATGGTGACGTCACGGTGGGATTCTGGTCAGATGATGGGAAAACGATCTGCTTCAACGATGGTATCAAAGTTACCAACCAACTGTTCGCTCTCTCCGTGGAAACAGGAAAGGTCACCCGGGTTACGCTAGAACAGGCGAGCGTGAGGGCTTCCCAAGATGACAATTCGAGGCGCCTCTTGATCAGCTATTCAAGCTCCGTTTCCCCAACCGACTACTACACGGTCAAGTCATTCGGAGACATCACAGATCGGTCGAGCTGGATACGTCTGACGGACTCCAATCCGCAGGTGGCTGACATCACTCTGGGGGAAGTTGAAGAAGTTGAATGGCAATCGAGCGACGGCAAGAGAGTGGGCGGCGTGCTGGTGAAGCCGGTGGGGTATGAAAAAGGGAAGCGCTGCCCTCTGATTGTGCAAATCCACGGGGGTCCAGCTGGTGCGGTGGTTCTGAACTTCAACGCCAGTCATGGATACTATTCCCACGTATACGCCGGCGCCGGATACGCATGCCTGCTTCCCAACTACCGCGGCTCCACAAACTACGGCGAGCGCCATAAAATGCAGATCTCGGGCGACTACTTCCGTCAGGGATACGAGGATATCATGACGGGCGTCGACCATCTCATCAAGATCGGTTTGGCCGACGGGGACAGGATGGGCGTGATGGGCTGGAGCGCCGGCGGCCACTGGTCGAACTGGATCCTCACGCACACCAATCGATTCAAAGCCATCTCCTCGGGTGCTGGGGCGGTAAACTGGACTTCGATGTACGCGCAAAGCGATATCCAGCGCGGCCGCGAATTTTACTACAAAGGCCGACCTTACGAGAACTTCGAGCACTACTGGGATGTCTCCCCTTTGAAGTACATCAGAAACGCGAAGACTCCGACACTGATCCACGTCGTCGACGGTGACCCGCGCGTGCCCCGACCCCAGAGCGAGGAACTGTACATGGCGCTCGTTAAACTGGGTGTGCCGACGGAGTTCTTCGTCTATCCGGGTTCCACGCACGGCATCACAGAACCGAGGAACCAGCTGGTGAAGATGGTTTCCGAGTTCAGTTGGATGGAGAAGTGGATCAAGGGGAAGGCGGCGTGGTTTGATTGGAAAGACCTTCTCGCCACTTTGAACGACGAAAAGGAAGAAAGCAAGGAGCCATCGGATACTCCATAGATCACAAGTTAGCATGGAGGACCTGAGACGGTAGCCGTTTAGCCGATGCTTGGCGATGCCCTGAGAACGCACGAAATCACCCACATTCCGCGAGGGCGCGAAAATCCCAGATGCTTTGTAACTCATCTACAATAGGGAGGTAGATTGCGGGATGGACCATTCCGCAGTTGTTCGAGCGAGACGACTCGTTATTCTGGCTGTGACTCTCTCACCGTGTTGCTTTGGCTTCGAGGGCCCGAATCTCTCTCGTGGCCAGACAGTCTGCGTGTCCGTTTATTCGAACATTCTCACCGCACCGAGGTCGATCGCGTTCGCGAGTGGGTCCACCCCGATCATCCGCAATACCGATACGTCGTACCCGCTGAAGGTGACCGCGGCCCGTTTCGACGACACGGAAGGAAAACTCGTGAGACCATTTCTCGAAGCGCCGTTGATCTTGCAGCCCTTCGAAACGAAGTACATCCATCTCCCCAGCACTGAAGCGTCAGGCGGATTGGGCGCGAACTTCATCGTACGGTGGAGCGCGGACCGACAAATCAATATGCCCATCGCCGAGTGCTTAATGATAGGGAGGAGGTCGGGACAGGGGATCTTCTTCATCAGTTCGGGGAAGGTAATTCAAGGACACGGTCCGCAAGGTACCTGTTCCCATTGCTGTGGGCCGACGTGTAGCGGCTGGCACTCGGATCTGGCACAAGCGAGCGCCGATCGTTCGAAAGAGCCACGCGAGTGAGAAGTAGTAAGGAATACACGAAATGCAACTCGAATACCTGCTTCTTGTCGGATCAATCCTCATCCTGGCCAGCATCGCCATTGCAAAGCTCTCCGACAACCTCGGCGTGCCGAGTTTGCTTCTGTTCCTGGGCATCGGCATGTTGGCCGGCTCTGAGGGCCCGGGAGGAATCTACTTCGACGATGCTGGACTAGCCCAGTCGATCGGCATCATAGCATTGGTCTTCATCCTCTTCGCCGGTGGACTGGACACAAGCTGGCGACATGTGAAGGCCATCTGTTGGCGGGCGGCGAGTCTTTCCACGCTCGGCGTTTCTCTCACGGCGATTGGCATTGGGGTTTTCGCCTCCTTCGTTCTCGATCTTGATCTGATCACCGGACTCTTGCTCGGCGCGGTGGTTTCTTCGACGGATGCCGCCGCCGTTTTCGCGGTCCTCCGCTCAAGAAATGTGAGCGTGCGCGGACACCTTAAGCCTCTGCTCGAACTGGAGTCGGGCAGCAACGATCCCATGGCTGTCTTCCTCACCGTCGGGCTCATTCAACTGATCACGAACCCTCAAACGACCATTGGCTCGGTCGCACTGCTTTTCGTGTTCCAGATGGGCCTCGGCGCCGCCTTGGGCATGGGTCTGGGCAAGGTCATGGTCATGATCCTGAATCGGTTGAAGCTCTGGTACGAGGGACTCTACCCGGTCTTCTCCTTGGCCTTCGCACTTTTCATCTATGGAGCTACCGCTGCGGTCGGAGGAAGCGGCTTTTTGGCGGTGTATGTGGCAGGATTGGTTGCAGCGAACAGTGAGTTCGTTCAGAAGAAGTCTCTGCTCCGCTTTTTCGACGGACTTGCGTGGCTAAGCCAAATAGCAATGTTCCTCACCCTCGGCTTGCTCGTCTTCCCGTCGCATATCGTTCCCGTCGCTGGAGTAGGTCTGCTCCTGTCGGCTTTTTTGATGTTTGTAGCACGACCCGCGAGTGTGTTCGTTTCCCTCCTGTTCACAACCATGAACTGGCGCGAGAAGGCGTTGGTCGCTTGGGTCGGGCTGAGAGGCGCGGTACCCATCATTTTGGCGACGTTCCCCCTTCTCACAGGACTACCCGACGCCGAGCTGATCTTCAACGTAGTGTTCTTCATCGTTCTGACATCGGCATTGCTACAGGGCTGGTCCATACCCGCCGCGGCCCGTCTCCTGAAGCTTGACGCTCCTTTTGAACAGAAGCGACGATATCCCATTGAGTTCGCTCCTGTCGAAGGAGTTGATACCGAACTCATCGACTTGATCATTCCCTATCATTCGGCCGCAGCCGGAAGATCCATCGTTGAATTGAACCTGCCCTCAGACAGTCTCATCGTGCTCATCAGTCGTGCCGACAACTTCATCGTCCCGAGCGGCGGAACGTTGCTGCAAGAAGGCGATACCATTCTTGTTCTTGTCAATAAGAACAATTTGTCGCAGGTCCGCTCGATACTGGCTAAGCAAAGAAGGCCGAATGAACCCTGAGTCCGCCGTCGACGTTGCACCGGGCAGTCCTCATCAGGTTCGGACGCTCGATACATCACAATGCTATCCTCGGTGGTTTCCGCTGCCTTACATCGCATATCTTCACGGTTCTGCTCCCTTCTTGGCGATTCGAATCTCCGGTGCTGCCGTGCTGGTGAGCCCGTGCCTGTGATGCCGCTCTCACGACGGCAAAAAAAACTACACAAATTGTCGGAAAAGCCTTATATTTGAGGAGTGTGGAACGGCCGAGCGGGTTTGAGCATGCTCCGGGCTGTCCGAAGACCACTTTTACTCGGGAGATCCTATGAGCACTTCACTCAGAAAACTGTCTTGGTGTGCATCGGTAGTACTCGCGATGGTCTTTCTTCCCTTGACGCTGCGATCACAAGAGACGGCGCCAAGCCCCCTTTCAGAAGACAACATGTCTCCGGCTGATTTCACCACCAAGCTGAAAGAAGCCTGGTCATTCCTGAAAGAGGAAACTGATAGCTACAACACCGCCGTCGGCAAGAAAACGGAGTTTGAGACGACCGCCGAATTCGAGAAGCGATCTGTGGAAGCCCGGCGAGATTATCTTGCCAAGATCACGAAGTACGTCAAGGACAACAAGCTCGATCAGCGTGTGATGGGTGTGCTTCTCAAGGCTTCACTCGACCAGTACGACGCGGACAACCAGGTCTACAGAGTGACATGCCCCGACCTCATCGATGCTCCCTACAACATCCCCACGATTCTCACCGAGATCCCGGATAACCAGTACGTCGCCCTCGCGGATTCCATCAAGATGGGTTACCGCACTTCATCCATCTACGTGAAGCTCTCGCCTTACCTCCGCTGGAGGGTCGCGCGGGATATTGCCAAGGCCACCAAGGAAGATGAGGCAAATGTCTCCTTCAAGGTTCGCTTCAAGATCGAGATGGGGCAGGGAGAGGCAAGGAAAGCCGCGCGATTCGGGATCGTTCCAACACAGATTCTTCTCATCAACCAGAGAACGAACACCACGTATTGGGAACAGAGACTCCGCTGATACGCCGACTTTTTTGAGACTTCTGAGCTTCACATCGAGCGGTTCCTGAGAGACCGCTGAGTCGGCCCTGCGAATAGCATCCTGCCCGGATTCAATCATCAGCATCTTCCGGCTTGGCGAATTCTTCGTCGAGGTGCTTCTGCATCCCCATCGCCTACCTCCTCGCGCAAAGCCCGAGCTCCAATTCAATCAGCACTTGCTACACGCGTTGACCCAGCGGATTGCGCTGTCTTCATCGCGTTGAAGTATCTGGATGGAATTGCCCAAAGGCAGGATCAATTCTCTCACGCTCCCCCTGGATCGACGCTACACCCTTCGCAGAGCAACGTTGCCGCGTCGTTCGACTTCCCCCTTCACGTTCTGGACGATCTCAATGACCGTCGGATAGTAGCGGTCAAGGGCACATTCAAGCGTTTGACGTTTCTTGCATGTTCCGTTGGAGAGCTGATGGTTGCACTGCACGCAAATCGTGTTCCGCAGGAGTTCGAGGTACACCTCGTGAGCCGTCGCTGGGTTCGTAGAGACGATCGTCACGAGTTTAGGAAGAAAGCTCTCCAGCGCGCACGTTTCATCGACCGGAAGACGACAATTCCCCTTCCCATCCCCGTCGCCACAGGCACGGCACACCTTCATTCGAACCGCTTCCCAAAACAGGTCCACGTTGTGGACTCTCTTCTCGTGTTATTCTACGCTGTGCCAACGATGGGACGCCCGGGCTTGCGCAGCGCGCGTTCCAGTTCACCTTGAAATCGAGGGTGTGCGATGGCAACCAAAGCTTCAGCTCGCTCGGTGAGGTTCTTGCCGTGCAGCGAGGCGACGCCGAATTCAGTAACAACATAGTGGACATCCGCGCGCGTGGTGACCACCCCGGCTCCCAGCTTAAGCTGTGGCACGATTCGAGTCAATGTACCATCACGCGCGGTGGAGGGCAGGGCGATAATGGGCTTGCCCCCTTTTGAATAGCCCGCGCCACGGATGAAATCAACTTGCCCACCGAAACCGCTGTAGATTTTCGAGCCGATCGAGTCAGCGCATACCTGACCCGTGATGTCTACCTCGATAGCTGAGTTGATCGCGACCATCTTGTCATTCTGTGCAACGACGAAGGGGCTGTTCGTATAGTCGCATGGATGCATTTCAAACAGGGGATTGTTGTGCACGAACCTATAGAGCTCCTCTGAACCCAGAACAAACGTTGCGATCACTTTGCCTGCGTGTAGAGTTTTCTTCTGGTTCGTTATGATCCCCCGTTCAATGGCTTTGACGATACCGTCTGAAACCATCTCGGTATGAATGCCGAGATCCTTCTTCTCCTCCAGCAAAGCGAGGACCGCATCGGGAATTCCTCCAATGCCAAACTGCAACGTCGACCTATCCTCAATGAGGCCGGCGATGTGTCCCGCGATTCGACGCTCCAGCTCGGAAGAGCCGATGGCCTCAATCGTCTTCAGCGGCTCAGAGCATTCTACGACCTTGTGCACGCGGGAAATGTGGATAAAGACGTCCCCGAGTGTCCGCGGCATCTTGTCATTGACCTGCGCCACGACAATCTTAGCGTTCTCCGCTGCGGCCTTTGACGCCGCACACTCCACGCCGAAACTCATGAATCCGTGTTCATCAGGCACCGAGAGGTGCAAGAACGCAACGTCGAGAGGAATGATCCGATCGATGAAGAGAGAGGGGATCTCCGAGAGATGCACCGGAACGTAGTCCGACCGGCCATCGCTGATCGCCTCCCGATCAGAAGCCCCAACGAATAAAGAGTTGTGGCGGAAGTGTTTCTCCATCCCCGGTTTGGAGAGCGGGTCCTCACCGAGCACCAGGATGTGGTTGACTTGGACATCAAAGAGTTCGTCTTTGCGCCGTGCCAGAGCAAAGGCAAGCAGCGATGGCGTCGCGGCGTTGCCGCTGATGAAAATCCGGTCTTTGGATTTCACCACCGAAACCGCTTCGTCAACCGAAACCACCTTTTTCTTGTATTGATCGAGCCAGTTCATAGGCGTGTGTCGGATCTGTCACATCTGCTAGGACTTCTCGGATGCTGCCAACAGCGAGGAAAGCGATTTGACCTTGAAATCGAAGACCCGCGCGATTGCGTCATTCGTGCAATAGCCGGCGAACGTGCACACACCTTTACTCAAACCGGGATTCCAGATCAAAGCGTTGACAATTCCGTTTTCCCCCACTTCCTGAACGTACGGCAGCAGGGCGTTCGTAAGACCTATGGTGGCAGTCCGCGCCACAACCGCGGGCATGTTCGGGACGCAGTAGTGAATCACTCCGTGCAGGACGAAGACCGGGTCATCGATCGTCGTCGGTCGGCTTGTTTCCACACACCCTCCCTGGTCAATCGAAGCGTCGATGATGACCGACCCCGGCTTCATTTCTTTCACCATCGCCTCCGTGATCAGATGAGGTGCCTTCTCCCCCTTCAGCAACACCGCCCCAATTACCACATCTGCAAACCGCACAGCCCGAGAGATATGGTAGCTCGTGGCCATGCTCGTTGAAATCTTCCACTGGAAGAGATGTTCAAGCTCACGCAGCCGCGTCAGGTCTCTATCGAGCACCGTGACATTCGCTCCCACCCCAAGCGCTACACGAGCAGCCGTCCGCCCCACCGTGCCTGCGCCCAATATGACCACACTCGCAGGCGGAATCCCCGGAACACTTCCGAGCAGTGTCCCTCTTCCACCCTGACGTGCCTGCAAATAATGCCCTCCAACCTGGATCGCAAGCTGACCCGCTATCTCGCTCATCACCTGCAAGACGGCAAGGTCACCTTTTTGATTCTCGATGAGCTCATACGCAATGGCAGTTACCTTCTTGGAGAGCAGCATTTCAAGAATTCCGCGTCGAGAGACTGCAAGGTGAAGAGCTGACAGGAACGTCTGACCCTCGCCGAGCATCGTAATCTCCGGCTCGGTGGGAGGCGATACCTTCATAACCACATCCGACCTGTTGATGATCTCCTCCGGGCTGTAGCTGATTGTCGCACCCGCTATTTGGTAGTCTTCATCGCGATAAATCGCACGAGTCCCCTCCTGGTGGAGAACAAACACGTTGTGGCCTGCCGCAGTCAAAACCTCGACACCGGCCGGTGAGAGCGCGACACGCCGTTCAACCGACACTTCCTCCTTGAGTATCCCAATGTTCATGGCTATCCGTCCCCAGGTAAGTTAACGATTGGAGTGGATCGATCTCACTGTCAGTTCTCCAGGGCACATTTCAAGAATGGAGGCGGGCTTCTCCTGACCAATTGTTCGAAGGGTACACTCACGCACTCGATGGCGCATTCCGATGAATCTCAGAGACCAAACCCATCAACAAACGTCAAAAAGCGTGCCGTCCGACCGGTAGATACCCCCTTTCCTGATCACCTTGAATCGAACTGACCATGTGTTCCCCTTTCTCATCATTGCAAAGTTCAGCAGTGCTCTTCCCAAGAGTAGAAACTCTCTACCCCCTCTCAGAAACTTCCCCATGTTGAGCACCACCGACAAAGAGACCGAGTGATTCCGACCGAAAGCTCGCAGCAAGAAACGCGACCTCATACTCCCTTCACCTTGTTCCCATCTGGAGAATAATCCTCTCTAAGGAGCTCCACAAGACTCTCTGGGCAACTCAGCGCTCTGTCGAAGGCATATTGCCTCAAGCTTTCCCTGTAAACCAACGAATTTGTCCGGCCTCACAGGATTCGCCCGGACTGACCGATGCCCTTTGAGTTTGCCAAAAAAGATATTATACTGCTCAGGATCGGGATCCTGGTTCCCTCCCGTCATTGTGAAAGGAGAGGTATAATGATAACACGAAAGATCCTCATTGTGGAAGATGAACCGAGCGTGGCGCTCACGTTTGAGCACATCCTGAAGAAGTCGCTCGAATACAACTACCAGGTTACGAGTGTAGCTTCTGCGGAAAGCGCAATGGAAACCCTGCTGAAGTCAGGACCGTTCGACGTTATCCTCCTAGACTATTTCCTCCCTGGAATGGACGGTGCAGAATTCCTGAAGATGATTCGGTCGGAAAACCAAGAACTTGTGGTAGTCGTCATTTCAGCCAGTCAGGACTACAAGATCGTTCACGACGTGTTTAAGCTGGGGGCTGACGACTTTCTCTCAAAACAGGAAATCGCAAACTCGTACGTGCTTGAAAAGGCGATACTTGCCGGCCTTGAGAAGAAAGAGTATCAGAAGGAAATTGTACGGCGGGATACTGCGCGGCAGCGTCAAGATGCGATCACGACTGTTGTACGAACTGTGCATCATGAGCTGAACAATCCGATGGCCATTGTCACGCTTACGGCCTCCAAGCTGGCGGCTTCATCGAGCATTGCTGATAAGAAACTAAAGGAGAGCCTTGACGAGATCCAACAGGCTGTCGAGCGGATGTCCGAAATTATGAAACGATTGCCGCATCTTCGGGAAGAAACCTACGGCGAAGAACTCCGAGGGCTGAGGCTCTACTCCCTGCCAAAGCAATCCAAGGACACCGAGCCGTCCCCATAAGATCGCCACCGCGTCTGTCGCCCAAAGAAAAGTGCGCACTGCGCAGGCGGCGGAACCGGCACCCGAAGGTCTCTTCCCTCTCGACAGGTCTCGCGCTAGGTGCCTTCCGCCAGTTCTTCCACACGCTCACCGTTGCTTCTCCTGGGTAGGCCTCGATTCTCTTTCTCCGCCGCGGCGCTCATAGAACTCCGTGCCCCCCGCCCACGCCGGTTGTTCCATTTGGAGCGAAGTGAAATGAGAAGACCTGTGGTCACCAAGGCGGCAGCCGCCCAGACGAGGCTAATGAACGGCTTCACACTCGCCTCGATCACCAGGGCCTCCTTCTGTGCAGATGCGACAATTGGTTCCTGAGCCCCCGTCACATTTAGGTCAATGGCCGACTCTGTCGCGCTCGCACCCACGTTCATGGCCAAAAGCTCAAATCCCCGTGAGCCGTCCTCGGTCCTGGCAACCCGTGTTTGTGGCGACTGTCGTTCTTGGTACACGGTCACCGGGATCACGAGCTCGGTCGCTCTCCCTTTCTTCACCTCCAGCACCGCACCGACCGCGAACCCCCCGCTCCCCGTCATACTCTCGATCGCTTGATGATCCATATCGAAGCGGAGAAAGGTAACTTGCATATCATCGACCACACGCGACTCACCCTTTCTAAGGCGAATGACGTTGCGCGCCTGGCCCCCACCTCCTGTTGCAGCAATTTGCTCAAGCGACACCGGCTCAATGTAGAAGTCCTTCATCAAGAAGCTCGCATAGTCCGGGTTCCGCATGACACTGTTATTGTAGTCACTCTGATACATCACCGGCTGTAGTGTGAACTGTGAGCCGTTCTTCTCGACGCGGACAGGGAATTTCCATTTCCCATCCGATGTCGCCTGTGAGCCGGTATAGGTAAGTGTGTAGCCAAGCACTTCCCTGGGCTCGAGCAGCGTGAGCGTCGCTGTCTCCTTGTGACCGTACCGCCCGGAGCCGATAATACCAAGAAAGAGCAAGGCAAGTCCGATGTGCGAAAGCGCTCCTCCCGTATACAGGACGCTCTCCTTCGCCAACCGATAGAGCCTCACCACGTTCACAAAGAAGGCAAAAAGGGAAGTGAATGCGAATGCCGCCATCCAGAAGTCATGAACACCGAGCCACACCAACACCGCCAGCGCGGCTGCTGACGCAGCAATGGAATTGAAAGAACTCCTGACAAGCTCCCGCAGCGAACCGCTCGTCCATTGCACCAACAGGCTTGCTCCAAGCAGGAGTCCGAGAGCGATCACGATGGGAAGATTGGTTTTGTCGTAGAATGTCGGCTCGAGCGACGCCCGGGAAAGGATTGGCCAGCTCGTCCCGAGGAGTATAACGAGAGCACTCGCTCCCATGACAGCCGAGCTGATCGCGAGGAGCGACTCGCGCGTCCAGAATGATGACGGTTGAACTGACGTTTGCATAGCTTTCCATCGTCGTGCGATCATGCCGAATCCAAAAGCGATCGCTGTCACGATCCATACGACCAGCAACGTGTAGGTGAGCGTCCCGGGATCGACGAATGAATGCACCGATGAATCGCCCAGGATACCGCTCCGAGTCAGAAACGTACTGTAAACTACGAGGACGTAGGTAGAGATAGCCAGGATGAAGTTTGTCCTGACCAGACCGCCAGTCCGCTTCTGCACCAGCATCGTGTGGATCAGAATGACACCGACCATCCACGGAATCAGGGACGAATTCTCTACCGGATCCCACCCCCACCATCCACCCCATCCCAGGACACCGTACGCCCAGTATCCACCGAGGATGATGCCGGCGCCGAGCGCAATCGTCCCAAATATCACCCACGGCACTGAATAGCCGATCCACTCCCCATACTGTCGACGCCACAGCGCCGCAAAGGCAAAGACGAACGGAACAGCCATCGCTGCAAAACCTAAGAAGAGGACGGGAGGATGAATCACCATCCAGAAAGACTGAAGGAGAGGATTGAGGCCGCGCCCATCTGCAGGAACGGCGCCCACGGCAAACTGCTCAGGATGCGCGTCCCAGATCATCTGAAAGGGCGATTTCACAATCAGAAGAACAAGTAGAAACGACTGCACCAGGGCGTAGACTGTCATTACCTCACATTCGATCTGCTTCCGGCGCGAATAGGACATGACGAACGGGCCGATGATTGAGCCGCAGAGCGCCCAGAAAAGGAAGCTTCCTTCCTGGCCAGCCCAGAAGGTGGTGATGAGGAGATGCAGTGGCAGTGACCGGGAGCTATACCCCCATACATACGCGTACTCAAATTGATGTCGAAGGACATATAGAAACAGCAGTGCGGAAACAACCACGACCGCCACGACCATCGCACCGAAACTGTTCCGTGCGAGTCTCATTGTCGATTTCTGTTGTGTCGCAGCCTGATAGTATGAGACGGCTGCTGTAAGTCCTGCTCCGAGTGCGATCCAGAGAATGATATTGCCAACCATTGATTTTCCTGTTCTGTAGTATTTCGAGTTTCGATTGCAGCGTGAGGTTGTCGAAGCCTCCATGAACGCTGAAGGTGCATTCAAGGTCCACCCTCAGTCACAGGAACCTACGGCTTCCGCAATTCTGCGATAGAAGATTTCAACAACTCGACTGCGTACCTCGTGTTGTGAGACCCCTTGCTCAAATCATGCTCGACAAAATAGTAGTTGAATAGTACCCCTGCCTTGACAGCAGGTTTCACCACCAATGGTTTGCTGCTGCTTGCCTTCACGAGACCAAACGAAGAGGACGCGGGATCCGTTTCGATCCAGCCCTTGCTGCCGAGCAGTTGAAAGAGAGTGTCGAGGTAAGCCTCAACCGCCGTATGAGTGCCGACTCCGCCCGTGAGCGACGACGAGCTGCCTATGTAGTTGATCGTGAAACTGGCGGCTGCATGACAGCCGGATACCGTGCAGCCGTTCAAGAGCCAAGCTTTCTGACGAGAGGTATTCTCATACTCGATGTTCATCGTGTGGCCACCTGCAATTCCCGAACCGGCCGACGCGTCCGCCATGTGACAGGCAATGCACCCCTCCTGCTTAATGACGGTGTTGGTGGCATGGTTCGAATTCCCCGTGTATGTGTAACCCGGGAACTGGAACCCGCCGGTGCCCATCAACATCTGGCTCTGAACCCCATAGTGCGGGTACCACCGACTTGTGGTGATGACCATCGAATCCCCAGGCGCGTTGGCATTCATCTTGGGACTCAACGTTCGCGGCTTGTGACACTCTGCGCAGAGATTTCCTTTCCCGAAGTCAAAGGTTTGATCCGGTACTCCCGTGATCGCGGACGTCAAAACCACGGGGGCCTTTGTACGAAGAGAGAAATCCCCGCGGGAGTGAGGAGAGTGGCAGGCAAAACATCCTGGCGGCGAAGCATCAACATGGTTCGTCACGCTCTTTCCTTGCATTCGCTCGACGAAACCCTCCGTTGTGTGGCAACCTGCGCACGAGGAGCTGTTCCTCTCAAAGTCCCCACCGAAGTAGTGCTTCGAGAGCTCCCACTGGTACTTCTTGGCCCAAACGTAATACGTTGAGTCAACGTCCGGATTGTGGCAGTCCCCGCATTTGATGTCAGCCGCAAATCCCTCCAGACTCACAACAGTCGTCTCCCCCGGGGGTCCCTGGGGTCCTTCACAGCCAACCAACAATGCAACTGACAACAACGATACAGCCACCGGAAGCGTTGTGATACTCTTCATCGGATTCCTCTCCTTGCTAACGTTCATCTGACTTGCGATTCCAGTCTCTTCCGTCCGTCTATTCCCGAGTCGCGTGCAGGTTCAGCAGGGACAAGGGTCGTGCCAATCTTGAGAAAGATAACGAGAGTCTGTCGGGCTGGAAATCATACTCAAAATCACTATTATCTTTCACCGCTTCCAGCGTCGATTGCTGCATTTTCCCAATCTTGAAAACAGCTTCGGGAAGATTGCCAATTATGCGAATCCGCCGGGCTAGAAGCTCCTCTCTTCACCGGCCACATTCAGCTTGCCATTGATGTGCTTTGACGGATTGATGATCTTCACGTTCGCGTCTACAACTTCGGCGTGACAGATGTAGCACGCTGTGAAGTTCGGATGTGTACCCCCCTGCGCTCGGGTTTTCGGCAAGGCTCGCTCGGCCGCGGACGTTTTCGTGACATCACCATGACACGTGCCGCAGGCCATCTGCGTCCCGCTGGGGTCATTCCACACCGGAGCGAAGTCCCCATTTCCATTCACGAAGGCTCCGTGGCAGTAGGTGTTGGAACATTTCGCGGAAGCAGGATCATACGACGGTTGAGGAGTAACCCTTGGTCCGCCGGGAACGACGCCGGTTCTCATCGTGCTCAAACCGGCATTGAACACCACTTCAGCAGGGCTGCCGGAATCCACGTGACCTGGATCGTAGACTGTCGCCGGGACGGAGTGACATTCTGCGCATGAAACCGCCGCAGCGAATGAGGTCCCCGAGACATGGGTCTGGTGAGCGCCCACGCTTTTCACCGCTCGATCTGTCCTGTTACTGAGGTCCGGCGGCGGCGCATTGTTCACACCTCCATGGCACGTGGTGCAGTTCTCTGGTCCGCCGGGCTTGGTGTGACATGTGCGACATGAAGTCTTCGAGATTCCCCCGTCGAATAGCTTCCCGTGACACGGTTGGCAATCGCGCATATCCCAGTTATTTTCACGGATCGACTTGCCATGGAAGTTCGCGGAGGCAGGTATGATCCATCCATCCGGGTGCACGCTCAGCGATGCCGTCGAAGCCTCCGGTAAAGCGTCTTTGAGATCACTGCATCCGCCAAGGGAAGCGGCAAGCAGAACCAGGGACGCAACGAAACTGTGAGCAAGCTGTGAGTTCTTCATAGTCGTTTTCCGTCTACTTGTGACAGTAACCGCAGAAGCGCTGACCGGGGATACCATCGGTGCGGGCATTGGCGTCTGTATGGCACGAGAAACATGGTGAACCAGGATCGCTGTGCCACAGCCCCTTCTCGCTCGACATGAAACCCCGTGCGTGCGTCTTCGGATCATTCCCTTTTATGCCATCAGCATCCATGTGACAGGTAATGCAGACTGGATCTGCTCCTTGCGTGTCGTGACACGAAGCGCACATCTCGATATCACGCTTGGCGAACGTCGCATGTAATCCTCCACCTGTGCCAACACCGATCGTAACAAAACCCGCCTTCAGATGTGTCGCCGGCTTGAAACCAAGTTGGTTGACATTCCCTCCTGCAGCGTGGCATGTCGCACAGAACGTCTGTTGGTTATGGCAGGTCTGGCACTCAGACGTCTTGCCTGCAGCTGCGATGGCGTGGGTAAACCGGAAGTTTGGGTCGTGTACCTTTGCCAGCCGCATGCTCTGGCCGCGATCATTTGCTGTGAGCCGAGGAGTCCGCGGAGAGGCTAGATCCCTTCCCGGGACATCGACCTTCACCAGATCCGCACCATTGTGGCAATCGATGCAGGACTCCTGGGTATGGCACGAGGCGCATGATGAGGTGGAAACTCGCGCAGTGAACTTGTGTTCCCGCACAAAATCCGTCCGATCGTGTCCTTTGGGCCGCAAAGCCGTGAGGTCTGTGTGACACGTCTCGCAGGCATTGGAGGCCTGCACGTCATTATGGCAACGGTAACACGTTGCCATATCCGGAAGAGACATCGAAACGCCAATCTCTGCCTGCTCGACACCCGTATGGCACGTCTCACACTCGAGCTTCTGATCTCCGATGTGGAACTCGTGAGCGAACAGGAGGTTGCGCTCCGGGAGCTCGGTAGCTCGATAGGCAGTTTGATCGTCGCTCACATGGCAGTACCTGCAGTTGGAGCTGAGCTGTTCTTCGTGGCAGCTCTGACAGTTCTCGTGCTTGGACAAAAGATTGTCGGACGAGAGCTTGCTGGAGGCTGCTTCCGCATGGCAGTCGGCACAAGCAATACCACTCTCCTTCACGTGGAATCGATGGGAGAACTTGACGGTCTTGATATCTTGCTGTGGTGAGAAGGCCTCCCGGGAAGTGCTCATCACTGTGAAGCCGAGCGCCAATCCCACGCCGATCGCAAACAGCAGGTAGAAATGATGTACAGATAGCCTATACGAAGGCTTGCTCATGGTCATAGCCCTCTCAGAAGAGTCCAAGTTGTTGACTGAACAGATAGCTCGCTCGAACAAACAGCCGCATGTCGTTCTTATAGATCTTGTTCTGAATCCACTGGCCCTGCGCATCCAGAGAAAGAACGGGGATCGGACGGAACACCAATCCGAGACCGACGCTCAGCGCATCAGTGAGCTTCGATGAGCTCTCGCTGAGCCTGTATTGCGCATAGCTCGCCATCAGTGTCGCCATCAGCTTCTTTTCGAACACCGGATAGCCGAAACTAGCCGAGGCAGCGCTGAGTTCACCCGCGTGCCCGACGTTACGGGTCAAGCTTGCGGAAACGTGACTTCCATTCACCCCTACGGTTACCCTTTTCGAATCCTCATCCCCGTACGATACCGACCCGTACTTGGCGAACACCTGCCACACAGGGGTGATGGCGTACTCTCCTCCAACCTCGTACTCCTTCAGTGTATTGTAGGCAAATGCAGTAAAAATGGAATTGAACTGCAGCCGTGGCTCGCGCTGAACATATTCAGCGGTCAATCCCAGGGGCTGCAAAGCTTTGATCGCGAAGGACTCGAAAGGCTTCACCCGTGCGAAGAGTTGAACGCGAGACATCTTTTCCAAAAGAACATCGTAATCGTAGCGCGCGTAGCCAGTAACCCAACCTCCGTAGTCAAGACTCGCGTCGCCACTGAGGTACTCTTCTGCCGTCGCGCTCGGCTTGATTTCGACCGGATACGGATTGAAGAGAGAATCGCGACGCAGACCGACGTAGGTCTCTGGCTTGATGTTCTTCTTCATATAGCTCATAGAGAACTGGGCGAACTCGACCGGAGAAACCGTAAGCTGTGCGCCTGTCATGAAATTGTTTTTCTTGTCCCCGATCAGCTCGGCCTTTTGTCGGGGAGCGGGAAGAAGACCATAGTAGCCCACCATCTTCAAGCGCGTGTCAAACAGCTTGATCGTTGCGATCCCACCATCCAACGTTCCGTTCCCGGCCCCGGCGTACACAGCCTGTCGACCTACACTCAGATCGGCGACGTTCGCGATGTTCGACCACCTCAGGTAAAAATTGTAGAGACGAACCAGCGGATCGTTCTTCACGGGACCGGTGAAATCGTTGAATCCTTGGACATAGGAATAGAAGGCGACGTCCTTGCCCGCGAGTGAGAGTTGTACCGTCTGATACCCGAAGAGGTGCCGCGATGAAACCCCGATGGTATCCTGGCGCTCCCAGGCATACGCCGACGATACCAAGCGTACTTGAAGACGCTGAGCAAACAGCGAACAAGAGACGAGAGAAAGGAGAACGAATGCTCCAGATGTTGTTTTCATAAGAATCTCAGTGAATGGTGAGTGATCACGCCGAAGCAAATACTCGCTGTACGACAGAATGCTTGCCCCCATCTCCTGGAAATGCCAATCAGGATCCATTCGTCACGGAGATTGCTCCCTAGACTTCCCCCTGAGACGTGGGCGGCTCTCAACGAGCCTCAAGATGGCCCAACGGACCCAGCAGCTTTCGGCATCGACGCTCCAGAAATCCGAGCCCTCGTCACTACTTCCTGTCGGATGCCATGAACCATGGGCCGACCAGCTCCGCCGTCAGAACCGCGATCCAGATTCTTCCCGCCAGCACGTTGTAGTCGTTGAGCAGGCTCGCCCAAGAGTGTTTCATGACGTAGTGACCGAAAAGGAAATCAAAGCACACCGTAAGTCCGACCCAAAGGAGCCCAATCAGGAACAGATCAAGGTTCTCATACCCCTTCAGGAACCTGTTGACGAGGATTGAGGAGAACATGAGCACGACGATGATCAGCATCATCATGCTGACGACATGTGCGGTATGCTCACCCATCCTCGGAACAAGAAACAGAGTACGAAAGAGAGCGTTAATGCCGGCAGCACCGAGGACAAATAGCCACACCTCAAAAGATCTATAGACCATCCTCCTGTTCATCGTACCACCCAGGAGTTTGAAGACCACAGGAAACGGCGCTTCTCTTCGAGTCAGCACCGCATCGTTACGTAATCTCGGGGATATTCACTCGGCTCTTCAAAACCCGCTAGCCGGCCTTTGGCACGGGGTGTTTGATCTTTCCCCACATTTCGTCGAATTTGAAACCTTTGTACGTCGGGCTCTTGTCATTGTGGCACGTTTTGCAGTAGGCCTCAATAGCGGCGTTGTCTTTGAATTCTCGGAGCCCTGCAGCGACCGCCTTTGCTTTGTCCTTCATGACGTTCATGGTCTTGAACGCCGAGCCTGCTCCATGGCAGGTCTCACACTGAACACCCTCCTTCATATCATAGCCCTTGTCGGCGAGCTTCGCGTCCACCGGTGTGGCATGGCACTCGAGGCACTCAACTGCTTCGGATGCTGCTTTGGTGATACCCTTGGCTTTAGCGATCTCCTTGGACTTGTCAGTCGCCAAGGTCTTGTATGCGTTCGCGTGTGCACTCTTCTGCCAGATGTCAAACTGCTTCCCCTGCTTCTCTGTCTTGTGGCACATCGAGCACTGCTTCACACCGATGTACTTATTCTGTGCTTGCACGGTGATCCCGACAATCACCAGCAGCACGATAACAGGAATCAAGATGCGGATCTTCCTCACAGGTATCCTCCTCTAGGGATGTCAGTTGTGGTTAAGAGCAAAATGCACTCCCGGTTATGATCTTCGCTCAAGACGACGGATGAAGAGATACAAGGAAATCACGAGAACTGTAATGACAAGCGTTGCGACGCCCAATCCGATTCTCCGAAAGACATATTCATCGAGGGCTTCATGAGCTTCCACGCTGACTGCGGAAGCGACGTTGAGACCCTTGCCCACGACCTCCTCGAATCTCTCACTGCTGAACGAATGAATCATCGTCCTCGCTTCCAGCCGGGCCTGCCGTGCATCTCGAAGCTTGAACTTCGCTTCGGAAATCTCCATCCCCTTTTGTTCCGCCCCTTCGACAAGGGTAACGGCCTGCCGCTCCCCCTGCTCGAGACTATCGATCAATGCGCGCATCGATCTTGCTACGACATAGCCCTTGACATTCTGTGTCTCGCTATGACATCTGCTGCAAACGGCATCGGAGGCAACACCAAGAAGCTTGTTCGTCGCGACAATGATCTCGTGGTTCCCGTGACAGGTTTCACACTCCGGCAGCTTTCGCTCATCAAACGCCTTCTTATGCGGACTCGCTGAGAACAGGTCTGCATTGAGGGCATGACATGTTCCGCAAACGTTCGAAACCGAGGCTATTCCAGGGGGCGCCGCTCCATGATTGCCATGACAGTCATTGCACGCGGGCGCTGCAAGATCGTGTTTCTGCAGCAGAGCAACGCCGTGGACGCTTTTCGAGAATTTTTCGAACTGGTCGACCGGAATTCTGTATTCTTTCATGTAGTCTGCTCGACTGTGGCACGCTGCGCACGTTGCCGGGAGGTTCGTGGGGTAGACCGTCGATTTCACGTCTTTGGCAGTGCGAATGTCGTGGCTTCCGTGACAGCTGGCACACTCCGCTACCTTGGCGTCCCCTCTGGAATTTCTGATCCCATGGACACTAGTGCGGTACTTCTCGAGCTGGTCCACCGGCAGAGATGGATTGTAGGTTCTCATAAGCGTGGCATTCGCGTGGCATCTCGTGCATGTCTTGACAAGCTGTGATGGATGCACCGGCGACCAGGCGCTCTTCACCGAGGCTATACCGTGGGCATTATGACATGTGCTGCATTGGGCGATATGCTCCTTGCCGCTCGCCGCCAGATTGCCATGCACGCTTGCCTGCAACTGCTCGAGTTGGCCAGTCGCTAGAGAAGATCCGTATTGCTTCATGCGCTCGGCGCTCGAATGGCATTTTGCGCAAGCTCTGGAAATCTCGTCCCCTTTCGGCACACCAAGGAATCCGGCTGCCTTGCTCATCGCCTGTTCCATATCCTCGATCCCGGCATTCCCGCCGTGACATCCTGCGCACGTGATCCCTTTCAGACGGTGCACATCGCGTGGGAAGAGCTCTGAGGCCCTATCCCCCAGAGATTGATGACAAGAAAAGCACTTGTCGTCCGCCCACGTCTTGGGTGCAGCAGTCAACATCAGCGTACATACGACGAGAAGGCCTGCAACCCGCGTCATGCGACCCATCCGATAATCGTGAGAATCATGATATAGATGACTGCAAACAATCCTAGGTATGTAACAAAACGATTCCGCTCCCCGCGATTGCTCTTCCGATCCCAGAACGGCACCAGCGTCCAGAGCAAACCGGCAAATCCAAACAGAAGAACCCCGAGAATCTCGCCGTCGAGAAAGAGAACCTTTCCGGGAATGTACTTCAATGTCTGGAACATGAAAAGAAAGTACCACTCGGGTTTGATACCGGCAGGCGCAGGCGCAAACGGATCCGCTTTCTGGCCGAGCTCCCAAGGGAAGAAGACGGCCAGAACAGCCAGGAGGTTCAGCACGATCAGCCACAGCAAGAGATCCCGCAGCAGAAAATTCGGGAAGAACGGCATCGTCTTCTTTTCCGTATGCGGATTCGCTTCGGCATTCATGGGCTCGCTCATCCCTTGCCGTTGCACGAGCAGAAGATGTATCCCGAGGATAACAGTGAAGATCGCCGGAAAAACCGCTACATGGAATCCAAAGAAGCGCGAAAGCGTTGCCCCCGTTACGTCCTCGCCGCCTCGCAGAAAGACCATGATCGGCTTGCCGATCACCGGGATCACGCCTGGAATGTCGGTCCCGACTTTCGTAGCGAAAAACGCAAGCTCGTTCCAAGGTAGGAGATAGCCGCTGAAGCCGAACGCAAGCGCAAGGAAAAACATCAGCATTCCCGTTACCCATGTAATTTCCCGTGGCTTGCGGTACGCCCGCGCGAAATAGACACTGAACATGTGAATCATCGACGTGAGGATGAACAGATTTGCCGTCCAGCTATGAATCGATCGGATCAGCCACCCGAACTTCACCTTCGACATAATGAACTGAATGCTTTCGAACGCCAGCTCTTCGCTCCCCTTGTAATACAGCAAGAGAAGAATGCCGGTTACGACCTGAATGATGAACAGAAATAGTGAGACGCCGCCGAAATAGTACCAAACCGAGTGGGCATGGATCGGGACGTACTTCTTCCCCATGAACTCCATCAATCCACCAAGCTGAACGCGTTGGTCTATCCAGTCGTAAAGTCTCTTCCACATCCTTCTCAGGCCTTTCTGGAAATCAAAACGTCGTCGCCCTGGACAACGACGCGGAATGCATCCAGAGGTCGCGGAGGCGGTCCATCGATATTGCGGCCGGTCAGATCATATTTCCCATTGTGGCACGCGCACCAGATGACTCCCAAGTCCTTCCGGTACTGGACCGTACAATCGAGATGCGTACAGGTCGCGGAGAATGCAGCAAATTCCCCATCAGCCCTCCGGATGAGAATCACCGGCTTGTTCCCAAAGCGGACGATGGTACCGCTGTCCTTTTCGATGTCCTTGACCTTCCCCGCCTTCACACTTTTCACCTCGACCTCACCTTGTTTCGGCGGGGCAAGGTACGCCAGAATAGGATACACAACGGCCGCCAACCACGCGATCACACCTCCTCCGAGAAGATACCTCAGGAAGTCTCGCTTGCTCTGCTGAACTCGGTCGGTTGAGAATTCGCTCAACGTCAGCCCCTATTGACCGTTATGACAATCGCTGCAATTCATCTCTTTCCAGGCGTCACCGATGTCGACCGGATGGTGATAGTCAATGCCGCCAAGCGACAGGCGCAGCTTGTCCTTCTCGAACTGCTGCGCGAGGATCGTGTGGCACACGTTACAGTCCCTGGACAAGACTTTCCCATCGTCGGAGACATGTTTACCGTCATGACATCGAAAGCAGCCAGGATAGTACAGATGACCAATGTTATCCGTGAACTTCTTCCAACTCACGATCATCTCCGGGAAGTAATTGCGGCTGTAGATCTTTTGAACCTCGGTGACCGTCTGTTCGATTTGTGCTTTCTTCTTGACGGCAACCTCCGGATGATTCGTCGTGTAGAAATTTTGGATTATGCTACGGATGCTATCGAGTGCCGCTTGCTTCGAGCTATACTGAGCTTCCAGCGCCTGGACGGCGATACCCTTCACACTCGGGAGACCGGTATCAATCCAGCCCAAGGACATTACGTGATTGACTGAGCGCGCTGGAGGATGGTAGATGTGTGTGGGACGATTATGACAGTCGATACAATCCATTCGCCGCATCTGATAGTCCTTCAATTTCTCATCGCTCAGTGGGATCTCCGTGCTGCGATAGATGACCTCCTTCCCCTCAGCAGTGCGCGTACGGATCCACGGGATAATCTGCCTCGCGGAATCTGTGGGAACGTACGTTACCTCGTTGGCAATGTTCATATGCCAATGAATACCCGACGTAGGACCTGCCTCAATATTTCCTCCACCGATCTTCATCAGAAGCTCAAGCATCCAGTGAGTGTTCTCCTCGTCCGATAAGTAGTACGTATGCCTGCGGAGCTTCTCGCTGAAGAAATGTTTCGGCCAGTGGCATTGTTCGCAGGTCTCTTGTGCCGGACGGAGGTTTTCAATGGGCGTAGGAATAGGGCGAGGATATTTGTTGAACACCGTCGCATACACCTGATAGGCGCCGGAAAGCTTGGAACGAACAAACCATCCCGCCCCCGGACCGATGTGACATTGAACGCAGCCGACGCGGGCGTGCGGCGAGAACTGATAGGCTGTGTACTCTGGATCCATGACACCGTGACACAGGGTGCCGCAGAACTCGTCTGAGTCCGTGTACTCATATGCTTTGAAGCTCCCAAACGCGGAGAAGGCTAGCAGGAGAACCGCACCGACCAAAAAAAACGTAGAGGCTGCCCGGTGGTGTGGATTATTCAGATCAATTTGTGGAAGACGCAACCCATGCGGCTTGCCCGCTCGATCCTGCCGGTGCTCTCTCAGGATTCCAACGACAATCAGCAGAACACCGAGAATAAGAACGGAAGGCAGAATCACGAACGCAATGATGCCCATGTAGGGCTTCTGTTGATCTGCGACCAACTCCAGAACCATCAGGAACAGGATGAGACCAAAGCTCACCGTTGCGATCGCTGCACCAATGAGCGTGAGTATGTTGTAGAACGATTCCGGGAAAAACCGCCTCATAGGTCAGCCGTCCGAGCTTCTTCTTGGTGGGACATATCCCCGTGCAATCGGGTGGGCAACGCTTGCTCGTGAATCTGTGAAATATAAATATTCTGAAAAGGACTATCTATAGGCAAACAGCATTGCATAGATTATCCAAATGACGATGCTGAATCCTAGCGCCAGGGCACACCAGCCAAAGATCCTCACCGCCCGTATCACGATGGGTGGATACGGATCGAGAAGATTTTCTTCCAATCGTCCAGACTTCACCAACGCGTCGTGTTCCGCAGGCTTGTCACGCTTCAGCTCCTCGAGAGACATCTGACCCGTGAAAATCACGATATCCATCGGAAATTTCTCGGGACGCAGATGCGTATTGAAGAAATGGACCGTGAAAATGAAGCCTACGGCGAGCAACGCCTCATCGCTGTGGATGATCGTCGCTACATTGATGAACCATCCAGGAATCAACTGGGTGAAGAACTCCGGAAACCAGAGCATCAATCCCGTTGAGCCGATAATGGCGATCCCCCAGAACACCGCAAAATAGTCGAATTTCTCCCAGTACGTCCACCGACCGTATTGAGGTCGGGGGCCCTTACCGAGGAACCATTTGATGTTCCCGACCAAATCGTGCAGGTCCTTCTTGTTGAAGAGCATCGAATCCGGCCCGAACAATAACGCGCGCCACGTGCCGTACAATTGGCGCTTCATCCGCACCAGGTCAACGATATGCACGATGAAAATCCCGATCATGAAGACGGCTGCGACCCGATGGATGTACCCGGCCGATTCGAAACCGCCGAAGAGACGAGACAGGAAGACAGCCCATCCTGTGTACGAAAACTTCAGGGTCATTCCGGTCAGCGCAAGGCTCATGAAGCTTATGATCATGATAATATGCAGTACGCGATTGAGGCGCTTGAAGCGCTGAAACTGCTTTCCGCCTTCTATCGCAAGGTCTCTACCGTGATCCTTGCTCCTCGGTCCCGTTTGTTCGAGCTGAACGGATGTCTCCATGGCCTGAATTACTTGATGGTAATGACTTCTTACGCATTTCGCGGCGCATCTGTAGGGCACGTGGGAGCCACAACAGAGTGTGGATGCCGCCGAACACGAATGTTCCGATGAGAAGCGACGTCATCCCCCAGAATGTCCAGAACAGGAACGGGTATTTCTCAGGATCGTGATGTGTCGCGTGCGTCAGGTATCCCGCAAACCGACGAGATGCGCCGGGATGACACTTCTGACACGTTGCGACAACATTGTCGCGACTCAGGTGTGACTGAGGATCCGAAACCGGCAGTATGTCGTGAGCTCCGTGGCAATCATAACACTTTGCGGTCTTTGTGTAACCAAGTTGCGAGACTTTCCCATGATATGTGTCGAAATACGTCCTTGCGATCGTCTCGTGACACCTTCCGCACTGCGTCATGATCTCAAGCTTGAAACCAGTCTCGTCAGCCCGCCGGATCGTGTGCGCGGTGTGACAGTCGCTGCAGACTGGCAATTCCTTTTCGGTCTTGCCGGCCCTTACAGCGTGTATGCTCCTTTCGAACTGTTCCTCGATGCCGTGGTGACAGTGACCGCATGTCGAGGGCACATTCCTCCGATTGACACTGGAAAGTGAATCACTCTGAGGAAGCACGTTGTGAGCGGTATGACAGTTGGTGCACATTGCCGTGACCGTCAATCCACTTTTCATGAGACCCTTGCCGTGGATGCTCTCCGCGTAGTGCTCGACGATCTCGTGCTGCGGACCTGAGTACCGCAGTGCCGCTTTCTGCCCTTCCCGATGACAACGGGCGCAGAGGACGGGGACTTTCGTCGGGAAGGTTGGCGACTTAGGGTCCGTTTTCCCCATAACAGCGTGCGTCCCATGACACTCTTCGCAAGTCGGCGCATTGGGATCCTTGCTCACGATCAGCCGCCCGTGCATGCTCTGCTGGTACATCTGCCCGATTTCTGCGTGGCAAGCAGCACAGTCAACCTTCGTTCTGATCGTTTCGCAAGGTCGTACGCGCGAGGCATTGACCCCAGAATGGCACTGGCTGCAGGAAACTTTCGCGTGTCGCGAATAAGCGAGTTGAACTTGCTCGACGCGAAGTGAGCGCCCATCCGTCGAGGCCCGCACGTCCGGTTTCTCATGACACCGCAGGCAATCCTGATCAGCCATCCCTTGGGTGTAGAATACCTTCCGAATCCTATGAGGCTGATGACAGTCAACGCAAGCCGGGAGAACATGAGCCTCCTTCTCCCAGAGCTCGCCTTTGATCAATTTCCGGTGCACCGCTTCAATCTGCGCGTGGCACTTCGTACAGGTTTTCGCGATGTTGCCCCGCGCAATCGAAGAAGCAGGATCAGTATGCGGGAGAATGCTATGCGCAGTGTGGCACGATGCACAATTCGGGGCGACAATGAGCCCTTTACGCAGCAATCCCTCCCCGTGAATGCTCTCAGAAAAATTCTCCAGGATGTGGTCTGCATGGATAGTCCGCTGCAGCATGACGGGGGCGCCCTCACGGTGGCACCTGCCGCAAAGAAAGGGTACCTGCAGCGCGGCCACCGTTGACTGAGGATTGGTTCTGGGTAGGATATCATGTGTCCCGTGGCAGTCTTTGCATTGGGGAGCTAGTGGGTCACCCCGGTCACTGGCCTTCCCATGCAGCGAATTGGCTTCGAGCCGCTGCTCCTCGGCGTGGCATATCCCGCATCTGACCACCGCAAGCTCCTCTTCGTGCGGGAGCTCCTTTCCCTCCAAATCACTATGGCATGAAACGCACGTCAGGGATGCGTGAACAGACGCGTCGAGGCTCTTCTCGTCGACATGAAGCGAAATGATTTTGCCCTTTCGCTCCCCTCTCAGAGATTCGTCGCTGTGACATCCCAAGCAGTCGCCGTTCTCCTGTGCAATTGAGGGGGACACGGTCAGTCCTGCGGCCATCAAGCCCAACCAGAACATTCTTCGCCGGACGGGCTTCCGTTCGCGCAAATTCGTTCCTTCTTCGCACGACCACAGACACTGCCTATGGTTGCATCCGGGTTTCACGATTTGTCAACCTCTTCCAGCTTGCGGACTTCTCTGCCCCTCTGGGCCTCGATCAGAGCTTCCTGCATCTCACGCCGGCGAATCTCTTCAAGCTCCTGCGGATGTTCCTCCTCCATTTCCTCCTCAGTCAACGTGCCTTTCCAGAATGCTACATTCAGGGGATATATATCCGGGTTGAAGATCACAAAGTAGAAGTGCCAGACGATGATAGCGAGCGTGGCTAGCCATGCTTCGTAGTAATGAATCGTCCGAGCGACATCCCACCACAACTTCGTCAACAATCCCAGGAACGTGTTGTCAAACCAGAGGATTGTTCCCGTCACGCTCATCACAACGGTTCCCCACACCAGTGCCCAGTACTCGCTCTTCTCAATATAGCTGAATCTGCCAAACTGTGGTTTGACCTTCGAGAATCCCAGGTTGTACTTCACCACCCCGATCGCGTCATAGATGTCCTGGATTCGCGGAATGAGGTCACGAATCAGCTCCTTTCCCCGCGGAACGATGAAAATATAGTAAAGATGGTAGAGACTTACAGCGACCATCACGACGGCGGCGGCCCGGTGTAGAATGCCGCGAAGTTCAAACATGGTCGGACTGATATTCCTTATCGGTACCACCCACCAGGCATCAGGGAACTTCAGCGCGAAACCCGTCAAGACCAGAGTGGCGAAACTCAGCAGGAGTGCGGCGTGCTGGATTCGTTCGTTGAGGGACATTCGCAGGTGGAGTCTGTGTGCCACGTGTGGACGCTCCGCGAGACCACGCCGATACAGCAACTGCTTCTTTGACTTCTTGACGAAATCAAGGAGGTTGTGTGCAAACATGCCGCCGACAACAACAACGATGAGAATGATGTACGCTGTGGCAACGAAATACAGAAGTTCTTCCTGACTCTCCGTGGCAATGACATGAACAGCGCCTTTGGTGAAGTTCTCGTTGGCGCCGGGGTGACATGAGCCGCAGGTCTTTGCCAGATTGCTCTTGTGAATACGCGACGTGGGATCGCTTGACGGCTTGATGTCATGCACGCCATGGCAGCTTGCGCAGTTGGCAACCTCTACTGACCCGCCTCTCCCCGCGAGTCCGTGATAACTATCTGCATAGCTCCTGAAGCGATCGCTGGCAAGGCCGTACTTCTGACTCAGCTTCAAGGAACTGTGGCACGGCGAGCATACCTGAGCGGAAACATTTCGGGCAGCGACCGAGGCCCTGGGATCTGTATGCTTCAGAATATCATGTTCCCCGTGGCAATCCGTACAGACAGGTGCATCCCAGACCCCCTTCTGCATAGCCATGCCGTGCACGCTTACGCTGAACTCTCTGGCGACTTGTGCGTGACAGTTGCCGCACGTGGCGGGAATATTGACTTTGTTGACGCGCGAAGACGGGTCCGATCCCTTCTTCATCTCGTGGCTGCCGTGGCAGTCTATGCAGTTTGCTGCCTTCCCGTTGCCACCATGCAGGGATGCACCGTGGACACTGCCCTCATACGCCGCGATAAAGCCGGCAGTCGGCGACACTCTCTCCCGAACATTGGGATCATCAAGATGGCAAGACAAGCATAGCTTCTCCTGTGCGACTTTCAGCAGCGTTGAGTCAACACCGGCTGTGACGCGAGCGATCGGGTTCAGATGGCATGAGATGCAGGTCGGAGCACCAATGATCCCATCACTAAGCGCCTTTGCATGGGAGGAGCGCACATACGTCTCCTTGACTCCGGAATGACACGATCCGCATGACTGAGTGAGGTTTTCTCGCGAGAATTTCGAGCCTGAAACCTTGGGGGAAACAACGTCATGCTTGCCGTGGCATCCTTTACACGAAACCTCGGGCTTGCCATTAGAACCGCCCGCACGAGTGATTCCCGGATGAAAAAGGTGTTTCAGCGGTGCATCTTTGTGACATGTCGTGCATTTGATCGGCTCGATTCTTTCCTTGTGAGGAATGTTTTCAGCATCGAATCCCGCGTGACACGCAACGCATACGAGCCTCCGATGAGGGGACCTGGCAAGGATCGAGACATCTACATACAGCGATACCGCTTTGCCATTTCTCTCAGTCGTCACGGAATTGTCACTGTGACACCCCAAACACTCCTCCCTTGACTGAGCCATTAGCTGCGAAGCAGGCAGGATTGAGACCACGGTCATGACCGCAACCAACAGCACTCTTCCACTACTGATAGGCATGGGGCTCTTCATTGAAGACCGTGAGTTGCGTGCTGAATTTTTCAACACGCAGAATGGATAGAGCAATTCAACTATTTTGGGGGCAACTCCCGTGCCAATAAGCTCTCTGTGCGCGCGTTCTTTGTTGCTGGCAAGATTTGATGGCTCCAGCTCTCCCGTATTCTCTCGCGCGAGAAGCGGATTGGGGGAATTCTCAAGTTGGAGAAAGGGGTACGACGCTGGGTGACGGTGTCCTTGGGGTCGAGATCGCCCCCGGGATTCAAGCCCGGGCGAGTTACCGTCGGATCGGGGTTGTCTTGCCTCCGTTTGCCTCTGCTACCTCAGCGTCCGCAACAGACGCGAAGCCCAAGTCTGGCGGCGGCCGATCGCTCGATCTCCTCACCTATTCCGGTCGCAGAGGTAACGGATTTGTGCGAAAGAGTATGTGAGTGAAGGATTATGGAGAAGATTTCGTCCGGGATTGGGTAGGGAAAGCATGCTCGCAGCCGAAATGCAACATCGAACTGTTTCAGAATCGCCTACTTGACCAGATCTAGGTCAGCCGCTCGCGCCGCGGATGCCACCTCCCTCCAGCTACTTCTGCTGATGAACCCCAAGCAGCTTATGAACAGCATCTGCCACAACGTTGACATCAAATGGCTTATAGAGCACGAGGTCTGCGATGTCCCTTATCGTCTCTTCCAGCTCGGGACTCAACTGACGATAAACACGTAGCAGAACCACGGGGACATGAAGTCGTAGCGCACGTAGGACATTAACCTCCCTCAGGATATCAGAAGGGAATGAGAACAAATCAACCAACAAGAGGGCAGGAGCGGCGGATCGAATCCGAGGCTTCAGATCCTCCAGCTGTGTTTCACAGACTATTTCGAACTGATTCTCGAAGAGCAGCGAAAGACTCTTGGCTAGATCAACGTCGGGACTGAAGACGAGAATCCTGGTTCTATCTGTTCCGGGCCTCTTGCCAGCTTGCGCCGCTGTTCTTTTCGCCATGGAGTTCACGGGGTGCACTACTTATGTGCCATTTTGGTCTTCGGTTCAAGATGTATGCCACAACGCTCTGCAAGTCCGATGGGATTGACCCAAGGAAATATACGCAAGATCGTTCCCTTTGCAGAATCTGGGAAAGCGAGGTCAACACAGTTTCGCAGATTCCAATAACTGCTCTTGCGTTTTCCCAGAAAAGGAAAACCCACAAGGGTGAATCAGCAGTCAGGAAACATTCCTTGGCTCTGACACCAATTGCCCTTGTGGGTCTTTGAGTTCCGCAGCGATCAGGAGGAACGTTGAGTGTTGTATCCTTCTCCAGATCAGGACGCGGAGTTGATACTTACTTGATCAGCGCCATCTTCTTGGTGGCTGAAAATCCATCTGCTTGCATATGATAGAAGTACACTCCGCTGGAGACCGCTTGACCGTCTTGGGTGCGACCGTTCCAGGTCACCCGGTGACCGCCTGCTGACATGTGCTGATCAATTAGTGTCGCGACGACTCGACCCATGATGTCGAACACGACGATCTTCACTTCGGAGTCTCTTGGCAGAGAGAATCTGATCTCCGTCGTCGGGTTGAACGGGTTCGGGAAGTTCTGGCTCAACTGAAATGTCGTTGGAACAGGCAGCGGATCCATTTCGACACCCGTGACAACGCCCAGCGACATACGCAACAGGGCAACTGTGTATTTCGTGTTATGAACGCCCTTGCTCATATCGTGCGTCACATAGTTGTAGTTAAACAGCGGACCCAGGATAGCTGGCCACCTTGGATGGTTCTTCACGACCATCGAGTCCCTCGCCATTGTTACAGGCTCGCCCGTCGGATCGAGCGGCAGTTTCGCCTTCAGCTGATCCAGAAGTCCTTGAACTTCAGCGAGCGATGACTCGAGGACGCCGTCGTTATCATAATCTGCTGTAGCTGTAATATCTGAGAACTTCGTGATGGGGCCGTGGCACTCTTTGCATGCTTCGACCTTGTCAGCACCGTTCTCCTCCATCGACATCTCGTGGTCGGCATGCACACTCGACCCGTTCACGCGCTCTGACATGTGGCATGTGACGCATCCATCTTTCACTCCACCATGGGAATTCAGACCGGTGAGTTTCAACCCGAATTCCCAAGCGTTCGACCCAACAAGCATGTCGCCCTGATTGCTGTAGTGTGGATAGAACCGATCCGCAAACCGATACTGCTGGTTCTCCACAGTCGTGACATAGTTCGATCGGCCGCGGTGGCAGTTCATGCAAAGCTGGCCATTACCGGCAATTGTCGTCGGGATGCGATAACCGTTCGCCAGCGAGTCCAGTCGGACGGTCCGTAGTTGATAAGGGTTGTCATTGCTGTGGGGATCGTGGCACGTGGCGCAAGCGATGGATTTCCAGTTGGGATCCACTTTGCTGTAGTCTGGTGTCGCCTTGTTCTTGGTATAGGCCGCAAACGCCTGGCCATTGTGACAGGGCCAGCAGGCGCTGCGTGAACTCACACTGGCGCTGAGCTTCATCGTTGCGTGATTGGAGGCCATCCAGTAGCTGCCCAAACGGTGCTTCTTCGGAGCGTCATGGCATTGATTGCAGACTCCGGCGTCAAGGCTGATGCTGATCTTGTCCTTGTCAGTAGTCAGCACATGGTCTGTCGCCGGACCATGGCAACTCTCGCAACCGACGGTCCCAAGAGCCTGCTGATTTGCCGACATGCCTTTCCAGATCGTGGAGTCTTTGTACGTGATCAGGTAATCGCTACCCAGTGTTGGTAGACCTTTGTACCAGGTTGTGTCCCAGCCAGCTTGCTTCGCGACATATCCGAAG
>Ga0194125_10000922_pt1 | contig 50181 bp, 35 predicted proteins | sample TA2KigC250mmetaG_FD_148626 | JGI IMG/M metagenome (GOLD analysis project Ga0194125, IMG submission 148626) | Freshwater microbial communities from Lake Tanganyika, Tanzania - TA2015034 Kigoma Deep Cast 250m | ecosystem: Environmental > Aquatic > Freshwater > Lake | place: Tanzania: Lake...
CGGCATTTTCGCCTCCCTGGGTGCTTCCCCGCCACATCTGGCCGCAGCAGACGCCACCAAGCCAAGGCCCACGCCGATCCTTCTCCCGCCACCTTGCCGAGCCCAGAACGCTTCGTGCATTGCCCCTGGCGCGTCGTGGTTACTGGAACGATCCGCTTGACGGGCGGGCGACACCAGGCTAATTCTATTTCGGTAATAAGCGAAATGACGAAAGCAGCTTTGCGCGACCTCATCCATGTCACCAAGGCCCTGGCGGACGAGACCCGCGTGCGTGTGTTGCTTGCCCTGCGCCAGCAGGAGTTATGCGCCTGTCAGATCACCGCACTGTTCGGTTTGGCCCCGTCCACCATGTCCGAACACTTGTTTCTGCTCAAGCAAGGCGGGCTGGTGGATTCCAGGAAGGAGGGTCGCTGGATTTATTATTCCCTTCCCGGCAAGGACGTCCCAGAAGCCGCCCGAGAGGCCCTCCGTTGGGTGTGCAGAGTTCTGGCCGACGATCCTCGGGTCGTCGAGGACGTAGCCAAGCTTCAGCGAATCCTCAAGCGCGATCCCGCAGAACTCTGCAGGAAACGGTGCCGAAAACGAAGATTTTGTTTATGAGCAACCACACCACACCCAACGATTGCGAACTGGTGCGCCAGAAGGTGCGCGAAGGCTACAGCCAGATTGCCCAGCACGGGAGCGAGCGGCGCAGCGGAGGTAAGAGCTGCTGCGGCTCGCCCGCTCCGGAAGCGGAGGAGTTGGCCAAGTATATCGGCTATTCGGCGGAGGAACTGGCCTCGTTGCCTGAGGGGGCGAACATGGGGTTGTCCTGCGGCAACCCGACCGCCCTGGCGGCGCTCCAACCTGGCGAAGTCGTGCTCGATCTCGGCAGCGGCGGCGGATTCGACGCGTTCATCGCCGGGCGTAAGGTCGGCCCAACCGGACGCGTCATCGGCACGGACATGACCCCCGACATGATCGCCAAGGCCCGCAAGAACGCGGAGGCGTATCGAAAACAGAGCGGGTTGGACAACGTGGAGTTCCGCCTCGGCGAGATCGAGCACCTGCCGGTTGCCGATGCCAGTGTGGACGTGGTGATCTCCAACTGCGTCCTCAACCTGTCCCCGGACAAGCCGCAGGTGTGGCGAGAAGTCGCCCGCGTGCTCAAGCCGGGCGGTCGCGTGGCAGTGTCCGACCTGGCCCTGCTCAAGCCGTTGCCGGCTGCGGTGCTCGAAATGGTCGAGGCGTTGGTCGGGTGCGTGGCCGGGGCCGTGTTGGTCTCCGAGACCGAGCGCATGGCGAAAGAGGCCGGTCTCGGCCAAATCGTTCTCACCCCGAAGGCCGGCTACGTCGATGGGATGGCCGAGTGGCAAGACCCGCTTTACCAAAGAATCATGACCCATTTGCCTTCGGGAACGAAACCCTCCGAGTACATCACCAGCCTGGAGATCAAGGCCAGCAAGCCGACCCAAGTGTGCCGGCCTGCTGACGCCGCCTCATCGCAGTACTCGCCGGTGGTGGCCGAGTTGGTGGCCATCGGCGCCGCCATCGCCAGCAATTGTGAACCCTGTTTCAAACACCATTACGACCAGGCCCGCAAGCTGGGTGTCTCGCTGGACGACCTGGCCGCGGCGGTCAACACGGCCCAAGCCGTCAAACAGGCCCCCGCCCAAGCTATCCTCAAACTGGCGGACCGTTTTCTCCACGGGGATTTTGCGCCGAAGCCGGAGAGCGATTGCTGCCCTGGCCCGGCGGAAGGCGCCAAGACTCCTGGCCGCTGCCGCTCGTGAAGTCGGCCTCTCCCAGCGTGAAGCGGCTGGCCTTCTTCGAGCGGTATCTCTCGTTGTGGGTCTGCTTGTGCATGATTGCCGGGGTCGCTTTGGGCAAGCTGGCCCCCGGCCTGACCTCGGCGCTGAGCGAGTGGGAGTTCGGCCGGGGTTCGCAGGTCAACGTCCCGATCGCGGTCCTCATCTGGCTGATGATCTACCCGATGATGGCCCGAGTCGACTTCACCGCACTAGGCGGCATTGCCCAAAAGCCCAAAGGTCTCATGGTGACCCTGGCGGTGAATTGGCTGGTCAAGCCTTTCAGCATGGCGTTACTGGCCTGGCTATTCATGCAGCACGTCTTCTCGGCCTGGATCGACTCCGAGACAGCTCGGCACTACACCGCTGGCCTCATCATCCTCGCCGCGGCGCCCTGCACGGCAATGGTGTTCGTGTGGTCGTATCTGACCGAGGGCGATCCGGTCTATACCCTGGCGCAGGTCGCGGTGAACGATCTCATTATGCTGTTCGCCTTCGCGCCCATCGTCATGTTCCTGTGCGGCGTGGCCGATGTGGTGGTGCCGTCCAAAGTGCTCATCACTTCGGTGGTGGTCTTCATCGTGATCCCGCTGGCGGCCGGCTGGCTGACGCGGACCTTGCTGCTCCGATCCCGTGGTGAGGACTGGTTCCAGCGAGAGTTCTTGTCGAGGTTCCACCCGGTGACGGTGTTGGCCCTTCTGTTGACGCTGGTGCTGATCTTCGCGTTTCAGGCCGAAAACCTCACCGCGCGCTGGGCCGCGGTACTTCTGCTGGCCGTGCCTATCGTCATCCAGGTCTATTTCAACTCGACTCTGGCCTACCTGTTGATGCGCTGGTTTAGAATGCCCCACAATGTTGCCGCGCCAGGGGCCCTGATTGGAGCCAGCAACTTCTTCGAGTTGGCCGTAGCGGTTGCCATCACGCTGTTTGGCCCCGGCTCCGGTGCGGCGCTGGCGACCGTGGTGGGCGTCCTGGTGGAAGTGCCCGTGATGCTGTCCGTGTGCCGCATCTGTAATCAGTCGCGCCTCTGGTATCAGCGGGCGGTGCCTTCCACCAGCGGGACTTGACCCACCGAAACCGGGACGATCCCGAAGGCAGAGGACCCCAGGGCCGGCAGTCGGCCAGCAGCAGCCCGGAGCCCGCGCGCGAGGGGACGCAGGGGGAAGTGGGTTCGAGACCGCCTGGTCAAGGCTCGCTCGAGCGGACTGCGGTGGCCCACCAGGTTCAGCGCGCTGGGTGACGCTCCCTGTTTGGCGGTCCTCTAAGGCGCCACGGTCGGGGCGTGGGTTGCGTTGCGCCAGGGAGCGGTGTAGACCGATGCGACATCGCCCATGTAGTCGGTTGCCTCGTTCTTCTCCGCCACGGCCACCGCGGCCAGGAGGTGAGTGCGAGCCAACTCGACCGCGCCCGCAACCTCATGGAACAACCCGAGGTACAGATGGGCATAGAAGCGGCGCACTTCTTGGTCCTTAGCGCCGGCCTCGTCGGCAGCGACGGCGGCCAGCACCTCCCCCGGTTCGGCCTTGCCCGCATAGAGCCTATGGATCTCCGGCATCGGGACCCGCGGGTCGCCCGTCACGGGCATCAAGGCGGCGCGAGCGGCTTCCAACCCGTCGGTCCGCGCCAGGCATAGAAAATGCCACGCGGCGGTCTCGACATCGTTCGGGTTGACCGTTCGGTGCGACTCGAACTGGCGGCGCGCCTCGGCATAGCGGCCAAGGCAGTACAACGCGATGCCACGCTGCCACAGATGCGGTGCCTGGGCAGGCGCCAACTCGCAGTACTTGTCGAAGTCCAGTAGGGCAGCCGCAACGCGGCCGAGGCGGAATCGTTCGAAACCTCGACGCAGTCGGGCCTCGACATAAGAGGCATCAAGGTCCACGGCTCGGGCGTAGTCCGCCACGGCACGTTGATGATCGCGATAGGCCTCGTGCAGGCGGCCGCGAAACATCCAGCTTTCCGCGTGGCGGGGTTCGAGTTGGATGGCCTTCGAGGCCCAGGCCAAGGCTTGGATCCGCTGATCTTGGTCATGGGCGGCGCGGGCGTGACCGAGCAGGCTCCGGACCTGGGCTAGGGTTTGGAGACTGGGCTTGTCCTGCGCCCAGGCCACCAGCGCCACCATCCACCACCCGCACCAAAGCCAGCGTAAGACCATGACGATGCCTTGCCGCCCGGGGCTCAGTCGCGCCGGGGCGTCTTGGCCGAAGCCGCCGCCAACTCGGGCCATAGATGCGCCCCCAGCCGCATCCCGGCGGCGAAGTTATCGAGATCGAACTTCTCGTTGGGCGAATGGGGGTTGTCGTCCGGCAGCGCCAGCCCCAGCAGGAGTGAATCGGCGCCGAGTTGCTTGCGGAAGGCCGTGACAATGGGGATCGAGCCGCCCTCGCGCAACAGGACCGGTGTCTGGCCGAAGGCCGAGCGCAGAGCGCGCAGGCTCGCCTGGGCGTACCCACTCGTGGGTGAGACCAGATACGGCTCGGCTCCGTGGCCGGCGCTGACTTCAAGGCGCACCGTGGGCGGGGTCAGGCGGCGGAGGTGACGGACCACGTGGCGGATGGTGCGTTCTGGCTGTTGGTTGGGCACCAGGCGCAGCGTGAGTTTGGCGCTGGCGCATGTGGGGATGATGGTCTTGCTGCCTGCGCCTTGGTAGCCGCTGGTCAGCCCGTTGATCTCGATCGTCGGACGCGCAGTGCGTTGCTCCCAAGGCGTGAAACCGCGCTCGCCGAACAACTTGGGCACCCCCAAGAAACGCGCGTACTGGCGGGCATGGAACGGGAGCCGACGCAGCGCCTTGCGCTCGTGGAGTGTTAGGGGCGCCACCTCGTCGTAGAAACCCGGGATCGTCACGCGACCGCGCCGGTCCCGCAACTGGGCCAGTAATTGACACAACGCCAGGGCTGGGTTGTCGACCGAGCCCCCGAAGATGCCGGAGTGGAGGTCGCGGTCGGGGCCGGTGAGCTTCAGTTCGAGGGCCGCGATCCCGCGCAGAGAATAGGTCAGGGCAGGCAAACCGCGCGCAGGCATGCCGGTGTCCGAGATCACCACGGCGTCGCAGCGTAGTTCGGCGCGGTGATCCCGCAAGAACGCGCTCAGATGACTGCTGCCCACCTCCTCTTCCCCTTCGATTAGGAACGTCAGATCGCACGGCAACTCCGTGCCGGTCCGCCGGTAGGCCTCGACGGCTTTCAGGTGGGCCCAGTGTTGGCCTTTGTTGTCGCTGGCGCCGCGTCCGAAGAGCGATCGGCCCACCCGCCGGGGTTCGAAGGGCGGCGAGTTCCAAAGCTCGAATGGCTCCGGCGGCTGGACGTCGTAGTGGCCATAGACCAAGAAGTGGGGCTTTCGCCGCCCCTTCCGGCGGGGTGTGCCCGCTAACAGGATGGGGTGTCCCGGGGTGGTGCACAGCCGCACCTCGAGCCCCAGGTCGTGGCAGTGTCGGCGCAGCCAATGGGCGCAAGCGCTCAGGTCCCCTCGGTGCGCCGGTTGTGCCGAGACACTCGGGAACCCGATGTAGTCGCAGAGCTCCTGGATGAACCGATCCTCGTGGTCTCGGAGATAGGCAAGAACCGTTTCCATGTCGGCGAGAGGTTCGGGACAAGGTCGATCCCGCGTCAAGCTCGCAGCGCAACCTCGCCGCCATCGGGCCTCGCCTTGAGAAGCCGGGTCCGGCGCCCAGGGAGCTTGGCCCCATGGGTAGCTTCCACCCGCTTTGGCGCGCGCATCGGGGCCATGAACCTGTACCGCCGGTCTTCCGGCCGGTGTCGGGCCGACTGGAAGCCGGCGGTACGGCCGGTTCATGGGAAAGCGGGTAGGGGGTAGGGCAGGGTAGAGGGCAGGGTAGGGCCGGTCCGCGTCCCTGGCCCGGAGCAGGTGCGCCAGTCTGTCAATCTTAATTCTTCTGTCATCTTTTACTTGCAGGCTGCGGCCGGTGGGTATCCGGGCAGGGTTGGTGGGTGGAGGAGCAAGTTTGTAGGGTGAGGTCAGGGGCTAGAGCCTAGAGCTCGATGAAGGCGAGAGGCGAGTGGGCGAGGGTTGCCGCTTCGCAATGTGCCGGGGCCACCAGCACCAGCACCTGGGTCCATGAGCGGTCCATCAGAAAGCTGGAGTTGGGGAGTCGCCTCGGGGGGGGATAAACCCATGGATTCCAACTGTGTCAGTGTCAATTTCTATTCTTCTGTTACAATGTTTTTGATCGGTCTTACCGAGCAGTTGACAAAGGTCGATTCAGCGGGGTGGGGCCGGTCCGCGAAGGAGTTCACCCGGGACCAGGCGGAGGGGGGCGTTGGTGCCCGGGCCGAGGCTGGGATGGGACAGCAGATTGGTCCCATCGGAAGTGGCCGTGGCAGGGGATGGCAGGACGGGGCTACCCGGCGGGTGGGCGGCGCCAGGAACGGACTGGCCGGGTTGGGGATTGAGAGTACCGGCCCCGAGGCCTACGACCACGCCCAACAGCTTCGCAGGGTCAACTTGGCTCTGCGGTTGGGCCAATGTACCCGTCAGCGTGACGCAGTCCGGCAAGGACAGGTAGCCTGGGCGGGGTGACGGTGCGGAGGACGCGAGCTTGAGTTTGGTCGCTAAGAGTTGGCTGATAGCAAGTTGGACCGGCAGATTGAGGCGGGATTGTGTCCAGGCTGAGGCCAGAGGGACCATGCCTCGAGAGCGTGCATAGATGGCGTCGCTGGTGGCTAGGAATTGGCGCAGTTCAAGGTGACCGGACGTCGCCACGGCGTTCAGGTTCACCAAGGTGAGGGGTGCGTCGTTGAGTTCGCTCAGGCCCAGGGTGGCCACCACCGGTCCCAGAAGGCGCTGTGTACCTGGCCCGATGGTCCCGAGGGTGAGGTTGGTCAGGCTCAGGTCAAGGTGGCCCGCGAGTGGGTTTGGCTGGCCATGCTCGACCCGCCGCAAGCCCTGGAGTTGGAGGTCCAGATAGACGTCGCCGGCAGCTTGGCTGGCCCGTTCGGCGGCGAAGCTCTGGGCTAACGGTGCGAAAGGCACTTGGACGGCTCGCAGGAAGATGTCGTAGCTTTGGCCGGGTTGGGCCAGGTCGAGCGTTAGGGCGGCTTGGACGGGCGCACCGTTAAGGGTGAACTGGCAGGGTCGCAGGCTGGTGAGTTGGTTGGTGACGCGCAGCGTGGCTTGCCAGTTGGTGGCGGCTAGTTCGCGCAAGAACGCCTGAGCTACCTTGATTTCGGCGGTGAGGTCCTGGACGGGCCAGCGACGCGGTCTTGGCGCGGCTGCAGGTGGGGGTGTTTGGGTGGGTGTGAGTGGGTCGGGGGTGGCAACGGCCTGGTTTGGGCTGGCTGCACCTGCGCTTAGGGCGTCGTAGAGCGGTGTGAAGTCCAGGGCGTCGGCGGTGATGGTAAGGGAACTGGGCTTGGGATGGGTTGAGGCGAGGTCGAGTTGACCGTGCAGGATGACTTGGTTGGTGGCGCGGGGTGTTGGGGGCAAGGCCAGCAGGAGCTTGTGGAGGTCCAGCTTGTTGGTGCGCTGGGTGACGCCGAGTTGGGCGCGCAGATCGATGGGGTCGGTCGGCCGAGGGGCGCCTGGGTTATGCACGGCGAGTTGCGCCAGTTCGAGTTCCGCATCGAGGGTGGTTTCGGTGGCGGAGTTCAGGCGGACCGAACCGGAGCCGTTGAGGGCTAGGGAGGCGAGGCGTCGGGGGGCGAGGGTGGGTCCGAGGGCGGGTTCGAGCACTTGCTCGTTCAGGTTGACGACGTTAAGGGTGAATTCGCCGACCCGTTTGTCCAAGTCGTATTGGCCGGTGGTTTCCACGACACCGGCGCTGGTGGTGCCTCGGCGCGCTTCGACCGAGAGCCGGCGGCAGTTGAGTTTGCTAGCGCGGGCCTCGCCGTCGCCCTCGATACGGAAGTGAGTGTCGGCCAGGGCGACTTCTCCCACGCGGCCATTGAAGCGGGAGAGGGACAAGTTAAGGCTGGCGCGGTGCGAGCCGCGTTCGAGGTTCCAGAGGGCGCCGAGGCTGAGTTGGCCGGAGCTGGCGGTGAGGCCGGGCGAGGGGAACCGCTCGAGGAGTTTGGGCAACTCCGCTTCGAGGGAGGTCTGCACGCTGCAATCGCGGGAGACCAAGTCATAGCCGGCGCCGCCATTGGCGGTGAAGAGTGGAGTTCCCTGTTCGGCCAAGGACAGCGCGAAGTTATCGAGGTGGATCCGGCGGTAATCCGAGAAGATGAGGTGTCCTCTAAAGTCGCAGAGGGCTTGGGTGAGGTGGACGGGGCCGATGCTGAGGCCGAGGTCACGGAGGCTGGCGGAGACGTCGGCATCGAATTCCTGCCCGTCCCGTTTACAGGTGGCGCGGGCTTGGAGATTCAGAAGGCCCGCGGGGGCATTGGTGCCCAGGACCCAGCGCCATTGGGTCAGGTCCAGGTCGTTGAGGGTCAGGCTGACCACGGCTGGGTTGAGGCCATGGATGTTTCGGCCCCAGGCCAGGTTCATGGCACGGTCTTGGGACAGGCTCAGGAGGTCGCGCTCGGCTTGGCGGCCGAGCAGGCTGAACCGATGGACGATGGCGGCCTGTTCTTGGCGGTTAAGGTTCACCTGGTAGTCCAAGTGCAGGTCGAGCGGCGGGGTGGCGCCTTCGGGGTGGCGGACGGAGAATTGCAGGGCGTTGATGCGCCCGTTGGCGGAGATGGCGTCGCCGCGCTGCGAGACATCCACCAGGTTCGTACCGGAGAGCGCGGTGTTCCCGAAGTCGAGGCCGAAGGGCGCGCCCGCGAGCTTCAGGACGCGGGGATCGAGCGGTTCGAGTTCGAAGCGCACGCGCGCCTCGGAGCGGTCGAGGTCGACCGGCCCGAACAAGCGCGCCTGGCCGAGCCGGCGGTTGCCCTGCTCGATGCGGAGGGTCATCTCCCAGACTTTGTTGGGGGCGGGGTCGGACCGGAAGGTGCCTTTGATACCCATGAGGTCGGCGTAATCGCCCCCTGCTTCTCCCACGCCGAACTTCACGTCGCCCTTGAGAGTGCGCGGTTTGAGATCGTCGCGCAGGTCGAACTCGAGGTTGGCCGACAAGGTGCCCGCTATTTGCGCGGTGGCAGCCGGCGTCACAGTCTGCACATGGTTGGTCTGCGCCCAAGCAACCGACAGCGTCAACTTGCCGGGCGCTCCGTTTTGGAGTTGGTCGAGGGCGAGATCCAGGCCGCGCAGTTCGCTGTGGTGGGTGGAGCCGTCGGTGGTGTGGCGCGTGAAGTAGAGTGCGCATTGTTCGAGGCGGACCTGTCCGAGCTCGATCTGGGGCGTCATTGGGACGCCTGGGCGGGGCGGTCCTTTGTGCCGCAACGCGTCGAGATTGCTGGTGCCGTCAGCGGCCTCGACCACGCGCACCTTGGCATTCTTGATGGCGATTTCCGGGAAGGCGAATCGGCCGGCCCAGACGGCGAACAACCGGTACCGGACTAGGATCTCGTCAGCTTCGAGCAGGGGGGTGTCACCCGTGGTGGTCAACCGGACTTGGCGGAGGCGGAGCTTGGCGAACGGGCTGAGGGCGATGTTGGCGGCGCTGATCTGGGCATGGCAAGCGGCGCCGACGCGTGGGAGGACGACTCGCTGGAGAAACGGCTGGCTGGTGAGGCCGAAGTACAGGACGAGCAACATGCCGACGGTCAGGCCGAGGAGCAGGAGGATTTTGCGGCCGCGCTGTGCCGGCCAAGGCCCGGAGAGACTCGAGGATTCAGTGGCCATGTTGGAGGGGCTGCCTCAGGGTTCCTTGCGCAGGAGGGTGTCGCGTTGGGCCCAGGCCGAATCGGGCTCTGGGCAATCGAGGTTGTAGTGCAACCCGCGGCTCTCGGGTCGCATCATGGCACAACGAACGATCAATTCGGCGACGGTCGCGATGCTGCGCAGTTCGAGCAGGTCGGCCGTGACGATGAAATCCCAGTAGTACTCTTGGATTTCAGCTTGCAGGTTGAGGATGCGTTTATGGGCGCGCTGGAGGCGTTTATGGGTGCGGACGATCCCCACGTAGTCCCACATCAAGCGGCGGATTTCGTCCCACAGATGCGAGACCACCACCAGTTCATCGGGGTTATGGGCGTCGCCGGACTGCCAGGGCGGGATGGTCAGTTGCGGTGGCGGTTGGCGTTGGGAGAGGGCGTGTCGCGCCGCGCGGTGGGCGCACACGATGGCCTCGAGCAAGGAATTGCTGGCCAGGCGATTGGCGCCGTGGAGGCCGGTGCAGGCGACTTCGCCGATGGCGTAGAGCCCGCCGATCTCCGTCTCGCCGTCGACGTTGGTAACCACGCCTCCGCACTGGTAATGGGCGGCCGGCACGACGGGGATCATGTCTTTGGTGATGTCGAGGCCGTACTCGAGGCAAGTGCGGTAGATGTTGGGGAACCGGTTCATGATGAACCGGGCCGGCTTATGGGTGATGTCCAGGTAGACGTGGTCGCTGCCGCTGCGTTTCATCTCGCTGTCGATCGCCCGCGCCACGATGTCGCGGGGCGCCAGGGACTTGAGCGGGTGGTGGGCGTCCATGAACTCCTTGCCTTCATAGGTCCGCAGGACGGCGCCTTCGCCTCGCACGGCTTCACTCACCAGGAACGACTTCGCCTTGGGATGATACAGACAGGTGGGATGGAATTGGATGAACTCCATGTTCGCCACCGACGCTCCGGCGCGGTAAGCCATGGCGACGCCGTCCCCGGTGGCGATGTCCGGGTTGGTGGTGTAGAGGTAGACCTTGCCGCAGCCGCCCGTGGCCAGCACCACAGTGCTGGCGGCGAACAGTTCGACCGCGCCGGTTGCCTTCGCCATCACGTAGGCACCCAAACAACGGTTGGGGCCGGTCAAGCCGAGCTTCTGCGTGGTCACCAGATCGATCGCGAGGTGGTTCTCGAACATTTCGATACACACCCGTTGCTCGGCCGCGGCGAGCAAGGCGCGCTCGATCTCCCGGCCGGTGACGTCTTTGGCGTGCAGGATCCGGCGCTTCGAGTGGCCGCCTTCCTTGCCCAAGTCCAACTCGCGACACCCGGCCGCGGCGGGCACCTCTCGTTCGGAGAACTTCATGCCCAACTCGATGAGCTCGGCGATTCGCGGCGGGCCTTCTTGGACGATGGCACGCACGACGGCCTCGCGGCACAGGCCTGCCCCCGCGGTCAAGGTGTCCCTCACATGCAACTCGAAGGAGTCTTCCTTGCTGGTGACCGAGGCGATCCCACCCTGGGCGTAGTTGGTGTTGGACTCGGCGCTGGTCTTCTTGGTCACGATCGCCACCCGCCCGTGCGGCGCGGCCTTGAGGGCAAAGAAGAGCCCGGCAATCCCGCTGCCCAGCACCAGGTAGTCAAAGCGATGGATCCGGTTCGACGTCGTCATGTCATGCGCCACGCGCGTTGCCTATCGTCGCTCCTCGAGCCGGGCGTTGTCAATCAACCGGGTCCGCCCCACCCACACCGCCAACGCCATGTGGGTGCCTGGGGACACCTGCGGCGCCGGCTGCAGGGTCTCGGGTGCGAAGAACTCGACATAGTCCAGCCGGACCGACGGGCGTGCTTGGATGAGTCGACGCACCTCGGCGGCGAGTTGGCTCGAGCGCAGGCTGCGCCGGGCAGCGGCCACGCGCCGCTGGACATGCTCAATGGCTTGCCACAACACCGTTGCTTGCTCTCGCTCGGCCGGGCTCAGGTACCGGTTGCGCGAACTCATTGCCAAGCCGTCGGGCTCGCGCACGGTGGGGGCGACGACCACCTCGATTGGGAAGTTCAGGTCGCGCGTGAGGCGCCGGACGACGGCGGCCTGTTGGTAATCCTTGGCGCCAAACACGGCGACGGTGGGCAGGACCACGTTGAAAAGCTTGGTCACGACCGTGGCGACCCCGCGGAAGTGGGTCGGGCGCGCCCGCCCTTCCATGCGCCGGCTAAGGTTCTCCTCGCTCACCCAGGTGCTAGGTCCGCCAGATGGGCCGCCAGGGTACATCTCGGCGTCGGCAGGCACCCACAGCACATCCACGCCCGCGGCACGACAGCGGCGGCGATCCTCCTCCAACTCGCGCGGGTACCCGGCGAAGTCCTCGTGCGGGGCGAACTGCGTGGGGTTGACGTAGAGGCTCACCACCACGCGGCCGGCGGGGCCGACGCGGCGTCGGGCCTGGCGCACCAGGCTGAGGTGGCCGGCGTGGAGGCTGCCCATGGTTGGCACCAGGCCGACGCGCAGGCCGCGCCGGCGCCAGCGCAGGGCGAGCCGCTGCATGGTCGTCAAGGAGTTCACCAATCGCATGGGTCGAGAGGGTGCGGGGGCAAAACCAACCGAATCAATCCTAATGTCGTAGCGCCAAATTGGCAGTTGCTCGTTGCGCGGGCGCTCGCCAGACTCGCCGGACTTTCAGCGATGAACATACACGAGTTCCAAGCCAAACAACTCCTGGCCCGCGCCGGGGTCGTGGTCCCCAACGGCAAAGTCGCCAGCACACCGCCGGAGGCTCGCGCGGCGGCCCGTGAACTCTTCGATGGCGGAGCGCAGCGGGTGGTTGTCAAGGCGCAGATCCACGCGGGTGGGCGCGGTAAAGGCACCTTTACGAACGGCCTGGCGGGCGGCGTCAAGGTGTGCAGCAGCCTGGACGAGGCTTGCGCGCGGGCGGAGGCCATGTTGGGGCAGGTGTTGGTCACGCGCCAGACCGGTCCCGGGGGGCGGTTGGTGAGCAAGGTGTTGATCGAGGCGGCTTGGCCGATTCAACTCGAGTTCTATCTGGCGGTGCTCCTGGACCGGTCGACCTCGCTTCCGTTGCTCATGGCCAGCACCGAGGGCGGGGTCGAGATCGAGGAAGTGGCGGCCCACACGCCCGAGAAGATTTTCAAGGTGGCGGTCGATCCGGCGCTGGGCCTGATGCCGTACCAGGCACGCGATCTGGCGGTGGCCCTCGGGTTGCGGGGCGACCTGATTGCCGCGGCCGCGCGATTGTTCCAAGGCGTGTACCGGTGTTGGTGGGAGGCGGATGCGGCTTTGGTCGAGATCAACCCGTTGGGCTTGGTGACTGCGCTGGACGGCAAGGCGAGGCTGATGGTGATCGACGCCAAGGTCAGCCTCGAAGATAACGGGCTCTTTCGGCACGAGGATCTGCAGAACTTGCGGGACTTGGCCGAGGAATCCCCGATCGAGACCGAAGCGAGTCACCACGACCTCAACTACATCAAGCTCGAGGGGAACATTGCCTGCTTGGTCAACGGCGCTGGCTTGGCGATGGCGACCATGGACATCATCAAACACTACGGGGGTAACCCGGCCAACTTCCTGGATGTCGGCGGCGGCGCCACAAAGGAACAGGTCACCGCCGCGTTTAAGATCATCCTGAAAGACCCCAACGTACGCGCCATCTTGGTGAACATCTTTGGCGGGATCATGGACTGCGATGTCATCGCCCAAGGCATTGTGGCCGCCGTCAAAGAGACCGACCTGACCCTGCCCCTGGTCGTCCGGCTCGAAGGCAACAACGTCGAGGCGGGTAACCTGACCTTGGCCGCCTCCGGCTTGACCATCATCCGCGGGCGCTCGATGGCCGAAGCCGCCCAGCAAGTCGTGGCGGCGGTGGCGGCTTAACCTCGACCGACTGCCGCTGTCTTCGCACCCCTACACCTTCCGGCTTACAAGTCTAACCCGCCAACGCTCGAACCTCCCACGCCTCACCCCCTCCCGACATGGCCATTCTCGTTCAACCCGACACGAAAGTCCTGATCCAAGGCATCACCGGCTCGTTCGGAGCGCGTCACGCCAAGCTGAGCCTCGACTATGGCACGCGCGTCGTCGCCGGCGTTACCCCTGGCAAAGGCGGCCAACGCTTCGAGGATCAGGTGCCTATCTTCGACACGGTCGCCCAAGCGGTGCGAGAAACCGGCGCCACCGCCTCCGCCATCTTCGTGCCGCCTTCGTTTGCCGCCGATGCGATTCTCGAAGGCGTGGCGGCTGGGCTCGAGTTGGTGGTTTGCGTCACCGAGGGGATTCCGGTGGCGGACATGATCAAGATCAAGCGCGCGCTACGGGGCGGGCCGACGCGGTTGATTGGGCCGAATTGCCCAGGGGTGGTAACGCCCGGGGACGGTCCCGGCTCGCGCGGCGGTTGCCGCTTGGGGATTGCCCCCGGTTACATTCATAAGCGCGGTCACATTGGGGTGGTCTCGCGGAGCGGGACCTTGACTTACGAAGCGGTCTGGCAACTGACTTGCCAAGGCGCGGGCCAATCGACCTGCGTGGGCATCGGTGGGGATCCGGTTCACGGGCTCTCGCACCTCGAGGTGCTCAAGCTCTTCAACGACGACCCGGAAACGCACGGCGTGATCATGATCGGTGAGATCGGCGGTACCGCCGAAGAAGAAGCGGCGGCCTGGCTCAGGCAAAACGCGCGCAAGCCCGTGGTGGGTTTCATCGCGGGCGCGACGGCGCCCCCGGGCCGCCGCATGGGCCACGCCGGCGCGATCATCAGCGGCGGTAAAGGCACGGCCGCGGCGAAGATTGCCGCGTTGCGCGAGGCGGGCGTGGCGGTGGCGGAGACCCCTGCCGTCATGGCAGAGACGTTGCTCAAGCGCCTTTGAGGCATGGACACGGTCCTGACGTTGCTCGGCGCGGTGAACCTGCTACTGGACCTGGCGGGTTTGCTGTTGTGGCTGGGCTGGCGGTCGACGCGGGCCGCGCGAACGGCTGGCGTAGCTAGCCCTTACCAGTCCGTCCTGCGGCCGGCCCAACCCGTCCGCTCGAACGGGTTCCTGCTCTTGCTCGGGTTGGGGCTGCTGTTGCTGGCCCGAGCGTGGGCGTACTGGCGGATTGGGTCGGAACTCAAGTGGGTGCCGGCGGTGGACCTGGGGGTGGTTCGACTCCCCTTCAACAGCATCCAACCTGGCCGCATGCTCCTGTTCAGCCTGACGAGCTTCGGCGCTTTCTGGACCCTCTTTTACCTCTGGCTGCTCCTGCTCTCGGTGGTCAATCAGTCGGTGCTGGACACCGACCCGCTGCAGCGTTGGGTGCGGCGCCAACTCGGCTGGGTGGACCGCTGGCCCTCTTTGCTGAAGGTTGGGGTGCCGCCAGCCGCGTTAGTCGGGGCTTGGGTGCTCGTCCATCCACAGTTGATCGCGCTGGGGCTGGCGGCTCCTCCGCAGTCCACCGCGCATGTGTGGCAACAGGGCATCGTATTCGGAGCGGGCGCCTTTCTGGCCTGGAAATACCTGATTGTGGCCGTTCTCTTCCTGCACGTCGCCAACAGCTACTTGTACCTGGGCAATTCGCCGCTGTGGATTTCCCTCAACGGCACCGCCCAGAATCTCATGCGCCCCCTCCGCTGGCTGCCGTTGCGCCTGGGCCGTATCGATCTCGCCCCTCTGGTCGGTATGGCGGCCACGCTCCTGGCCTTCAACTTCCTCGAGCGCGGCTTGACCCACCTCTTCGCTCGCCTGCCGTTGTGAACTTGCCGTTCCTCCACCCCCAGCCCGGCGGTTGCTCGCTCGCCCTCAAGGTCCTGCCCCGCGCCCCGCGCACGGAGGTCGGCGAGACCCTCGGGGGCGAACTCAAGCTCAGTGTGGCCGCGCCCCCGGTGGACGACGCCGCCAACGAAGAGCTCATCCGTTTCTTGGCGGACCGACTGGCATGTCCCCGCGCCGCAGTCCGGATCGTCCGTGGCCGCAACTCGCGCCACAAAGTCGTCGCGGTCCGCGGCCTGAGCGTGGACCAAGCGCAGCAGCGGCTGCTCCGGTAAGCCGATCCTGCCGCCACCCGCAGTGAGTCCGCACCACGCATCGCCGGCGCAAAGGCAACTGACGAGCTCTGCGGCGAGGTGGGCTTGCCCCCGGCAACCGGGGCTGGCGGTGGGCGACTGGGGCGTCGGCGCCCGTCATCGAGGATGGCGAAGGACCTGTCCGTCGGCCAAGAGGCGAGCGCGGAGTTTCTCGTAGGGAACCTCCTGCACGGTTTGGCCGGACTCGAGCGCCAAGACCGCCGCGGTGGCGGCGGATTGACCCAGGATCATGAAGACCGGCTCCATGCGGATCGAGCCGTAGGCGATGTGCGAACTCGACACGCAGACCGGCACGAGCAGGTTGGCGCATTCGCCAACCTTGGGCACCAGTGCGCCATAAGCGATGGCGTACGGGGCCTTAAGCGGCACCCCGATGTCGCCCTCATTTTGCACGTGCCCCTCGGGCGTGACGTAGCGCTGCACGTTGTGCGAGTCGATCGTGTACGACCCCATGCCCACCGGCTCTGGCGTGGGGCGGCGCCCGAGCAACTCGTGCTCCGTCATCACGAACCGGCCCACCATGCGGCGCGCCTCGCGGATGTAGAGTTGGTGCGGCCAATGGTCGTTGTCGCTGAACTCGTCGCGGGCCAGGCCCCACTGGCTCATGTCGTCGCGCACGTCGGCCGGGACGCGGGGATCGTTGGCCAGAAAGTACATCAGTCCCTGCTGGTAGAGGCGATGTTCGGCGACGATCTCCGCTCGGCGCGCGTAGCTCGCTTCTGGGTAGTCGTAGTTGTAGCCGATGTTGTCCGTGCTGAACGGGCCGTGATTGTTGACGTCGGTCTTCGCGTTAGGGATGGGGTCGAACTTTTGGAACGTCTCGCGCCAACCCGTGGCCAAGACCCGCAGCAACAGCTCGTACTGTCTCGGGTCATATCCGGCCGGCTGGGGGAACGGCAACCGGTTGGCGGCCACCTTGGTCAGGCACATGCGGAAACAGTAAGCCTGGACGCGCCGGTCGCCTTCCCCTTTCTGGCCAGGCGGCTCGGCGCTGATCCGCGGCAGCAAACCGCTTGCCGGATCGCCCGGCACCACGTAGGGATCGACCGGCTGCTTGAACCAGTGCCCGTGATGCAGCACCCCCACCTGCACCCCATTCCACGTCTCGCCGTAGACCGCTCCGGCCTCGCGCCCAACATGATAGGATACCCCCGCTGCCGCCAGGAGGTCGCCTTCGTAGGTCGCATCGATGAACATCCGCCCCCGAAAGGTCGCCCCGTCCAAGGTCGTCAGAGACACGAGCCGCGGTCCTTCGCGCCGCACGCCGCGCTCGCGGTCTAACCTCGCTTCGCGCACCACCGGAATGCCTTGCTCTTGAACCCACGCATCGAACACGGCCTCCGCCACGTGCGGCTCGAAGATCCACATCGTGCGCGCTGCGCCATCGATCGCCGCCGTGCCTTGGCCGCGGTTGCCGTACTCTTCTCGTTTCTGCCAACGCCAGGTCTCCGGCTTTTGGTAGTGTTGCCAGATCCGATGGTAGAACTGGCGCGACAACCCGCCAATGACCGCTTTGTTGCCGCTGTCGGTCCAGCCCAGGCCCCCGCTCGAAAGCCCGCCCAAGTGTTGGTCCGGGGAGACCAGGATGACCGACCGGTTCATCGCCCGGGCCTGAACCGCGGCGGTGACCGCCGCGCTCGTGCCGCCATAGATGACCACGTCGTAGGTTGGGTGAGTGGTAGGTTGGCCGGCCTCGCCCCGCAGGCCCAGGGCCAGCAGGAGCAAGGGAGCCAGCCGACGACGAATCCGACGGTTGCACAACGCACGCATACCCTCTCTTAAGCACATTAAGGGTCGGCTGCCAAGTTAAGCCGGCATTTTGTATCTATTCGCCGGCCTATTGATTGTTGACAGGGCAGGAACCTCGAGAACCTCGATGGGCCCGGCACGCCGCCAACGGCTTGGCCGCTGCGGCCGGCTTGAAGTGCCGGCTCTTAACTCACAGGAGCAAGGCCACACTCGGCGACCAGGCTTTCAGCCCTGTGGTGCTCTCAAGCGAACCGCTGGCGGAGCTGGCCTTTGGCCCCCTGGCTTCCCACGCCGTGTTTCAGTGCTTGACAGCGGAGTTACCATCGGCTATGCGCCTGCGTCGGTCGCCTTTGACGACACTCTTTATGTCCGCTGTTCTTGTGTCCGTGTTTGTCCGGCCATGCGGCCTACCCAAAGGGGGTGGCTTCCTGCGGGACACATGGGTCGAGCCAACCGTCTCACCGATCGCGGACCTTCAGGCAACCAAGGAATCGTACGCGGGCCAGCCCAGCACAACACTGGCCCAGCTAGACTTATGAAGAATCTAGCCTCTCCCAGAAGGTGGCTGCCGGCTACCCTCATCGTCCTCCTGACCCTTAACCTTAGCCCGTCCGCTCACGGCCAAGGGCGCGGGCGTGGGCAACCGCCGCGCCAAGGCCTGAGCCTGGCCCACCCGGCGGTGGCCGCGGTTGCCAATGTCCAGAACCGCCATACCCCAGGCTTGCTCCGCCTGGGAGGCGTGGTCGGCACGGCGACGGGTCTGGATGCCAATGGCCAGGTGGTCGTGAAGGTCTTCCTCGAGGGTGCGGGCATTCCGGGGATTCCAGCCGCGCTCGAAGGGGTGCCGGTCGACCCGGAGGTGACGGGTGCGTTCAGCGCGTTTGTGGACACGACGGCCTGGTTTCCTCGGCCCGTGCCGCTCGGGGTGTCGATCGGTCATCCCGCCATCACCGCCGGCACGCTTGGCTGCCGCGTGTTTACCGTGACCGGCGAGCAGACGCTCTACTTCATCCTCAGCAACAATCATGTCCTAGCCAACCAGAATAACGCCTTGCTCGGCGATTCCATTCTCCAACCTGGACCGTATGACGGTGGCAACATTAATAACCCGGACCACCACGTCGCGACTCTGTACGACTTCGTGCCGATCGCCTTCGACGGCAGCGCCAACGCGATGGATGCCGCGGTTGCGTTGACCACGGACATAGACACTGGTTTCGCAACCCCAACGGGGGATGGCTATGGGGCGCCGAGTTCGACCATCGTCGTGGAAGCGGGCCTGGAGGTGGGCGAACCGGTGCAGAAGTACGGACGGACGACGCAGTGGACTCACGGGTCGATCACATCGCTCAATGCCACCGTCACGGTCTGTTACGAGACGCGCATCGTGAAGGGCCGGCTCAAGTGCGTTAAGTCGGCGGTGTTCACGGGTCAGGTGATGATCCAAGGTCCGGGCGGGGCCAGCTTCAGCGCGGGTGGAGATTCCGGCTCCCTCATCGTCACCGACGACTCGAACCGCAACCCGGTCGCCCTACTCTTCGCCGGGAGCGACACCCACACCATCGCTACCCCCATCGACCGCGTGCTGAGCCACTTTAACGTCGCCATCGACGATGGCACCGGCGGCGCCACCGAGGGTACCATTACCGGTACTGTGACCGATTCGTGCGGGGATCCACTCTCTGGCGCCACGGTCACCGTGGATTTGAATGGCCCCTCGGCAACCACAACCACCGACGGCAGTTATACCATCGCGAATGTCCCGGTCGGCCTTCGAACCGTGACTGCTTCAGCGTCCAGCAGCTATGAGTCTGCCACCAAGTCCGTCACCGTCTACGGCAGTGGCGCCACCCTAAATTTCTCCCTCAACGGGGCCACGAAAGGCACCATTTCCGGCAAGGTCACCGACACGAGCGCTTCCCTCACCCCGCTCGCGGGCGCGACAGTCACCGTCGACACCGGCGGGTCCACGACGACGGCGGCAGACGGGACCTACACGCTGAGCGAGGTGCCTTACGGATGCCGCGTGGTAACGGCCTCCGCGCCGCAGCACGAATCTCAGTCCCAGTCTCTCACGCTGGCAAGCGAGTCGCTCGTTGTGAACTTCGCCTTGGCCTCGACGATTGTGGTTCCGAGCCCTTACGCCACGACCGAGGCGGCCGGTTGGGGCGGAACCCTCAAGGACCCGCTGCGCCTGCAGGAGGTCTATGCGGCGTCCCATTTCGGCGCCGCGCCGGTGCTGATCACGGCGCTGGCGTTCCGACTGGACAATCCCGCCGCCGCAAGCGCGTTGCGCTTAGACACGAGTGCAACAGGAGGCAACGCATCCACCAATAGTCCGGCCGGCCAAGGTTCGGCTCCCACCGCCGGTCGGGACGACATCCGGGGTGAACCGCTGGCCGCCACAACCCTCGACCTGGCCGTCCGGCTATCCACCACCGCGAAGCAACCTGACGCCTTAAGTTTGACCTTTGCCAGCAACGCCGGACCGGACGAATTGCTGGTGTTCGACGGTTTGCTCACGGTGGATCCGCTCGGCGGCGCCGGTTCGAGCGGTCCCAACCCCTTCGAGATCGTCGTGACCTTGACGACCCCCTTCTACTACAGCCCGGCCGCAGGTAACCTCCTCGTCGACATTCGCAATTACTCGGCCAGCAGCATCCAAATCGATGCATCGAATGTTGCGGGCGATGCCGCGTCGCGCGTCTTCCGACTCACGTCGACACCCGACACTGCCACCACAGCCCAGGCGGGCGATACGGGAGCTGACGTGCTCCAGTTGCGGTGGGTGCCGCCGCCAAACCAACCTCCGGTCGCCAATGCCGGCCCCGACCAGACCGTGACGGACAGCGACAGCAACGGCACCGAGACGGTGACCCTCGATGGGTCGGGTTCCTACGACGTGGACGGGACCATCGCAGCCTACGAGTGGAAGGAAGGCACAACGGTCCTCGGGACGACGGTCACCATCAACCCCAGCCTCTCAGTCGGCACCCACACCGTCACGCTCACCGTGACGGATAACCAGGGTGCTCAGGGGACAGATACGGTGGTGGTGACGGTCCAGTCAGCCCTGTTCTACGAGAGCTTCGAACAAGGTCTCTGGCCGCAGGACAGCCAAAACGATTGGTTCCAATCCAGCGCCCGCAAGACCGCGGGTTCACGGTCGGCCGAAGTCGACGGGAAGGCATCCAACGCCGCCATGACCTCGAGCAACATCCTCATGCCCCAAGGGTACTCGAACGCCCGGATCACTTTCGATTGGTACATCAAGACCACCCTCGACAACGGTGAGTACGTCGAGTTCAGGGTCTCGACCAACAACGGCTCGACCTGGACCCAAAAGGCCATCCTCCGGGGCAATGTCGATCCAGAGGGGGTGTGGCAGCCCCGAACCGTCGAGGTAACCGGCATCAGCCAACTCCGCCTCCAATTCCGCGGCAACATGTCGGCCACCGACGAAGCCGGCAACGTCGACAACGTCAAGGTCATCGCCTATTAGGCCGCACCCGTGCGCCCGCTCGCAGATGACTTCTGGTCCCGGTCGCGCGCCAAACCAAGGTGCCCGGTTCGAGCCTATTGGCCGCCCGGCTGCCGCGACCATTTCAACCCGACGCGCTTGCCCGACTCGATCCGCCGCCAATATTCCTCCTGCACCGCCTCGTAGATCCCGAAGAGCCCGCGCGCGTCTCGGTCGCGATCGACCGCGATCCACTGGCTAGGCGGAGGCGGCTTGGGCGCCGCCAAGAAACGCGGGCCCTCGGCGCGGATCGCTTGCGTCACGCTGCGGGCGGTGCCGTCGGGGTTCACGACGCCGTAGTCGCTGTTCTCGTTGACACGGAAACCGCCCGGGTACCACCAGAAGAACACACCGTCTGCCCCCGACTCGATCAGCATGCGGTAGAAATCCCGGTAGTACCGCGCGGCAAAGTCGAGCTTGGCCGCACTGGGCGCGCGCGCGGTCAGGTCCCAGACGTTGTACCCCATCTCGGCCCAGAGAACGGGCTTCGCGGGGTCGCAGAGCCGGGCGTAGGCCGCGGTGAAATGACCGGCCTTGACCTTGTCCCAATCGCCGATCCGACCGTAGGCCTCAGGCTCCCAAAGGTCCACCGCGTCACGCAGCCCCCAGCAATCGTACGGCATGAGCCGGTCCCAGTTCAGTGTCGGATCGCCGGCGTGCTGCATCCGGAAGCTGACCGGATGATGGGGGTCGATCGAGCGCACCAACCGTCGCGCCTCCGCATAACGCTCCCCCACTAGCTCGTCCAGGAACAGGCGGTAATCAGCCACCAACTTGCGCCAAGGCCCGTCCCGCGTCAGTTGCGCCGCGGTGGGCACGGCCAACACCTCGGATTTCGGATTTTGGATCTCAGACTTGGGCGCTGGCACGCCCCATGCCTGCTCGGCGGCCTGGATGGATCCGTAGCGTTTCCTCACCCACTGGCGCCACCCTTCGGTGTAGTGCCGGTGTTGGTAGGCGTGATCGTAGTGGCTCGGTTCCCATGCCAAGTCGTAGGCGATCACCGTGTCGTTCTGGGCCAGGCGATACTGCTCGATCAAGGCCTTCATCTCCGACCAACGAAAATCCATCGGCGTGCCCGGCCTAAGCGAGAGGTTCACCTTGAGACCGAGCCGCTCGCAGCGACGCAGGAAATCCAAGAGGTGCAGCGCGCCCAGGTCCCGATGATAAATAAAAACGCTCACCGCGTTGAAACCCAGCTCCACCACGCGGTCGAGGTCGCGCTGGATCACCCCCGGATCATACGCCCCGCGCCCCAGCCAATACTCGAAGTACGATCCACTCACCCCAATGCCCGACGAAGGCAGGTAGTTCACTCCATGCGCTTTCCAGCGTGTATCCCCCAGCCAAAAACCGCCGTCCCGCACCGCCATAAACTCGCGTTCCGCTCTGGGCCGCCACCGATGCAACTCCTGCGTCAGTCGATCCAACACCGGCCCCCCAAGCCCCGGCCGATCCGATTGTACCGCCGACTCACTCGTTCGAGCCGCCCGAAGCGACGCTGTGACACTGCAACGAGCCTCCGGCCAGAGTTGTGCCGCCGGCCAGACTGTCTCGAAGGAGGCCGCCGCACCCGGCGCCAAGTCCACCTCCCACTCATGCTCGAACAACATCCCACCCCGGGGCGATCGCACCTCGACATGAGCACGCAGGTCGCTCGCTCGCTCACGCCCAGCATTCAGCACGCGGCACCCGAGCCGAACCGGCTGGTCCTCGAACAACGTGTGAAACTCACTCCCACCCTCGAGCAAGAACACGCCGCGGCGCATCTGCCGGAGGACACCCACCACCGTTGCCTGGGGCTCAGCCTGGCGATAGAACCCGACCGTCGCGGGGGTAAACAAAGCCCACACCCCGCCCTTGAACGGCAATTGCCCATGCACCACCAGGGCGCCTACGGCGCCGCGATGCCACCGGCGTTCGAGCTCGGCTGAAGCGTCCGGGCTCGATGCGGCCTGCCACGCCGCATAGCCTTCCGCGTCGTACGCCGTGAGCAGGGGTTGCCAACGCCAGGGCCGTTCCTGGGCAAAACCCGCGCCGGCCGGACGCGGATGCAACCCGAGCAGCGGCGTGGCGCGCGGCCACGAAACGGCCGCCGGCGGGCTCGCCTCCTCGATCGGGCCGGCCTCCGCGCTCCTCTGCACCATCGCCGCGGTGGCGATCGGGTAACCCTGGTAGTAGGGCGCTAACGACTCGAGCCGGGGAACCTCCGGCGTCGGCGGAGGACTACCCTCGCCGAACGGACTCGACCCCGCTCCCACATCGCCGAGCCAATACTCGAGTTTGCCCTGGCCCACCGCCGTGTGGCTATGCGCCAGCCCGACGGTAAAGCGCGCGACCTGCTCGACGTTCAATCGGTCCCCGGCCCTACCCCGCCCGGCCGGGGGTTGCCAGGGCCGGAACGACTCGGGCGGCAGCGCGTAGTTTCGCCACTCCGGCCCCAGGTCCACCGTGGCAATCCAGCGTGAGCCGTCCTGTTCGATCCACTCGACCGCAAGGTGTTTCGTCACGGCGTTCCCGCGCGCGCGAAAGCAGGTCAGCGTGTCGCCCGGACCAAACACAAACGGCGGCGGCGGTTCGAGCGTGTCCCAGCCATCCAGCGCGTCCACCTGCACATGCAGCACCGCGCGGCCGGCTTCCCGCACCAACTCGCGATGCGCGACGCTGCGCGGGCGGTTCGAGTGCCGGACCCAGCGCCCGAGTTCGGCACCGCGCATCTCGATGAGCAACCGGTTCGGTTCGGTCTCAGCCAAAACAGCCGCGTATTGCTCCCGCGACATCCAACGTCCCCCCAACCTGAACGTGGGCGTCTCCCAAGCCGTTAACCCAATCGCCAACAGGTCGCCGCCGTTCTCGAGAAACGACTTCACCGCCCCGAGGGACTCGATGGGCAGGATCCGGGCATCGGGCAAGGCCAATAAATCCAACCTCTGCGGATCCAACCGCGCGATGTTGGTCAGGGCTGCGCTCTCCAGCCACTCGACCTGGTACCCCGCGGCGGTCACGCAGTCGGCCACCCCACGCGCCAGAGCCGCGTCGCCACCGGGCACGTCCGCCGACCAAATTGCCGCTCGAGGTACCGCGGCTCGACCGCCCGCCGGCGCCCCCCAACCCGGCGTCGAGTCCAACAGCCAACAGCCAAGCCCAGCCGCCATCGCCCATGCGCGCATGCCCAAGAGCCATAGGCTGACGGCTGGCTTTTGGCAAAGAGAACCGCACGGGAACCATCGAGGGCAACCACCTCCCCACCGCCATACGGCCAGACGCAGGGGTTGAGATGGCGGTGGGGACTGTTACTCGTCGTTACCGTTGCGATGGCCCCCTCCCCCAGCCGCTAAGAAGCAGAGAGTCAGCCACACATCCCGCCACGTCGTCCGCCAGGGCCCGCGCCGGATAAACCGGCGCCCGGAAGAAACGATCTCCGGCCCGATCAACCTGACTTGGCCAAGCCGCTTAAGTCGACGGGCGAAGTCGAGGTCTTCGAACCGCTCCCACTCGCGGTACCCGCCCAACTGCTCGAATGCGGTGCGTCGCGCGAAGATCGCCTGGTCGCCGAAGTACCAGCCCAGCCACCGGCTCCGTCTGCGCGCAAACCAACAGCACCACCGGAGCCACCCGCTCGGATGATCGAACCGGCGCAGGCACGCCCCACCCACGACCCGGGTGTCCGCGAGCGCCGCGGCCAAGTCCGCCAACGTTGTGGGCGCCACGCGCGTATCCGCATGCAGAAACAGGAATGCGTCGCCCCGCGCGTGTGCGGCCCCAAGGTTCATCTGGGCGGCACGCTGTCGGCGCGCGCTGGTCAACACCGCAGCACCCGCGGCGCCCGCCAAGTCGCGTGTTCCATCCGTGCTGCCGGCGTCCACGACCGTCACGTCGTGCGGCGTCGAGTTGGCGGCCAAGGCGGCCAAGGTCGCCGGCAACTCGACGGCTTCGTTGAGCGTGGGAATAATGACCGAGATCATGGCGATGGCGGCACCGAGTCGGCGTCCAGCCACCGCTATTGATCCGGCTGCCCGAAGGGTGCGCAAGTCATTTCCCGCTGGCGCATGCACCGCGCCCCAGGCATACCTAGCGGCATGATGACTCCTCTGTATATTCGGGTCCGCCATACCGGCCGGAGGGCCACCACGGCCCTCGCCCTGGTAGGCGCGCTGTCGCTCCACGCGGCCTCGAGTGTGGATGCCATCGCGCTCGAGTTCGCTTGCGCCTGTGACGCCTCGGCCGCCGTCGCCTTAGACGAGCGTCATATCGTCGCCGCCAGCGACGAGGAGAACCTGTTGCGCATCTACCGGCTCGACCATCCCGGACCGCCGGTCCGCGTCATCGACCTGAGCTCGTTCCTCGCCGTCCAGGGCAAGGCTCGGGAAGCCGACCTGGAAGCCGCCGCCCGCGTCGGGGATCGGGTCTACTGGATCTCCTCGCACAGTCGCAACGCAGACGGCAAGCGGCGGGAGAGCCGCGATTGCCTGTTCGCCACCCGAATCGGCGTAGCCGGACCGGATTGGACGATCGAGCCCGAAGGCCGGCCTTATCGCCAACTCCTGGACGACCTGCTCGCCGACTCGCGGTTGGCGCGCTACGATCTGCGACGCGCTGCGAGCCGCGGGCCGAAAGACCCCGGCGGCTTCAACATCGAGGGCCTCAGCGCCACGCCCGAGGGGCAGCTCCTGATCGGCTTCCGCAATCCCATCCCCAACGGCCGCGCACTAATCGTGCCCCTACTCAACCCGGAGGAAGTCATCTTGGGCGCGCGCGCCCGGCTCGGTCCGCCGCTCGAACTCGAATTGGGCGGGCTCGGGATACGCGATTTCACGCTCTGGGATCGCCAATATGTGATGGTCGCTGGCCGCTACGACGGCAAAGAGCGCGAGCAGTTGTTTTGGTGGTCGGGCGGCTCGGCCTCGCCCCGACCCGACCGGGCAGCCCATCTCAAGGGACTCAACCCCGAGGCGGTCATCGCCGTCCCCACCGCCGCCGGCGCGCGCGTGCTCCTGCTCAGCGACGATGGCTCGCGCAAGCTCGACGGCCGCAAATGCGAAGACCTTAAGGACAGCGCCCGGCGCCGCTTCCGCGCGGTCTGGCTTGACCGCCTGATTCGGTAACGCTCCTCGCGCGCTGGTCCAGATAGCGCTGCCAATCCTCCGCCTCGTCCACGTCGGCCAACTCGCGCAACCGACCGGCGCGCAGTCCGAGTGCCTGCGCTCGAGCGAGGGTCTCCCGCAGCACGTCCGGGCCGCTCCAGCGCAGCCCCTCGAACAGCCCGGCGCAAGGCCGCCGAAGCCCGATGAGCCAGTATCCGCCATCGGCTGCCGGACCCAACACCACATCCGCCTCGGCCAATACGGCCCAAGCCCCCTCGATGTCCTCGCGCGCGACGGCCGGACAATCCGAGCCAACGATCGCCACCAGCGCGGCTCCACCCGCAAAACCCTCGACGAAGGCCCGGTGCATCCGTTCCCCCAAGTCGCCTGCGCCCTGGGGTCGCATGTGCCACTCGCCGCGCAGCCAAGGCCGGACTTCTGCCTCCGCATCGTCCGGAGTGAAGCGCAATTCGACGGCGGGCACTCCTTCCAATCCTCGTAGCATGGTCTCAGCCAGAATCCGGTACGCGGCGGCCGCCTGGGACGCCCCCAACACCCGAGCCAACCGCGTCTTGACCGTGCCGGGGCGCGGCGCCTTCACAAACACGATGAGCAGCCGTTGGTTCATGCGCGAGCCTCGGCGGCGATGAAATCCGGGCGCCCAGCCCCTGGCAATCCTCGAATCGATCGAGGCGTGGCGCGCTCTGCGGACGCCAAAACCCTTGCCGGCTCGAACCCGAGAGATTAGAAGGGGCGTGAGCCGCGGGACGGACCGTCAGCCACACGAACACACGGCTGGGTGGCAGCGTCCGGCGGCTACCGGTATCGGACTTGCTCAAGCACGACTACATCCTCGAGTGGATCAAGCGCTACGTCCAGTGGCTCGCCCAAATCCTTGGCTTCATTCGGGCGCAGGATTTCGAGGCGGCCATGCAGCGCGTGGACCTGGCCCTGCGCACCTTGCTCGGCGTGGGACCGGACTCGGTGACTACCCTCACGGAGGGCGAGATTCTGGCTCGGCTGACCCTCGAGGACCCGCCCCCGCTCGTGCGCGAGAAGTGCGTTATTGTGGCGGCCCTCCTCCAACAACTCGGCGAGGTGTGTGCCGCCCAGCAACGCGAGGCAGCCAGCCACGACTGCTACCTGAAAGCGCTCCAGATCGTCCTGGGTCTGCGACTTCGACCCGAGGAGAGTCTGTTGCCCGAGTTCGCGCCGCGCGTGACCGACCTGGCGCGGCGCCTGCGCGGCGCCGCCGTGCCGCCTCGCACCCACGCCGCCCTGTTGATCTACTATGAGCAGGAGCGCCAGTTCGACCAGGCCGAAGACGCCTTGTTCGCCCTGCTCGAGACCGCCCCGCAGGCGGCCGATTCGGTCGCGATCGGCCTGGGTTTTTACGAGCGCCTGCGCGTCCTGAGCGACGAGGTCCTGGCTCAGGGCGGCTTACCCCGGGCGGAAGTCGAGGCTGGTTTGGCCGAACTGCGCGCGCGGGCGCAGGGCTTCAACCCTCCGTGAGGGCGCGCCCCATCGCCCGCCGGTGATACGACTCGCCGATGGACAAGCAACCCGCCGGTCTCGCCAAGGCCACGCGGGCAAGATGCCCGCGCTCCATTCTCGCCCGCCCATCGCTCGCCGGTGGCACGACTCGCCGATGGACAAGCAACCCGCCGGTCTCGCCAAGGCCACGCGGGCAAGATGCCCGCGCTCCATTCTCGCCCGCCCATCGCTCGCCGGTGGCACGACTCGCCGAGGGATGAGCTCGGACGTCACAGGTGCCGAATCCGGCTTTTGTATTTATGGAGGAGTTGATCGTTGTGATCGTCGCCGGCAGTGTTGCTGCTGATGTAGATCTCGGGGGCCACGCCTTGGGCGAGGGCGTTCTCGGCACCTTGAACCAAAATGAGCTGGATGATCAACGCCCCGATCAGGGTCGAGGTCGACCCGATGCGCCCGGGCAACCCGGCCAAATCGATCCAGGCGTCGCCGTTGGGACCGCAGTTGTCCAGAACCACCTCCGCCACGTCGGCCAACTTGCGCCCCGAGGGATGGCGCGAGGGCCAGGCGTCGCTCTGCTCGCGGTTGAGGATGGCCGCCACGCGCAAGCCGCGCTCGCGCCCCGCCAGCGCCATCTCGATCGGGACCGCGTTGCGTCCCGAGTTCGAGATCACGATCAACACATCGCCGGCGGCGACCGGATACTGGGCCAGCAGTTGGGCGGCGAATCCGGACTCGCGCTCGGTGTAGGTGGCCTCGATGGCCTTTTCATGGAGCATGATGCGCGGGTCCAACATGGGCACGGCGTGTGCCAACCCACCGGCGCGGTAAAACACCTCCTCGGCCAGCAGATGCGAATGGCCCGTGCCGAAGACGTAGAGCCAACCGTCCTGGGCCAAAGCCTTCCCCAGCCAACCGGCTACCGTGGCGATCGATTCCCATTGGGTGGCGCGCACTTTGGGGAGCAGTTCGCACGCCACACCGTACAAGCGGTCCATTGCGTTCATGGCGACAGGATGCCCGGAACCCGAGCGCGAGGCAAATGCCGAGCGACCGCGCACCGCGCTCGATCCGCGGAACGGGCTCGACAAGACCGGCTCGGCCGACCACAAAGGGACATGCGTGTTCTGGCCTTGGACCACGGCAGCGTCCGCATAGGGGTGGCTGTGAGCGACGAGTTGAAACTCATCGCCACGCCGCTCGAGTATATCCCGGCCGAGCCCTTCGGCGGGGTGCTGACCCGGCTCAAGGACCTGGTTCGCCTCCGCGAAATCGAGCTCATCGTGGTCGGCCTGCCCCGCAACATGGACGGCAGCTACGGACCCGCCTCGCTCAAAGCGCAGGCCTTCGTCGCCGCCCTCAAGGAAGCCCTCACCGTCCCAATTCGGACCTGGGACGAACGGTTGACTTCCGCGCAGGCCCATCGGTTCCTCCGCGAGGGCGGCGTCCGGCGCGAGCAACGGCGGGAGAAGGTGGACGCCACCGCGGCCGCCCTATTGTTGCAGAACTTTCTGGACGCTCGGGACGCGGGGGCCAACGCGTGAGGAGCCAAGCGCGCGGCGTCGATCCGGTCGCCGACGGGCATACCCAATCCTCGCCCGAGGGCAGAGGTATCGCGCCGGCACACGTGCGCTTGCGCATGACGCTCGCTTACGACGGCAGCGCGTATGCAGGGTGGCAGGTGCAGACGACCGGCGAAGGTGTGCAGGAGCGAGTCGAGCTGGCGTTGGCCCGCCTCTTTCCCAAGGCGCCCAAGCTGCATAGCTCGAGCCGGACCGACACCGGAGTGCACGCGCTCGGTATGGTCGCGCACTGCGACGTGCCGCGCGACCGCCTACGGATACCCGCGCGCAAGCTGGTGCTCGCCCTCAACGCGCATCTGCCGCAGGACATCCGCGTCGTCGCTGTCGCCCGCGCGCCGCACCGGTTCCACGCCCGGTTCGACGCGGTGGCCAAAGAGTACCGGTACCAGGTGTGGAATCACCCCGCCATGAACCCGCTGCTCCGGCCATGGGCTTGGCACGTGCCGCGTCGCCTCGACTGGGCGGCGATGCGCACGGCGGCCCAGCGGTTTCTCGGCACGCACGATTTCCAATCCTTCGCGGCCAACCCCGGCTATGCGAAGGCCTCGACCGTTCGCACCCTGACGCACTGCCAACTGAGCCGGCGGGGCCCGCTGATCACCTTCCGCCTCCAAGGCGACGGGTTCCTGTACAAGATGTGCCGGGGGATCGTGGGCACGTTGGTGCAGGTGGGCCTGGGCAAGTTCGCGCCTGCAACCATCGAAGGGATGTTGGCCGAGCGCGACCGGCGCGTGGCCGGCATGAGTGCGCCGGCGCACGGCTTGGTGTTATGGAAGGTGTTTTACCCGCGCCGGACGGCGATTCGACCCTCCGCTTCCGCTGGCCATGCAGATCGTGCTCGTCGAGCCTGAGATTGCCCCGAACACCGGCAACGTCGCCCGCCTCTGTGCCGTCACCCAGAGCGCCCTCCACCTCATCGAACCGCTCGGCTTCAAGCTCGACAACCGCCAGTTGCAGCGGGCCGGCCTGGATTATTGGCAACAGGTCCGCTGGCAACGCTGGCGGGATTGGGCGCACTTCGCCGCCGCACTGCCCCCAGGCGCGCGCCTCTGGTTCATCGAGTCCGGCGGGCTGCGCCACTATGCCGAGGCGGATTTTCAGCCGGAGGATTACTTGGTGTTCGGCCGGGAAACCGCCGGTCTGCCCTCGGCCCTCCTCGACCCGCACCGGTCGCATTGGCTGCGCTTGCCCATGTTCAATCCCGCAGCGCGGTCGCTGAACCTCGCCAACTGCGTCGCCATCGTCGTGTACGAGGCCCTCAGGCAACAGGGGTTCCCGGGCGAAATCGCACGCCCGCCGGTGGCTGAGGCGCGGCCGCTAGGCGCGCCGCCAGCGGGCCTCTCGCCTCGCTAGCCTGAGGCTCAGTTGTTGCTCAGAATGTACCGGAGCGCCTTGATTTCCCCCTCGAGCGCCTCCTCGTCCGCCTCGTAATCCTCGACCACGGATTTGAAGACGCGGACGAACATCCGCTTGGCGGTGGTAAGGAGGTTGGCGGCTTGGGCGTGCGTGCGCACATCGAGCAAGGGCGTCAACTGATCGTAGGGCAACGGTCGCTGCGCCTCGAAGCTTTCCTGCAGCACTCGGTCGTGGAAGACCCGCCATAGATCTTTGCGATTGGTGGCCTCGCACCGTGCGCGCATCCGAGTGAGGGCTTGATGCACCACGCCCCGCGCAAACTCCAGGTCGAAACGGTCGTGGGCCGATTCGCTCAAATGGTCGAGGGCCTCCGGCGGTAGTTCCGCCAGGCCCGCGAGCGGTTGGTCCGGCGCACGCTTGGCCGCCCGGCCCTTGCGGAGCTCATCGATGACGAACCGGTTCAGACTCTGCACCAGGAACGTCCGAAACCGGCCGCGCTGCCGGTCCGCTTGGGCCAGGAGATTCCTGCGCAGGAGCCGGTTCAAGATGAACTCGTGCACCAACTCGCGCGCCGGGTCTGCCTCCAACCGGAACTGATAGCGCGCGTAGCGCTCGAGGGCGTGGTAATACCCCTGCAAGAAGTTCTCGAGGGCCGATAATCGGCGCTCCTCATCCGCCGTCTGCATCCCCTCGAGCGCCGACCACCGCGCCGCCGGCGCCCTGCTCGTCACCACGTTGGCCCGCGGCCGCTTCGTGGCGCCGCCGCTCACGGTGGACTTGGCCGGGCACAGCGCTGAACACGCAGTGGTCAGCCCCCGCGGCACCTACCTGGCCTACCCGGACGACCAATCCGTCACGGTGATCGACACCGCCACCGCGCAACCCATAGGCCCCCCCTTCGCCTTGGCCGGCCACGCCCACGCACTGGCCCTCAGCCCCGATGACACCCGCCTGGTGGTGGGTCTGGACACCGGAGCGATCGAGGTCTGGGACCTGCGCTCGCGCTCGAAATCCGTGCTACCCCTCGACCAAGGCACGGGGACCCTGACCCATCTCCAGGTCAGCCCGGACGGGGCGAGACTGGTCGCCTTTGCGGTCATGGGCGCTGAGAATGTGGCTGGCCATGTGCACCCGGTCGCCGCCTGGGACCTGGCCTCGGGCCAACCCTTGGGGCCGGCTTGGCCTTCGGACGCCCACACCGGCTTGGCCGCAATCACGCCCGATGGCACCCGCCTGCTCACGGCCGAAGGCGACCATGCCCCCCACGACCCGACCGCGAGCCGCGGCCGACCGGAACGGGTCTTGGTGCGCGACCTGGCGAGTGGCCAACCGTTGGCCCCGCCGCTAGCGCACGACGGCCAGGCGCTCGACCTGGCCATTACCTCCGACGGCGCGCGGGTGGTCACCGCAGCCATCGACGGCCAAGCGCGGGTGTGGGACATCGCCTCAGGCCGCCTGCTCACGACCTTCGACGCTCATCGCGACCGAAGCGACCCAGGAACCGGAATTGCGGACCGACCTCGTCTACGCAGCGTTCAGCCCAGACGCCGCGCGGTTGGCTTTGGCGGGTCAGACGCGCACCTGGATCTTCGACCTGGCCACAGGCCAACCCGTCGGCCAAACCCTCCCTCACCGCGGCTTGGGCGGCCAGATCGATTTCAGCCCCGACGGCCGGCGCGTTGTCACGGGATCTTTCGGAGACAAAGTCGCCCGGCTCTGGCAAGTCGAGACCGGCACGCAACTCGGCGCGGACATGGAATCGCGAGGGCCCATCCGCAATGTGGCCTTTACCCCGGACGGCGAGCGTGTGGCCACCTGGTCGGATAATGGCTTCGTGCGACTCTGGGACGCCCACAACGGGACGCCGCTCACCGAGAACCTCGACGCAGGCGAGGACTCGGCGATCAGTGCCTTTGGCCCGCGGAGCCAGCGGCTCCTCACGCATTCGAGCCGTGCCGGCCAGATGACCGCACGCGTCTGGGACGTGGACTCCGGCCAGCCCCTCACCCCGGAGTTGGAGTTTCCGTTTACGGGTTTTGCCCAGCAAGGCCGCTGGTTGGTCAGCCCCGGAACGGTCCTCGTGCTGCTGGACCTGCCGGCCTACGGCCTGCCTACCCCGCCCTGGTTCCTCGACCTGGCCGAGGCCCTGGTCGGCCTGCGCTTCACGGCTGAAGGGTTCATCGAGTCCGTCCCCGGAAGGGAACGCCTGACGCGCACCTCCCAGCTCCCAAGCCACGCCGAGCCTGACGAACTCGACCGCTGGGCCCGTTGGTTGGTGAGTGCGCCCGCCGATCGTTCCCTCTCCGCTTTCTCACCCCAGTCCCTAGACGACTACCTCCAGAGCCTCGAGACAGCGGATGAATCGCCCGTCGTGACCACACGCACCCTGGCGCACGTGCACCTGCACACCAAGCTCGACCTCGGCGCTGAGCTGCGTCAGGTACTCCGCCAATACCCATTGCAGCCGCTGGCCCTCGCGCGCCTCGGACGCGAACTGGGCCGCGTCGATCAACCCCAAGCCCGCGCCGAAGCGGAGTGGTACACGCACCGCGCCCTTGAACTCGCCCCCAACTCCGCACCCGTAGCCTGCTATCGCGCCGAGGTCCTGGTCGCCACCGGCCGCGCCGCCGAGGCGCTCACGGTCGCCGACACCGCCCTCGGGCGACATCCGCGGCACGCCGAACTTTGGGCCCTGCGCGCGCGCGCCCTCGAGGAACTCGAGCGCTGGGCCGAGGCCGCCACGGCCTACACAACCGCGCTAGGCGCCGATCCCACCGCCGATGACCTCAGCGGTTCCGCCCGCCTGGCCTACCACCTCGGGCGAGCGGGCCTGTGGCAGAAATCAGGCGCACCCAACCGCGCGCGAGAGGATTTTCTGCTCGCCACACGGATTCCGCCGCGCGCGCCGGGCATCGAGCCTGAGCTGATTGACTTGACGCCGCACTACAATGTGGGACTGACCGAGGGCTGGGTGCCGGCCCTGGCCGGCCGCCTCTCGGAGTCCACCAATTACATCGTCAAGGCCGGCAACGACCTCTCCTTCCTGCCCGAGGGCCGGGTCGTGCTAGATCGAATCCCCTTCGATGTGCGCGGCGCGATTCAGCTCGATGGCCGGTTGTTGAACCCACTGGGCGGTGCGCCGTGGCCGGCGCAGGTCGAACCGATCCGCGTCGAACGACCCGCCCGGCGGCTCCATTTCCTGCACGCGGCGTGCGCCGCGTTTCGCGGCCCGTTCCAGACCCCCATCGGCAGCTACCGCATCCACTATGCGGATGGCACTACCGCTGAAATCCCGCTTCGGCTCGCGCGGGAACTGCTCGAGACCTGGCAGCCCACATCTCAGATGATCCAAGCCCTGCGCAACCAACCGCCCGAAGGCGCCAACGCGCCGCGCTACGCCGCGATGGGCGTCAACCCCACTCGCCACCTCTTCGCCCTGTTCCGCACCTCCTGGACCAATCCCAAGCCGGGCGTGCCCATCCTGACCTTGAGTTTTCTCTCGGCCCAGACCGACGCCGCGCCGTTCCTCGTCGCCGTGACTGCCGAGTCCCAGACCGGCTATATCCGGCACTTGGTCGAGCTCGCCACGCCCGCCGCGATGACCGAGGCCCTGGAGTTGGATGCCACCGAAGCCGCCCTGCAGATCCAAGCGCGGCTGCGCGACGCGCCTATCGAGCCCGCTCCCTGGGTCGCCCTGGGCCTGCTCGAACTGGCCCAAAGCCAACCGGGCCGTGCCGAAGAGGCCTTCTCCCAAGCGCTGCAACGCCTCGAGTCCGAGCTGGTCGGACCGAGCCCGTTCCGCCGCGTGACCCTCCGCCACCGTGCCGAGGCGCGGGCTCGACTCGGCCAACTCGACCTCGCCAAGCGCGATCGACTCGAGGCCTACGGCATTCCCCCGCGGCAACCCGGCGCCGCCGCGGCTCAACTTGACCTCTCGCTCTACTACAACGGCGCCTTGACGAACTCTTGGATGGGCACCGGCGGCACCGGCCATATCAACGACCTTGCCGCCCTCGCTCCCTTGGGCACCAAAGAACTGGGCGGCGTCCGCTTCGACGTGCGCGGCGTCGTCCAACTCGCCGGACGCCGAATGCCCGACGGCCACGACTTCCCCCCGCGCGTGGATGGAATCGCCGTGGGCGCAACGGCGCAACGCCTGCATTTCCTCCACGCCACCGGCTGGGGCAGCCAACCCCGCGGCACGCTGATCGGTCACTACCAAGTCCATTACGCCGGCGGCCGAACCGCGCGGATCGACCTGCGCGTGGGCGACGACCTCTGGGACTGGTGGAGTTACCCACAGTTCCCACAGGCGACGCGCAACTCCGAGGTGGTCTGGACCGGCAGCAACGAGGCCAGTCGGCAGTTTAAGGCGCAACTTCAGCTCTTCAAGACCACCTGGCCCAACCCCCACCCGGACCTCGAAATCCAAACCATCGACTTCGTCTCCGCCCTCAACGCCCCCGCGCCGTTCCTGGTCGCCATCACCGTCGAGTAGTCCTCTCGAACCCGAACCAACGGATCAAGGACTACCGCCGGCTGACCCTCCGTCTGGGTTGACTCCTGAGTAAGACTAGGTACGGCTCTGGACAGGGCGTCGCAGCCGGTCTGGACGCAGCTCCGCTTATGCGCAACGGTTGCCGAGTTGATGACCTGGCCAGAAAAGGAGCTTGCAATTCCCGCTGGCTGAGGCAGTTTGCGCAGGTCTGTTCGATAGCTGGTCGCTGCCAAGGCGTGGTAAATCTTCAGATGAACTCGGTTCAGTGATGATTTGAAACCCGACCGTCGGGAACAGTCTGGGGCAGGCACAGGTTAGCCCAGGACAGCGTAGTTAACATCACGTGAACACGAAATTGTTTGTCGGAAACCTCTCTTTTAATACGCTCGAGAACGATTTGCACGATGCCTTCGCCGCGCACGGCACGGTGGTCGAGGCCAACCTCATGGTCGACCGCATGAGCGGCCGGCCGCGCGGCTTTGGCTTCGTCACCATGAGCTCGCCCGAGGAAGCCCAGAAGGCCATTGACGCCCTCAACGGCGCCGAACTCGATGGCCGCCAACTCACCGTCAACATCGCCCGGCCCCGCGAAGAGCGCCCGGGGGGCGGGGGTGGCGGGCGTGGCCCGCGGCGGGACTTCGACGGCGGACGCGCGCGCTACTAGTCAGCTTACAAACGGGCGGGGCGGGGTTCGGCTGGACCGGACCCCGTTCTGTTTGCTGGCGGGCCGCAAGGCAGCCGCGCGAGGCGAGGTGGCAACGCCGCGCCCGTTCAGATCCGGGGACCGACGCGGCGGCGGCTCCCGGATAAGCAAAGTACCTCGAGTCGACACATGGAAGAGCACATTCAGGTGGAAGGGCGGATTGTGGCGGTGCTGGCAGGCACAATGTTCCGCGTCGAGCTGGATAACAAGCACGTGGTCCTGGCGACGATCTCGGGCAAGATGCGCAAGCGCTTCGTCCGCCTGACCGTCGGCGACCGCGTCAAAATGGAAATGTCGCCCTACGACCTGAACAAAGCCCGCATCGTGTGGCGGCTCGGCTGATCGAAACGGGCGGCTTCACGGAGGGCGCGCCGCCGCCCGGCGGCGCAGTTTTCGCTTCCACAATCGGCGGGTGAACCACACATTCCTGCGGCATGGACGCGCTGATCATTGCCGCGCTGGCGGGTGTGGGTTTCCTGGTGGCGTATCACACGTACGGTCGCTGGCTGGGCCGCAAGATCTTCGAGTTGTCCGCGCAAGCGGTGTGTCCGTCCGTGCGCCTCCGGGACGGGGTGGATTACGTCCCGACGCCCAAGGCGGTTGTCTTCGGCCACCATTTCACGTCGATCGCCGGGACGGGACCGATCGTGGGGCCGGCGATTGCGGTGTTATGGGGCTGGTTGCCGGCGCTGCTCTGGGTCGTGTTCGGGTCCATCTTCATCGGCGCGGTCCATGACCTCGGCGCGTTGGTGGTCAGCTTGCGCAATAACGGCCAGACCGTAGGCGACATCGCCGGCCGGTTGCTCAATGGGCGGACCCGGCTTCTGTTCTTGTTGATCTTGCTAATGGCGCTCACGGTGGTGCTGGCGATCTTCGGATTGGTCATCGCGACCGTGTTCAAGCGGTTTCCCGCCTCGATTTTTCCTTGCCTGGTGCAGATCCCCATCGCCACGGCGATCGGCTACTGCCTGTACCGGCGCGGGGGCAAGTTGCTGTGGCCGTCCCTGGGGGCACTGGCGCTGATGTACTTGACGGTGATTTGGGGCGACGCCGGGATGCTGCATCAGCTCAACGCCACGATGGCGAACTGGTCCATCCTCACCTGGGTGGTCATCTTGCTGGTGTATTCCTATGTCGCCTCCGTGTTGCCGGTCTGGATGCTCCTTCAGCCGCGAGATTACATCAACTCGCTCCAGTTGATCTCAGCGCTGGCCCTGATCCTGGCCGGCTTGGCCGTCGCCGCCCTCTGGGGTGGCCCGCCGTTGAGCGACGGCACCCGACCCGCCTTGAGCCTGGCCGCCCCCATGTTCAACCCCCAACCCACTGGCGCCCCGCTCCTGTTCCCGTTCCTGTTCATCACCGTCGCCTGCGGCGCCATCAGCGGTTTCCATTGCCTGGTCAGCAGCGGCACCAGCAGCAAACAGCTTCGGACCGAACCCGATGCCCGGCTCGTCGGCTACGGCGGCATGCTCACGGAAGGCTTTCTGGCGGTGCTAGTGTTGTTGGCCTGCGCGGCGGGGTTGGGCTTGGGCTTCAAGGTGGGCGACGTCACCTTGACCGGCCAGGCTGCCTGGGCGGCCAAGTACGAGTCGTGGTCGCTGGTCTCGAAAGGCGCCATTGGCTCATTCGTGCAGGGCTCGGCGAACTTCCTCGAGTCGTTGGGTATCACCGAAGCCATTGCCGTGGCGCTGATGGGGGTGTTGGTGGCTTCGTTCGCGGGCACCACCATGGACACCGCATGCCGCCTGCAGCGTTATGTCATCCAGGAACTGGCTGCCGCCTTCGCCCCCGGCCAGGCCAACCCCCGCGCGTCCGCGCGCCACACCCCGCTGCGTTGGCTGAGGAACAAACACGGCGCCACCCTCCTGGCGATCGCACTCGCTGCCGTCCTTGCCTCGGCGCCTGCGCCCGGCCAACCCTGGTCCTTGGCGCAAGCGGGCCAGGGTGGGTTAATCCTCTGGCCGTTATTCGGGGCAACCAACCAATTGCTGGGTGGTTTGGCTTTTGTGGTGATCTCCTTCTACTTGTGGCGCCGGAGCCGGCCGGTGTGGTTTCTGATTTTACCTGCCTTATTCATGTTGGTGATGCCCCTCTGGGCCATGACCACGCAGTTGTTCTTCGGCAGTGGCGACGCGAAATCTTGGCTCGACGAGGGCCACTGGCTATTGGTGGCGATCGCCCTCGGCACCATCGCGCTCGAGATCTGGATGATCGTCGAAGCCGTTGCCCTCTTCCCCCGCGCCAAGGGCGTCTTGGAACAGCACGCCCTCGATAGCCATAACCCGCCTCTGGCCGCGCCCCAGCCTCAGCCCGTCAAGTCCGCCTGCTGAACCCGCGCCTGCCAGGCAACCGGCATCGGATCGTCGGCGGTTGAAACGAAAAGCGTATTCGTCAAGATAGCGCTGCAGGTGTTTTCCGGTCACTCGGCCTTGGTGGGTTGCGCCGAGCCAACGTTTCAGCAGGGACGCCACCAGGTGGACATGCGGGAAATGCTTGAGAGCCCGTTGCGGATCGGCCAGCACCGGTGTCACCCGATGGCGGTATCCGGCCTCGCCGACACGGTTGTACCCGTTCCAATCGTCGGTATGGACCTCCGCCCCTTTGGCGACCGAGTCCTGGATGAAACCCACCAGACTCTGGCCCGAGGCATCGGGAGCATGACGCAGGCGAATACGGCCGACTTTCTTGCCCTCCAGTTCGACGGCGATCGCAACCAGCGATTTGCCGACCAACTCGCGGCCACCGACCCGGCTCTCCTGGCCTCCAACGTAGGTCTCGTCGACTTCCACGGTTCCCGCGAGCCTCTCGCGCCCAACCCGGACCATGGCTTCGCGCAACTTCTGCAGCATGAGCCAGGCGGTCCTGTAACTGCCCAGACCCAATTCCCGCTGCAATCCCTTGGCACTCAGACCGGTCTTCTGCGTGCACATCAGCCACATCCCCAGGAACCAACTCCGCAAGGGCAGATGGCTCTGGTGAAGGATCGTCCCTGCCGTCAGCGACGTCTGGTGTTCGCAAGCTGCACAGTAATACGCGCCTCGGCTGGTCGGCCATCCTTTGCCGCAACCCTCAGGTTTTGCCGCTCGCGCCTCAGTCGGAGTGGACAGGCGCCGTGCCACCCCTTGACTTTCTTGCACAGGTACGAGGCGTCGCTAAATCCCAAGGTCCCGGCCGTAGCCTTCAAACTGCAGCCGCTCAGCAGCAATCTCAAGCTCTCCTCCGCCCGCAGGCCGTCAAGCCATTGCCAGGGGCTCTTCTTGAAGCGGTCGGCAAAGAAGCACTCCAAACCGCGTCGTGAACACCGCGCCAGCTTGGCCAATTCCCCAACGCGGTAGTGAGCGGCACGTGCCAGGACGGCCCAGTCCTCAACGCGGTCCAAGTGGCTTCTCATGGTGTCCCCTTCTGGGTGCTATGCCGGAGAAGGCTACGAGGCGGGCAAGGCGTGGAGTACGCCCTCCTCAGCCACGGACCTCTCCGGCTGAAGCGCCTGGCGTTGTTCAGTCCGCATTGCTTGCATCGGGGCTCCCTCTGAGACGCTGCAAAACAGCTTCTTTCGTCGTCAGGACTGAGTCAAGCCCAGCCTCGGATGGCACTCCACTACTCCACCACTCTCAGCCGCACGCGACTGTCTGCCTTGACAGGGGCGTATTCGGGTGGAGAATCTCCAAGCATGGGTCGCGACAAGCCCTGCCTGTATATCTTTGGCTGGCCATCGTTTGTGGGCGGGGCAGACACCAAGCTGGCGCATCTGCTGCTCTTGCTCCGCGACCACTTCTCCATCACAGTCGTTCCGAACGAGAACCGGCACTTGCACGACAAGCCTTGGATGCGCCGTTTGCGGGAATTGGGTGTGGCCTATGGGCTGCTGGAGCAACTCCCGGGCAAGCTGGAAGGCATCGGCCTGGGGATGTCGAACCAGTGCTTCTTCACCCACACGATTGCCCAGCGCGCCAAGGAGCGGGGCTTGAGGATCATCTGGTCGAGCGAGATGATGTGGCATCACAAGGGCGAGCTCGAAGCGGTGAAGCAGGGAATCATCGACAAAGTCCTCTACGTTTCCGAAGTCCAAAAGGAGGCGTTGGCTCCCGGCTACGGCGCGTTGCCCTCCGCCATGACCGGCAACTACATTGATCCGGCGTATTTCCCCTTCAAGGAACGGCGCAATCCCGCTTTCACCATCGGCAGGCTTTCACGAGCGGCACCCGAAAAGTATCCCGAGGATTTCCCGGTTTTCTACGAAGCCCTCGGCGTGCCCGAGTGTCGCTTTCGGGTCATGGCCTGGGATGACAAGTTGAAGCAGAAATACCGCTGGCACAAGTTTGACGACCGGTGGGACTTGCTGCCCGCGGAACGACAGAGTTCTTTGCACTTTCTGCAAAGCCTTGACCTTTTCGTCTATCCGCTCGGGCACAGGTTCACCGAATCTTGGGGACGCTCGACCGTCGAAGCGATGCTCACAGGTTGCATTCCCCTGGCGCCGCCCGGGCACCATCTCGACCACCTCATCGTTCATGGCGAGACGGGTTTTGTCTGCGGCGACTTTTTGGAGTACCACGACTATGCGCACCGGCTCTACCGTGACCCGGCACTCCGGCGCAGACTGGCGACGCAGTGCCGTCGGCACGCCACCGAGAACCTCTGTAACCGGGAACGTCACCTGCGCGTGTGGATTGAGGCCCTGCAATGAGCGTGACTTACTGCTACTGGTCGGTCGCGGACGGCGATTACGCCGAGATGCTCAAGACCTGCGTCAGGTCGGCCCGCCGGGCATTGGTCTTCCGCGACTTTCATCTTTGGACCGACCGAAACATAGAAGGAGCGACGTGCCATCCGGCCGGCGAGTTCGACAAGGGCTGTTACCTGTTCAAGCTCGAGTTTCTGCGCCAGCACGTCAGCAAGCTCAAGTACGACTATTTTGTTTGGCTCGATGCGGATACGTACTTCGTGCGACCTCCGGGCGACCTCCTCCGCGTCCTGCACGGCGCCCCGCTTCACGCGAGCCTCGAAAGTGATGCGTGCGCGCGCCACAACGTCCGGACGAGTTGGTGGGATTGCCCGCTGGAGACCTACGCCCGGTTCATGCGCGCAGGCGGCGTCAGGAGCGCGGCGGTGTTCAATGTCAACGCGGGTTTCTGGATTGTGCAGCGTGACGTCATCGACACCTTCTGCACTCTGTGCTTCGATTTCTGGGAGTTCTGCCGCAAGCACGGGGTGACGTTTACCGAAGAAGCACCCCTGGCGTACGCCACCCACATGCTCTGCGGCAATCCTTATCTCCACACCCTGCGCACTACCTGGGATTTGTGGGCTTCAGATTGGACTGGGTTTTTCCGGGACCAGTTGCCGGACGGCGACCCCTGGTGGTTCGAGGATTACTTCACGGGCGAGAAATTCCCGGTTAACCCGGCGATCGTCCATGCCATGCGCAGCAAGCAGGCACTGGTGGCGGCGGCGCAGAGGCGCGCCGCCGCTGGAACAGCAACCTCTCCTATCGCCTCGGCTCGGGCTCAGCCAGCGGGCTCGGCGTGATACCGCTGCCGGAAATACTCCCTAACCGGCACACCCTCGACTGTACAGGTCCGCGCCTTTCGTCCCCGCTCGACCTGGTGGATCCAGTAATAGCAGATGGGCTGGTTGGTGACCGCGAATCCGCGCAGCCCATGGCGCTCGTGCAGCTTGAGCCACAAGTCCCAGTCCTCCTCGAACTCAATGCGCTCGTCAAACAGCCCCACCTCCAGCAGCGCCTCGCGCCGGACAAACGTCGCGCTGGCCAGGATTGGGTTGGCCCGCAAGATGCATTTCAGGCTTTGGGTGGCGCCGGAGAGGTAATCATGGTAGCGACCGTTGACGATCCGGTGGCAGCCTCCGGTCACCACTTGCACCGCGGGCGGCAGTTCCCCCAAGGCATTGCGCAGCGCGTCCAGCGCGTAAGGGGCCAGCACATCGTCGGCATCCAGGAACTTGATCCACTCGGCCCGGGACCGGCGAATGGCCCGGTTGCGGCTGAAGGAGACACCGCGCCGCACCTCATTTCGCAGCCACATCACCTTATCCCGGAACTGGGACGGCCCCTGCGCCTGCGCCAGGTCCGGCGAGGCGTCATCCACCACGATCAGCTCATCACGGGGCCGCATTTGCCAGACAACGCTGGCGGTAGCCCGGAAGAGGTACTTCGCCTGATTGAAAACGGGGATGACCGTGCAGATCGAGCCATCGCCGCGCCGGGGCGTCGGGGAGAGCTCAGGGCCTGCCTGCGTTTGGGTGCGCGGAACCACCCCCGCCACGATCTGCTCAAACCGCTCGGCCACAGCTTGCCAAGTATATTGAGCCAGGACACGTTCCCGTCCCTTCGTCGCCAGCTCTTCCCAGCGAGCCCGATCGCGCAACAACCCGACTACGGCGTCCACGAATCTCTGGTCGTATTCCTCGTCCCCAGGCTGCCCGTCAATCAAGACGCCACTCTCACCGACGGTGGTCGTGAGCGCCCACCGCTTGGTGGTTACCGGGATCGCCCCGCCGGCAATACACTCGATCGCCGCCAGGCAGAAGCCTTCGTGGTAGGTGCAAGGGTAGGCCATCACTCGGGCCGACTTCTGCAGCTCGACCAATCGGCTCCGCGGCACCTTGCCGAACAAGGTGACGCCCGCTATACCCGCAAACATCGGTCCGAACTTTTCGATTCCCGGGGGCTGGCCCCAGAGCGAGTAATCCGACGTAATCACAAGCTCAGCGTCCGGCACCCGCTCCTTAATTCGGGGAAAGAGCCGCGCCAGATGCGCCAGCCCGCGCTCTGGCACCGAGCAATAAATCAGCCGGTTGCCTGGCTTGGACGGCAGCTCACCGGGAGGACGGTCAAAGTACTCCTCCGGCACCACGCCCAGTTCCATGACCGACACACGCTGCGGCTCCAGCCGGCCATAGGTCTCAAGCACGAACCGCTGGTGAAATCGCGAGAGGACAATCACCTGGTCGGCAAACGGGAACACCCGTTCCTCCCAGTCCGCCCAGTCGATGTCGGTGCTCCAGAAGAGCTTCTTCTTTGCCTTCGCTGCCCTGAACGCCTCATGCGCGCACCGGAACAGGATGACGACATCGCGCTCCGCCACCGGATCAAAGCGCGCGATATTCCGGTAACGAACCCCGTTGAAGGCCCCGTCAGCCGTTGACGTGCCGTACACCTCCACCTCATGTCCCCGCCGAGCCAACTCGCGGGCCAGCAGGATGAGCGCGGCTTCGGACCCCCCAACGCCCTTCTCCTCGAAGTCGGGGTCAATGAACGCGTAGCGGCAATTCACCAAGAAGCTCAGCTTCACGTCGCCTCTCATTTCCCCGACTTCTGCATCAGCCAACACAGCACAGCCCACTGGAAGGCGCTCAGCCAGGCGATGACCAGACCCGTCAGCAGATAGTCCAACGGCCACCAGGCATGAAAGAGGCGTGGCTGGTAAACCGCCGTCAGCGCCCAGGCCAGCCAGTGGCCCAGGCAATAGCCACACGAAACGAGTTCGCCGAGCAAGGGGCTTCTTGCCATCAGCCGCTCGCGCATGCCCCGAAACACCCTCGTCTCACTCACCGTGAACGACAGCGAGGCGGTCACCGAGGACAGCAGCAATATCTCCTGCATCACTCGCACAGGCAATGAAAGGGCTCTGTCCGGACGACACGGAGACGACGTCAGCAGCCGCCCCGACACCGCGCAACAGGGCGAAGCATGTGCTTCCTTATACAAGCACTTGTTCTCATAGCCGGGTACATGCCATTTCGCGAGCCTGAGAAACACTCATTCGCTGCCCTCCTCTATTCAACCCCATTGAGCCAGCTCCCACCCTTGGCCACGCGAAGAACGATCTCATTTGGTTTGACTTGTCTCATCTCTGTTTCGTCCCGTTGCCGCCTTCCCTTCCAAAGACGACCTTTCTGTGCCAGTAGTCGAAGCCCACCAACCCAGCGGCCAATCAAGTGCGGGGCCTTCTGTCCCTCTCCCGTCACTCGTGGTCGTCCAAGCAATCGTCGCCGATCCCGTCACTCGAAGGTGACGGTCCGATTCCGCCGTTCTCCCCCACGGCATCGGTCTTTGCCGCCCGGAGGACGTTCCGCCGCCAGTAGATGTACCACCACACCCACACCAGTGGCACCGTCACATCCGCAACAAGAAGGAAGGCTGAACCTAGACTGAAGTCTTGACGAAGTATCACGCGGAAGGCAGTTAAATCCAGTAAGTGCGGATAGCAGTAAAGAAAAAGCAAAGCCGGGATCCAATACAACAAGATGAATAGAGTCCAGGTCCGCAAAGGGATCCGCCTTCGATACATCGTCTCCAGAGGACCATACGACAGAACACCAACAACGATCCAGAGACCGGCGGTGGCGTATCCGGACCATACCAGATAGTCTGTCAGGCGCTCCCCGGCCATTAGCGAGGCGCACATCATGACGCAAAGTGTTGGACCAGCAGATCTTACATAATGCCCCGGCAAGCGCATAAGTATAGCCTCTGCTGGAAACGCCTTCTTTTGGCCACACTCTAACTAGAGTTACTGCCGGCAGTACCACATATCGACTTCACACAGCGCTTTCTCTCTCGCCTCATCTTTCATGCAGCGCTTGATTCTCAAGGCGGCTTTAACGCCCTCAACTCCTGCGCACGCAACGAGGCACAAATGAAAGGGCACCCCAGCAAGCTGAAGGGCCGCGCAGCACAAGATGCAAACACCTACCTCGAGGGGCTCAGGTTTCTTGGCATGCAGCAAGCACTCGATTCTTCGCTCACAGGCATTAATAAGGCACTGCCTATTGTAGCACTTGTTCTGATCCTCCCAATACAGACTCCTGAGTCCCATCCCCTCAGGGTATTCTCTTTTCTCGCAAAGGCAGCGGAATCCCGTGTTAGCGAGGCCGCCTGGATCAATAGCAGAAATAGGATTGTTTAGCACGTAGGCGTACAAACTCGTTCCGCCGAGGTATAGTAAGGGGTCCCTGGTAGTCCATCTTCCCAGCTTCGGATGGAGGAACCTGTTCCGGACTTGGTAGAAGCCCGTCTCCCGGTCGGCGACATAGCCGGCGTAGCTGACTTGGCTCGTGGCACTGGTCGAGCTGCTGGTCTGGAAGGAGGCATTCATCACCCGCATGGCGCCGTAGGCCTCATAGCCATAGCGCTCCTGCACGTTACCACTGGTGTCCACCGTGCCCGTCACGCTGAAGACATCCCCCACCGCATAGCGCCGGTCATCCACCGTCCCGTTCCCGTCCGAATCCCAATCCCGCAAGACCAGGTCATCCAAGTGCCGCAAGCCCCACACATACTGTCGCTCCGGGCTGCTGGAAGTGTCCACCCGCTCCTCCAAAACCTGCCAACGATCCGAGTAGTAATAATGCCGCGTCTTGTCCAGGGACCCGCCCGCATAGGTCTCCTTGACGCCGCGCCGGTTTACCCCGTCATACTTGTATACCGCCACGGTCGCCGCGCCGTCCTCGACTTTCACCAGCCGGTTCCAAGCGTCATACTTCAAATCAAAGGCCTGGTTCCAGGCGCTGGGCTTGGGTGTCTTGATCATGTTGCCGACCGCATCGTATCCCAGGTAAGTGGTCGCACCATCAATCTTGGTCGTTTCATTGGCCTTGTTGTGCTCCCGCGTCTGGTTTAGGTCCGTGCTGCCGCTGGTCTTGATCACATAGGCCGTCCAGTTGCCGCTCGAGTCCAGGCTAAAGTCCTCCTCGCGCGCCGGCGTCCCGTCAATCGCGGTCTTGCCCGTGTTCAAGTCCCCTCGATCCAGGTTGGTGAGCTGGTAGAGGCCATCATACGTATAGTATTCGTCCTGGCCCGCAGATGCCACCACGTTCTCCCGCCACGGGCGGTTGTGGGCGCGGTTGAAGCCGTATTTCACGCGCTCGACCGCATTGGCCCCCTTCAGCCACCGCTGGTCCACCACCCGGCCGAACCGATCCAGCCCCGTGTACTGGTCGCCCGCATCCCCGTTGCTCTCGCCGGCTTGCTTGATGTAGGTCAGCTCCAGTTGCGGCTGGCCGTAGCTCGCTTTAAGCACCTGGCTCAGGCCCAGGTAGGTGTAGGCGGCCAGACTCGTCGTCCCTTGCTTCAACGCCGCCACCCGGCTCAGGACATCGTCGCTTCCACCACTACTGCCGTAATCAAACGTCAGCGATTGGCCGTTGGGGTAGGTCATCGTGGTCGGCCGAAAATGATTCGCGCTGCCATTGGCATAGGCATACTGCACCTTGGGACTGGTGCTCGTGTTGACCGCGCCCCCGTGCTCCTGGTACTCGGTGCTCAGTTGGCCGAAGGTGTTGTACTCGAACTGCACTTCGTTGAGGACCGTGCCCTGCCCGACCGTCGAGTTGTCGTAGCTGGTGATCTTCTGCAACATTCCCCGCACCTCATAGCTGCGGCTGATCCGCTTGAGGGCGTTGTCCACCCCACTGCCCAAGGCCGTCACCCGATCCTGCGTCAGCCGACCCAGCTTGTCATACTCGTGGGTGTGCACCGTAGCCAACTGGTCCTTCTTTTCCTTGGCCTCCCCGAGGCGGTTGTACTTCAGCTCGACGCGATCATACACACCGTCGGCGCCGTTGCCGAGAGGACTGTCCGTGTCGTCCGAGTCCGGGTAAATGATCGCCCGCAGCAGCTCGTTGCTGGCGACGTCCGAGTTGGCCAGCGTGGTCCCATAGACGTACTTGGTGAGTTGGTCGCCCGTGGTGCTGTTCTTGGCGGTCAGGGTCTTGAGGCGGCCGTTAGCATGGTAAGCGCACTGCGTTTCCCGGTTCTGATCCGCTCCCGAGCCGCCGGAGACGTAGTTCTCGAGCCGCTTGGTCAAGCGGCCGGCGTCGTCAAAGGTCTGGTGCGTAATCGTGCCCATCGCATCGCTGATCTTCTCGGTCTCGCCGCGATCGTTGTAATCGAAGGAGGTCACCAGGACCGTCTCGGAACGGGCCGGGATCGTCGTTGGGCGGGTGAAGCTACTGCCGCCGTTAGTCCCGTAATCGGCCACGGCCTTGCGCAGGCCGCAGACGCAAGGATACAAGGCCACCTGGCTGACCCTGGCCCTGGGTTCGGTGCTCGGATCACGCAACTCGCCATAGCCGTTGGTGCCGTTGGCGTCGTGGAACCGCTCGCGCGCGGTTTGCTGGATCAGGTTGCTGGCCGTGTCGTAGGTCATTTCGACCTGCTGCATGACCGTGTCACCGCTCACCGTTCCCGCCGCGGAGTAATCGGTATCGGGTTCATCGGTGTCGTAAGCCCAGTAGCGTTTGGTCAGCCGGCCAGCGCCGTCATAAACCAGCTTCTCGAAGAGGCCGCTGCCCGCCGGCTTCGACTTGATCAGCCGGCCCGAGCCATCATACCAGAACTTGTCGGTCAGACTGTTGCCCAAGCTGCCCGTACTGGGATCGACCACATAGCGGATTTGCTGGTAAACCCTGCCCCGGTTGTCGTATGGGTGTCCCCCCGAGCAATCAGGTTGCCTCCCGAAGTCGTGTCCCGCCGCTCGCTGCGCGTCACCCGGTTCAGGTTGTCGTACTGCTCGGTTTCATACCAGTCCACCTCCCCGTCCATGCTCGTCTGCCGGTTGCGCCAATCATACCCGAAGTTCGTCACGCGGGTGGTGCTCGCGTTCTGCCAAGCTGTCAACTTGGTCACGTTCCCGTCCCCTTTGTCCTGCCCGCCGTCATGCTCGTTCTGGCTCACCTTCACCATGTTGTTGCTGGTCGAGGAGGAGCTGTTGGCCGGATCGTCATCGCTGGCCCCGGTGTCATCGGTGCCCGTCCACTGCGACAAGGGCCAGCCCCGCACATGGTACATGGTCCTTTGGATCGTCCCCCCGGGACTCTCCCGCTTATTGAGCCGGGCCATGCTGTCATAGCCGTAATTGGCTTGGCCGTAGTGGCTGCCGCTGCTGCCCTCGCCACTGGCCGGAATCGAGTGATACACGCGCTCGTACGTCAGTCGCCCCTGGTTGTCGTAGTTGAATTTCCGCCAACGCACGTAACTGGACTGCCCAAAGCTGTCCCCAGCCGACAGCTTGCCGTTGAGGTTGTACCGCACCGCCCGAATCTCCTCCTTCACCCGCCCGGCCCGATCCAGCTTCGCAATGCTGACCGGATTCCAGAGCTTGTAGATGTAATTGGGGGCGGTGCCCGTCGCGTAGCCCAGGCTGTCCCATTGCTCGTGCGTGTTGTCCTGGTACACCCACCAGCGCGCCCGGCGAATCGTGGTCGCCGTACCCGCAATATCGACGCTGTGCGCAGGGCCCAACTCCTGGGTGGTCCGTCCCCAATCGTCAAACTCGTAGTCGATGGCCAAGTGCAGCCCACCGCCGGATGGCGTGGCCCAGCCGCTGGGTTCGTCGGTCGTCTGGCTGGTATCCACGTCGTCGATACGCTGGGTGACGGCCCCGGAGGCATCGTCGTACGCCCACCGCGTCAGGTAGCCCCGCTCCTCTTTAAGCCAGATCACGCGGCCATAAGCGTCGAGCCACTCCACCCGGCTGCTCGCCGAGCCCGAACCGTTTTGCGAGGTCGGCACGGCGGGCCACGTCGTGGTCCGCGACTCGATTTGCAGTGTGCCGCTGTACCAAGTGTAAGCATAAGCCGTTTCCACTGAGTCGGAGCCCCCTGAGGCATCGCTCCGATACACAATCTCCTTCGCGATCGGGTAAATCGTCGTGCCACCGGCAGTGCGAGACGTGTACTTATACTCACGCACCTTAATGGGACTCCCGCTATCGCCCTGTTTGACCTTCTCGTATTGGAGATAGCCCGCCACCGCTCCGTTGGGCAAGTCGGTCGAAGTATAATAATCCAGCACGCTGATGAAACCCGCGCTGCTCTTCAGGGTCACCAAACCCGCGCTCTGCTCCGAATAGCTGTCGACCGCCGAGGAATTGCCCTTCAAGATCACCCGCCCCGCGCTGTCATACTTGTAGTACTCGTACCACTCGCTGGTCCCGGACTTGAACAGCTTGAGGATCACCTCTCCAACGTAATTGGTATAGACCACCTGCTGCTTGCCGTTGGGCAGGGTCTCGGTCGTCTTGGTCTTCCAATTGTTGTAGCCGTCGCCCAAACCGCTGCTGGCATAGCTGTAGTTGTACGCCAGCAGGCCTCCCCGGACCTTCTCCTTGGTGACGCGCTTGCTGCCGTCGTACTCGAAGTAGTGGTCGGCGTACCCGGCCACCTGCCCGTCGCCGGCCGTCTCCGGCGTCAACCCGGCCTCCACCATGCGCGCGTAGGCCTCCGGCCCCACCACAAACCTTAAACCATGCGTGAACCCGGGACTGGTGTCGCTGGTGTAGTAGCGGTAGTACTTCGTGCCCAGGGTGTCCCACGAACTCCCGTTCCACTGCTGCACCTTCGCCTGCTTCAGGTCCCCGACCAGGCCATAACTCTCGCCGCTGTCGTAGTACGTAAACTCGACCCGCCGCAGGTTGGTCGAGCCCCGCTTCACCGTCACGTACTGGAGCCGGCCTGAGTTGTTCCCGCTGCTGTAGTACTCGTAGTAGTAGCCGCTGGTCGTCCCGCTGCCTTGGACAAAGGACGTGATCCGGTTCGTCGTCCCGTCGTAACTGGGCACCGTTTCGTGCCCATACGGGTCTTTGAAGCTCTTGAACTGCCCCCGTTTCGCTGCCGGGATGCTCGCATCCCAGTTGAAAAACTTCAGCACCGTCCCATCCCACTTGGTGTAGCTAAACTCCATGGCCGAGCTATCTTCGGCCAAGGTATCCTTCACGAACCAGCGCGGGGCATACGCCGGTGGACTGTCCCCCGTTTTGTCGAACCAGACCGCGTCGGTGATCACCCCAATGACCGCCACGTGCCCGCTGCCGTCCTTGTCTAATTGCGGCACTTCCTTGATGAACCACCGCTCCCCATTAGGCCCCAACGTGCTCCCAGCCAACTGGTTGCTGTAGCTGCGTGTGTGCCCCCACCGGTGCCCAAAGCCCGCCGACCACAAATCTTCCTCCACCAACCGGACCTCCCCGGTCGCATAGCGCACCGGCTCGGAACTGAAGGCCGACGAGATGGACGAAGAACCTGGACCGGGCCGCTCGGGACGGTCCGGACACGAGGGGGGTAGTTGCTCTTCCGCGCACGATTCGGAAGAGCTGCTCGAGCAGGAGCAACTGGAGGAAAGGAAGGAACTGCACGTGCAGCCGGACCACCCGCCTCTGGCCTCCGCTTCCTGTTGCCCTTGAGGCAAGACCCGCACAACACCCGTCGGTGCGACCAAACCACTCAATAGCTCACCACCGCCTTCTGTGAAGGCCGCAGAAGCGCCGCCACCGCCTCCCCCACCAATCAGGTAGGGCTCATCCGAGGGAATCAGACTTGCACTGGGGTATGCCATACGTCACGCCCATCGCTGATGTTCTCGGTCTGGAAACGCGAAACCCGTTCAGCGAACCCAATAAACCCTCAAGCGCGCCACTGCAATCGCCATTCACGGTAATTTCGCGCAATTCGTGGTAAAAATGCGCAGAGGGCGCGAACTTGCTACTGCCGCCGGAGCAAAAAAGCACCCTTTCGGGCTTGGTGTGCCCCCCCCCAGAAATTCGGTTAACCCGGCGATCGTCCATGCCATGCGCAGCAAGCAGGCACTGGTGGCGGCGGCGCAGAGGCGCGCCGCCGCTGGAACAGCAACCTCTCCTATCGCCTCGGCTCGGGCTCAGCCAGCGGGC
>Ga0194125_10000924_pt1 | contig 50164 bp, 43 predicted proteins | sample TA2KigC250mmetaG_FD_148626 | JGI IMG/M metagenome (GOLD analysis project Ga0194125, IMG submission 148626) | Freshwater microbial communities from Lake Tanganyika, Tanzania - TA2015034 Kigoma Deep Cast 250m | ecosystem: Environmental > Aquatic > Freshwater > Lake | place: Tanzania: Lake...
CTAAAGGCAGCCGCCGCCAAGCGCAAGGAGGTGAACAGACTGAGTGAGTTGACCAAAATCGAGGTCGGGGTCTAACATTTTGGCAGGGTCGTTTTGTCCGAAAACGACTGAAGCATTACAGTTGGACTCCACCACTGGTCATAAAGGCCACACAAAGGACTGGCGTGCTGTGATATAATGGACGATATTACGTTTCAACCTGAGGCAGAGTTGAGCGGCACTTAGTATCAAAGGGGGAAAGCCGTGGAGTGTCCGGCATGTAAGGGGGTAATGGTGGTGGCGGAGTTCCAGAAGATTGAGCTCGACCATTGCACCAGATGCCTGGGGGTCTGGTTTGATGCCGGGGAGCTGGAACTGCTGGCGGAACGCCTGGCGAGGGATGGGGCGGTCCTGACCATGGACGAGATCATGGCCTTGCCTGCGGAGGAGGTGGTGGAAAAGGCCAGGCGATGCCCGATATGCGGAGAGAAGATGCTAAAAGTGGGTCTTGGCTCCCAACCCAGGGTGCTGGTTGATGTCTGTCCCCGAAGGGACGGGATATGGTTTGACCACGGTGAACTCAGCCAGGTCATAGCCCAAACCAGAACCACCCAACCCGCCGGCGCCACGGAAGCTAAACCCACAAGGATGATTCGCTTTCTAGGAGAGGCCTTCGAAGCTGAGGGATAGCCCCAATTCATTTTTGGAGGTGTTTTTATGGTTGCAGTGTACGTTGTCGTCGGCATCCTCGTAATCCTTGCCCTCTGGTTTGTGTTGATCTACAACGGCCTGGTAAGGCGGCGCAATCAGGTGAAGAACGCCTGGTCGCAGATTGATGTCCAGATCAAAAGGCGGCATGACCTGATACCGAATCTGGTGGAGACAGTCAAAGGCTACATGAAGTTCGAGCGGGAGACTCTGGAAGCAGTGACAAACGCCCGCAACCTGGCCCAGAGGGCCATCGGCACCGGCGTGGGCGCCCAGGCCAAGGCCGAGAGTGAGCTGGGTGGGGCTTTGGCCCGGCTGCTGGCGGTGGTGGAGAGATATCCCGACCTGAAAGCCAACCAGAACTTCCTGGCCCTCCAGGAAGAGTTGACCGCGACGGAGAACCGGATTAGCTTTTCCCGCCAGTTCTACAATGACTCGGTCATGGGCTATAACAACAAGATTCAGATGTTTCCCTCTAACATGGTGGCGGGCATGACGGGTTTCAAGATGAGCGAGTTCTTCGAGATCACCGTGCCGGCGGAGAGGGAAGTACCCAAGGTCAGCTTCGCCTGATGTATTGTCGCCTTCTGGATTCCCGCTTGCGCGGGAATGACAGGAATGACCGGGTGACTATATTGGTAGGTCTTTTCAGAGACACTGCACCAGTGCTTCGTAACGCGCGACCCTTCTGCTTCCCCCTTCAGGAAGGATCAGGGTGACAGCGCCCATAGGTGTCATTCTTCCCCGCCTGCGGCGGATCAGAATCTCGGTTGTTAAGCGGCACGATAAGAGACTGTGAGGCATGTGGGAACAGATCAGGTCTAACCAGATCAGGTCAATAGTGCTGGTAGCCATGATAGCGGGGCTGCTGCTCCTGCTGGGCTATGTTTTGGGTGCAGCCTTCCTGGGCAGCGGCATCGGCGGACTGGCTATCGCTCTGGTGATATGGGCAATACTGAATCTGGTGGCCTACTTCCAGGGAGATAGTATCCTGCTCTCGATGTCGCGGGCAAGGAAGATAAGCCGCGACGACAACCCCCGTCTGTACAACGTGGTGGAGGAGATGAAGATCGCCTCCGGGCTGGAGAAGATGCCGGACATCTATATCATCGACGACCCGGCACTGAATGCCTTCGCCACGGGACGGGACCCCAACCGGGCCTCGGTGGCCATCACCTCCGGGCTGCTACAGAAACTGAACCGCGATGAGCTGCAAGGCGTCATCGCCCACGAAATATCCCACATAAAGAACCGCGATGTCCTGTTGATGTCGCTTTGCAGTATCCTCCTGGGGACCATCGTCATTCTGGCCTGGTACGCCTCGCGAATCATGATCTACGGGGGTATGCGGGGCGGGCGTCGGGGGGGGCGGGGAGGGGGCGGGGGGCAGGTGGTCATCATTGTGGTAGCTATTGTCTTGATGATAATAGCGCCAATCCTGGCGCAACTGATTTACTTCGCCATTTCCAGAAGGAGAGAATATCTGGCTGACGCCTCGGGGGCGCTGTACACCAGGTACCCGGAGGGACTGGCCTCAGCACTGGAGAAGATAGCCGCTTCCACCGCCCAGTTGAAATCAGCGAATAAGGCCACCGCGCCGATGTACATCATCAATCCCTTCCGCAGCGAAGGAAGGGCAGCCAGCGACTGGACCAGCACCCACCCTCCGATCTCGGAGAGGATAAGAATACTGCGGAGTATGGCCGGGGGCGCCTCACTGACGGACTATGACAAGTCCTACCAGCAATTTCACCGATCCGGCAAGGGGGTGATTCCGGCTTCGGCTCTTGGTGTGGTGAGTGTTATGGCGGTCACGCCCGAGCCCGAAGCTTTAGCAGGGGAAGCAGATAAGATCGAGCGGGCGAGGGAGACCTCCGACATGCTGTGGAAGTTCAGCGAACACAGGCTGGTCAACTGCGAATGCGGCACGAAGTTGAGGGTGCCCCCGGAGTTCAAGAGCGACACTATCCAGTGCCCCCACTGTGGAAGAACCAACCCCGTGCCCCCCAGGCATAAATAGAAGTAGCACACTTCAGTAGCGCGGCCTTCCGGGGCGTTTTGCAGGGGGTAATGCTTGGCCACCACCACTTGCCAGTTTTCGGGAAATCAGTGTATTCTTGTATGTCCCATGGCGACTAAATAGGCAACCGAGGTAAATAGCTAACCGAGGTAAAACTGTCTGCTGGAAAGGGGGTATCCATGAGCAAGGACGAGAGATATGACGTTGTGGTAGTAGGCGGGGGGCCCAACGGGATGACGATAGCGGCATATCTGGCCAAGTGCCGTCTCCGCGTCTGTGTGCTGGAAGACAGGACAGAGGCTGGCGGGGCCTGCGAGACCGCCGAGCCCCTGGCCGGATTGCGCGTCTATCCCCATGCCATGCTGATGTATGCCGCACCAGCTCCGGGCTTTGAACAACTGGAGCTTGACAAATATGGCTTCCGCATGTCCTGGGACCCGAGGGATATGACCACTCCGGCCTACACTGCCCTGGCCTGCACTGATGGCTGGAGGCCCACCAGCGAAAAAGACCAGTTGGGCTGGGCCAAGCTGGCTGGCATGCTGGGTGATCCGCCCTTTACCCAGGAGCTGCTGCGGGCCACCTTCTGGTGCCCACCCCACCCCCCAGAGGTGGAGGTGACAGACGAGAACACCCCCTACATGCAGGTGTATAAGCAGTTCCAGCCGGACGTCTGGACGCCGGAGCTGCGTGAGATGACCATGTTCGAGCTGATGGACGAACATCTCGAGACAGAGCAGTTCAAGGTAGCGATGGCGGGCGCAGCCTGGTGGTCAGGGGCCACAGCTCACTGGGAAGGCGTGGCTATCCCGGCCTCTGCCTGTGTCTGGCTCCTGATGCTGCCGGTGACTGGCGGCGGTAGCATCCCCCGCGGCGGACTGCATGCCTATTTCCACGCCATACATCGCTGTGCGGTGCACCACGGCGCTGTGATACGCACCTGCTGCCCTGTGGATGAGATCATTGTCCAGGACGGGCGGGCGGTAGGGGTGAGATTGAGGGAGACTGCGGCGCCGGGTGGCAGGACGATTTGGGCTAACAAGGCGGTCATCGCTGCGGTGGATGTCCATCAGACCTTTCTCAAGCTGGTCGGACCGAAGCACCTGGACCCCGGCTTCAGCCAGAAGATAAAGGATATCAGCCTCAAGGGGGGCACTTTGTATGTGAGCCACGTTATGACCAAGAAGCCTCTACGCTTCCAGCGCAAATTCGCCAACATAGGTGAAGAGCGCGGCGTAGGCCCCTGGAAGAGCCCCCAGTGCGGCATCTACCCCTGTGACTCGCGGGAAATCTATTATGAGGCGCTGGCCGACGTAGACGGCCGAAAGGGCAACCCTACGGTGCCACCGGAGAGGGCGTTCTGGTTCCAAACCCCACCCCAAAGCTGGGACCCTACAGATCGGGAATACTACCATCCTAAGGGGTATCTGCACCCGCCCTTTGAGATGGGTGTTACCCCACCGGACTACCACAAGGAGGGTGAGGATGCCCAGGACAAGATCAAGGACAGCATGGATCAATACATGATCAGTTGTTACAGCCAGATGCTGGAAGGCCTCGATGAGAGCAATATCCTTCACTTCTGGTCGGCGACAGGGCGGGAGGTGGAGTTTCGTAACACCGGGCTCATCGGGGGCACCTGGTGCGGCAGACGCCACTGCCAGGACCAGCTATGGGTGAACAGCCCCATACCGGAGATGGCGCGCTACCGTACTCCCATCGAGGGCCTGTATCACTGTCATCAGACGATGGGGCATCCCGGGGGTCTGTGCCTGATGGCCATACCGTACAACTTGATGCACATCCTGATCGAGGACGGGATCGCTCAACCCAGCGCCGAGTGGTGGTACCCCTCGCCGTGGTACATACCGCAGCAGGGCAAGATTTCGGCCGTACCACCGAAATAGGCGAGATAAAGTGGGATAAGTAGGAGGCTATAATGACTCTAGACCAATTCCCCAAGATGTTCAAAGAGTTCCCCCAGGAGTCGGAGTTCGACGTCGTTGTCATAGGCGGGGGGCCCAACGGGTTGATAGCAGCAGCCTATCTGGCCAGGGCAGGGGTGAAGGTGGCTCTGGTGGAGCGCCGCTGGGAGATTGGAGGGGGGCTGGCCACGGAGGAGATCATGTATCCCTGCTACTCCTCTAGCCCCCACGTCGTCTATCACATGATGGTGGACTATATGCCGGTCATCAGGGACTTCGATCTGGACGGTCCGGCACTCACCTGGATCAAGCCTAACGCCCAGACAGGCATGGTGTTCGAGGACGGGACGTCGCTGCTCTTGACACGCATGATTGAGGACACAAAGGACTCTATCAGCAAGTTCTCCTACAAGGATGCGGCGGCCTTCGGCAAGGTAATGCGAAGCTGGCGGAAGATAGTCAGCGATATAGTGGCGCCGGCCACCTATGTCCCTCCTATGTCTCCAGTGGACATGATCGTAGCGCTGCAGCGCACCAAGGTTGGGGCGGAGATGCTGGAGCTTATTGAGCAAAGCCCCTTGCAGATTATCAGCAACACCTTCGAGAATGACCGGGTGCGGGCCCTCTTTCTATACGCCAGTTGCCAGTGGGGGCTGGACCCCAGGGAGACTGGCATTGGTTTCTTTGTGCCTCTCTTAATCGACCGTGGGATGAACAAGTGTTACTGCTATGGAGGTTCGCACAAGTTTGGCAGCGCCCTGGCGCGAGAAATCGTCAAAGCTGGGGGCCTGATTCTGGAGGCCGCTGGAGCGGACAAGATCTTGATGGAAAGGGGCCGCGTTGCCGGCGTCCATATTGCCGAGGGCCGCACCCTGCGCAGCAAAGTGGTCATGTCCACCCTGGACCCGCACACCACCTTCCTGGACCTGGTGGGAGCAGAGAACATACCAGCGACGCTAAAGCAGTCAGTGCAAGGCTGGAAGTACGACAAGTGGAGCTACAACACCGTGCACATTGCTACCGAGGAGCCGCCGCGCTACAAGTGCGATGATCCCTGGATCAACGAGGCCTTCATGGTGGTCTTTGGCATTGAGGGCACAGACCAGCTTCTGGCCCATTGGGACAAAGTGGTGGCTGGCAAAGTCGATGTCAAGAACTTTGGCGGCCATGCCACCTGCGAGAGCTTCTTCGACCCCCACCTGAGCGACAAGCCTGGCAAGCATATTTCGTTTTTCCAGATGCATGCCCCCTACGAATTAGAGGGTGGCTGGGAGAAGCGGGGCAAGGAGCTACAGGAGGCTATCCTGGCCAAATGGCAGAGGGTGGCCCCTAATGTCAAGCGGGAGAAAATAATTGCCACTAACATGGAGACGCCTAAGGACATCGAGACGCGTTTCCCGAACATGCGCCGCGGCGCTATAAAGCACGGCGACTACATGCCTATCCAGTTGGGCCGCTTCCGTCCCAACGAGGATTGCTCCAGCACGAAGACGCCCATCGAGGGGCTTTACGTCTGTGGCGCCTCTACTTACCCTGGGGGGCTGGTGCTGGGGGGGCCTGGCTATTTAGGGGCTAACAAAGTGGCTGAGGATATAGGGGTTAAGAAGTGGTGGAGACCCACTTCAGAGATGGAGAAGTACATTAAAACGTACCTGGAATAGGCGCTCGATGACAGTGGCAAAACAAACAGAATTGGAGGAGATGGTCTTTGCCCTCTTGGAACGGGACGGATAAAGCTAAAGCTCTGTCCCCACATTCCGGATTTTGCAAATCTATGGGCCGAGTCGCCGTAGCGATCCACCTCCAATAAAGCAAAGGAGTGAAGGAAATGGCAGAAAAATCCTATGATGTCATTGTAGTTGGGGCTGGGTTTGGAGGCAGTACCTGTGCTGCCTTGCTGGCAAAGCGGGGACTGAACGTATTGCTCCTGGAAAAGAATGCCAAGGCTGCGGGCAAAGCCATGTCCATCTCCAAAAAGGGATTCACTCACACCGCCTGGTTAGTCCACAGTGCCCCAGCACAGGACAACCTCCACGAGGCTATCCTGAAAGAGCTGGGGGTCGAGGATCGGGCGGAGTTGATAATAGCTCCAGAGAACGGCAGCAGGTACAGGAACTCCTCCGGGCAGTACGCCATCGGGCCGCAGGGTTCCACCCCCGACCCCGATGCCACCTTCGCCTGGCTGGAGGTCAGGGAAGAAGAGAAGGACGATGCCATCACGCTCTTAACCGACCTGATCTCCATCAGTCCACAGGACATCGACGCCCTGGACGACATCAGCTTCCAGGAGTGGCTCGGCCGTTACAAGGTGCCCCGCGGAGTGTACAGCTTCCTCAACTTTATCTCCGACGGTTGCTTTATGGTGCCGCTGGACCTGGTGGCTGCCTCAGAGGCCCTGAGGACTGTTCAGGCCGTCTTCCTCCGTGGAGGTGGAGTCTTCGGCAAAGGTGGCATTGGCCACGTCGCCGAGGCCATCGCCCAGGCGGTAGAAGAATACGGCGGCAAAATGATCACGCGCGCCAGGGTGGAGAAAATCACCGTGGATCAAGGCAGGGTCACCGGCGTGATCACCAGCAAGGGTGTCTTCCAGTCCCCCATCGTGGTCAGCAATGCTGGCATCCAGCCCACGGTGCTCAAGCTGGTCGGCGAGGAGCAGTTCGACAAATCCTATGTACATTATGTAAAGGATTTGGTTCCTTCCTGGGCAATGATGGGTGTCCGCTATTTCCTGGACAAGAAGGTGATTAACGAGCCAAGTGCCTGCCTATTCTCCGATGAGACCGGTTGGACACTGGAGCGGTGGCTGAAGACCGAGTCAGGCGATATCCCTAAGGAAATTTCTGTCTGGATTGAGGTCCCCTCGAATTATGACCCGGCCGCGGCTCCACCTGGTAAGCAGATCATACTGACAGGGACATGGTGCCCGGCCGACCCGCAGATGACCAGGAAAGAGAACCAGGCCTGGTGGGACAAGGTAGACGAGATGATGTTCAAAGCCTTTCCCGATCTGAAAGACCACATCGAGTCAAAAGAAGGCTACTCATCACACGATGTCTCTGCCCTTACCCGTGACCAGGTGCTGCCAGGCCAGGGCGGGGAGTGCATCGGTCTGGGACAGATAGTGGGGCAATGTGGTCGTCACAAACCCTCCATCAAGGCTCCGGTGCGGGGGCTGTTCTACGTTGGCTGTGACGCCGGTGGACGGGGCATTGGCATCCAGCAGGCAATAGACTCAGGCATCAACGTGGCCCAAACCGTGCTCCGGTACCACGGCCTGCGTCAGGTCTTCCCGTAGAGCAAACGAAAGGGGAGAGGCGATCCTTCGAGGCGGCACCGGACACTGACCCACAATGGATCCAACACGGTGCCGCCCACTTCGTAGTCGGTTGTTGTGCTGTCTTTCGGCATCGACTCTCGCCTGGTTTCGTGCCCTTTCGGTCATGACGTCTGGCACTCCAATACCACAATGCGTTGCCACACGGGATCGCATCTATCAAAAGCTCGCATCGCACATCTCCTAATTGACAATGCAGTTCTCGGCTAATAGACTATTGACTGCTACCGCCTGGGCTGTGGTGAGTGCCTCTGGGCTAACGGATGTTTCCCAGTACTCTCATGGCGCTGGAGGTTTGACTTGTATAGGGATCAGATTACTGAAGCACTGAAACTCCATGATGCTGAATATGTAGAGATTCGCCTGGAAGAGAGCGAAGCTACCCGCATCCAGTATCGTGGAAGGGAACTGGATGACATCAGCCAACCCGCCAGTTTTGGGGGTAGCGTGCGGGCATTGGTGAGGGGGGGGTGGGGCTTTGTCAGCTTCAATGATCCGGCTAACCTGCGAGCAAAGGTTGATCTGGCAGTGAAGCAGGCGAAGCTGGTGGGAAGAGATGTTAGCCAGTTGGTTTCAGCCAATCCTGTGGTGGATTTTGTCGAAGAGGCGGCGGAGAAAGACAGCAGGTCTATCTCGTTAGCCGAAAAGAAACGTCTCCTGGATGAATACAATGACGTGATCTGGGGCATCCCCAAGATTGAGACCTCCATTATTGGCTACGGAGACAAAAGGAAGAGGGCCATTTTCGCCAATTCAGAGGGCAGCTACATTGAGCAAAAGAACAGCGATCTTTCTCTTCGGATTACCGTCATTGCCAGGGATGGTGGTGACATCCAGCAGGCTGGACTAAGCCTGGGAAGCAGGGGGGATTTCACGCAGATAGAGGGGCTTCATCAACAGGTAGGGGAGACTGCGCGGCGGGCAGTAGGATTGCTTACCGCACCGCAGGCGAAGAGCGGGGAGTATTGCGTGGTTCTGGATCCCGTGCTGGCCGGAGTCTTCACTCACGAAGCCTTCGGACACTTGTCTGAGGCTGACTTTACCTATGAGAATGAGCGACTGAAAGAAATAATGGTCCTGGGACGCAGGTTTGGCGGCGAGCATTTGAACATTGTCGACGGAGCAGCCGTTCCCAATTTGAGAGGCAGCTATAAGTACGACGATGAGGGGATACCGTCTACCAGAACCTACTTAATCAAGGAAGGGGTGCTAGTGGGCAGGCTGCATTCCCGCCAGACAGCAGCAAAGATGGGGGAGACAACAACAGGTAATGCCAGGGCAGTAGACTACCACTATCCTCCTATTGTGCGCATGACTAACACCTTTATTGAGCCACAGCGGACTTCCTTTGATGAGATGATCGGTGACATTGAGGAAGGAATCTACGCTAAGAACTGGTACGGGGGCACCACCAGCATGGAGATGTTCACTTTTTCTGCTGGTGAGGCCTACAGGATTCGCCACGGGAAACTGGACGGTCTGTTGCGCCCGGTAGTCCTTACGGGAAATGTCTTTGATACCCTGAAGAATATAGATGCTGTTGGAAATGACCTGGAGATGAATCAGGGTGGTGGTTGTGGCAAAGGGGAACAGTTCCCTCTGCCCGTATCTAATGGCAGTCCCCATATTCGTATTAAGCGTTGTCTGGTGGGAGGGAAGTGACCGGGGTGGGGAAGCGCCAGATGCCAAAGTATAGCACCAAATCTGGACTTCTGAAGTGGAAGAGCTTCTTTCTCTAGCAAAGAAGGCTGCTGAAGAGGCCGAGGTCTTCCTGGTTTCCTTTGAGGAGATGCCGGTGGTCTTTGAGGCCAACCGGCTAAAGCAGTTGCAGACCCGCCAGGGTGTATCGGTAGCTCTTCGGATTGTGCATCATGGGAGGATCGGGTTCTCCACGGCGACCAGGCTTGAGGATAGGGCTTCGCTGGTGGAGCGGGCGGTCGCGGTATCCCAATTCGGCACACCGTCAAGGTTTGAGCTCCCAGAGCCGCAGCCATATCCCAAGGTGGAAATCTACGACCCTGGGGTGGAAGCTTATACAGCAAAACAAATGGTCAATCTTGGTGAAGACCTCATATTGAGGGTTCGGGAGCACACACCGGATATCCTCTGTGAGGCGACTATAGCCAGAAGCATCGTTTCGGTACGAATTCTGAACTCGCGGGGTGGAAGGGCAGAATTCCGTCGCAGCTCCTTTGTCATCAGTCTGTGGTGTAACCTTATTCGAGACACGGATATGCTCTTTGTCGGCGATGCTGAAAGCTCGTGCCGACCGATTGACGACGTTGGCCGGGTCGCCAGTTCGGTAATCAATCAGCTCGAACTGGCTAAGAGACGGGCATCGGTATCGAGCGGACGTTTGCCAGTGATCTTCACTCCTCATGGGGTAGTAAGTGCTTTCATTGCCCCGCTGGCTGTGGCTTTCAATGGGAAGATGGTCCTGCAAGGTGCGTCTCCCCTGGTGAATAGGCGAGGGGAGAAGATATTCGATGAGAAACTATCCCTGAAAGATGACGCTACTGTTGTTCACCGCCCTGCCAGCCGTCCCTGTGATGACGAGGGAGTGCCCAGCCAGAAGACATTTCTCATCACAAATGGTGTCGTGGGGGATTTCTTGTATGACCTACAGACGGCTGGCCTGGCTGGCGTTCAAAGCACGGGTAGTGGAGACAGAAATGGTGGCACGCGGCTACCCGGGCCCTCGGTCAGCAGCCTCGTCTTTGAACTGGGCCAGGTTAGCTTCGAAGACATGCTCCGAGATATGGGCGAGGGGCTGGTGGTAGAGCAGCTTATGGGGGCAGCGCAGACTAACGTCCTGGGTGGCGAGTTCAGTGGCAATGTTCTCCTCGGGTATAAAGTGGAGAGAGGAGAGATAGTTGGGCGGGTGAAGGACACCGTGGTCTCGGGAAACGTTTACCAAGTGCTGAGCAACCTTGCTGGCATCGGGCGCGAGGCAAGGTGGGTTGGGTCAGTTTTCACTCCGGCATTCTACTGCTCTGACTTGACTATAGGTAGCAAAGGATAAAGATCCGTGATAAAGGGCAAAAAGGTGATACTGCGCGAAAAAAGGCTGGAAGATGCCTGGGACGACTACATGTGGAAAAAGGATGCTGACCTGGCTTATCTGGATGCCACATTTCCACTGGATGTCCCTTTCTCTGTCTATTTGGCTAGCTACAGTGACGAGCTTCGTTATCCAGACTCGAGATCATACCGCTATGCGATAGAAACGGCGGAAGGCAAACATATTGGCAATTGCAGTTGTTACAATGTTGATCACCGTTCAGGGGAAGCCGAGCTAGGCATCCTCATCGGGGAGCCTGAGTATTGGGCCAAAGGATACGGTAGTGATGCTGTGACTGCACTGGTAGACCATGTTTTCAGGAAGAACCATCTCAAGAGGATATACCTGCACACCTTGGAGGATAACATAAGGGCGCAGAGGTGTTTCCAGAAATGCGGCTTTGTGGTTCGTGGGCACGTCGTCAGGGGAATATACAAGTTTGTACTTATGGAAATCAAGAGGGGAAAGGTTTCCTCCACGGAGGGAGTCTGATTAGGCATTTGTAATCAGGGCTTCTGTTGACCGTGTGTTGTCTGGGCCGTTGTTAGGTCAGAGTATTCTGTGATAAGAACTAGACGGTGGCTGCCTCTCCAAGAAGCAGCCACCGCTTATTATCTCAAGTTCTCCCTGCTGCCCGCGGCTAAGCGCGCAGTTGCTATTTCTTCTCCTTCTCCTCTGGTGGCGCCGGGTTGACGTAGCCCTTGAGCAGATTCGGCACGCACTTCTCCACTTCGTCTATGGTCCATTTCCCGTAGGTGTCCCAGTCCCTGTTGTAGATCGCGGTCTCCTTTGACGGCGCCCAGTAGGAGAAGAACGCCCCCGCCGCACCGAAGATGCAGCCGTTGATATGGCCGGCCTTGTCGGTGGCCAGGTAAGCCGGAATAGCCGCCAGGTAGTCGGCGGTAGCCACATGGGTTACCTCATCGTACTTCTCTTTGGTCCACAGCCCGGATTCCACCCTCTTCTTGTAGCCGGCCAGCACGTCTGGCCCCATGGTCATCCTGGTCGCTGCCCTGGGACAGATGGCGTTGCAGGTTACCCCGTACCGGCCAAGCTCCCAGGCCACGGCATAGGTCAGGCTGGTGATGCCGCCCTTGGCAGCCCCATAGTTCACGTGCCCCACTGTTCCCACAAAGGCCTCCGAGATGGTGTTGATGATCCGGCCGTACTTCTGCTCCCTCATCAGCGGGGCGGCATGTCTGATGGTGTTGAACGTCCCCTTGAGATGGACCGCTATCACCACGTCCCAGTCCTCTTCCGAGAGGTTCCAGATCATTCTGGCCCTGTCGATGCCGGCAACATTGACCAAGATGTCTATCCTGCCGAAGTTGCTCACGCAGGCCTGGATCATGGCCTCCGCAGCCTTGAAATCCGCCACGCTGCCGTACTGCGGAACCGCTTGAACGCCCAGCTTCTTGCACTCGTCAACGGTGGCGTCGGCCAGAGAGGTGCTGGCTCCCTTGCCATCAACGCCTCCTCCCAGGTCGCAGACCACGATGTTGGCACCCTCGGCGGCCAGCGCCAGTGCCACTGCCTTGCCGATGCCGCTCCCGGCACCAGTCACCACCGCATTCCTGCCTTTCAGTCTGTCAGCCATTGTATCCAATCCTCCTTATCGAATGATCTGTCTCTACTTCTTCTCTTCCGGCTTCGGCGGAGCCGGGTTAACATATCCCTTGAGCAGTTTGTCTGCTGAGAATGCCGATTTGATGGCCTCCAGCGTCCATGGCCCTTCACTCGGGTTTTCCACCTGGGCCACCGTCTCCGGCTTGCTGTAGCGGGCCACAGTGAGGGCAGTGGTCAGGAACACCTGCCCGTTGATCAGGGCAGCGTCATCGCTGGCCAGGAAGGCCACCACCTTGGCAAATCCCGAAGGATCAACCATCTCCCGGTCCATTCTCTTCAGGACGGAGGGGTCCATCAGTCCCTTCTCCACGCGCTTCACCACCATCTCGCGCACCTTGGGATCATCTGTCATCCGCGTCTTCGCTCTGGGGCAGATGGCGTTGACCGTTATCCCTGACGGGCCCAGCTCCTGTGCTGCCCCCCAGGTGAGGGTCACGATGCCGCCCTTGGCTGCGCCGTAGTTGAGGTGGGTCACACCGCCCAGCCAGGCCTCCGAAGTGCAGTTGATGATCCTGCCGTACTTCTGCTCCCTCATCAGCGGAGCCGCCTGCCGCATGAAATTGAACGTGCCCTTCAGGTGGACGGCTATCACCTGATCCCATTCCCCCTCGGACATGTTCCAGATCATCTTGGGCTTGTCTATCCCGGCGATGTTGCACAGGATGTCTATCCTGCCGAAGTTGTCCACGCAGGCCTTGACCGCCGCCTCGGCATCACTGAAGCTGGCTACGTTGCCGAACTGGGCTATCGCTTTCACCCCGTGCTTCTTGCACTCGGCCACCGTCTCGCTGGCCGGGCTCTGGTCGGTCCCCGAACCGTCCACGGCTACGCCGAGGTCGCAGGCCACCACGTTGGCGCCCTCCTCTGCCAGGGCCACGGCCACCGCCTTGCCGATACCTCTCCCGGCACCGGTAACCACGGCATTTCTTCCCTTCAGTTTATCGCCCATATTAAGCCCTCCTTAAATTCTTCGATTCCTGATTCTGGGGTACACAGTATCTACCTACTACTAGAGACCAAATCCAGGTGTACTTGTGTGGTAAGGCAATCGGTGCTCCAATTCGACACCTATCTCTACGGCGCCCACAATCACAGCAGTGAACCCATCTTCAGTCTTTGCGCGGGGCTGGGTTAACGTAGTCCACCAGCAACTGCTGAGGCACCAGCTTCTCCAGTTCGTCAACACTCCACTTCCCCCCAGACTCCCAGTCCTGGGAAAGCGTCCTAACTATCTGAGGATGGTTCCAGATTCCAATAGTAACTCTTGAAGCAACGAAGACGCAGCCGTTGATGTCGGCAGCGGCATTGCTGGCCAGATAAGCTATGAAGGGAGCAAAGTACTCTGGATCGGCACCATCTCTCCTGGTTTCTTCCATGCCTTTGAGTCGTTCCTCTGTTATCAGCCCCGCTGCGATCCTCTTTTCCAGTCCTTCTGTTAGAGAATCGTCACCGACGCTTAGCCTTGTCCGTGCCCTGGGGGCGAAGGCATTGCAGGTCACTCCATATCTTCCCATCTCCCGGGCAATGGCGTAGGTCAGGCTAACGATGCCTCCCTTGGCAGCAGCATAGTTGGTGTGGCCCACAGTCCCGGCGTAGGCTTCGGAGGTGCAATTGATTATCCTGCCGTAGCGCTGCTGCCTCATCAGAACGCAAGCGTGCCGGCAAAGGTTCCAGGTTCCCTTGAGATGGACAGCCAGCAACCGGTCCCATTCCTCTTCCGACATATTGAAAATCATTTTGGGCCTGAGAATGCCAGCTATGTTGCATAGAATGTCTATCTTGCCAAAACTGTTGACGCAGGTTCGGACTATGTCTTCAGCAGCCCCGAAGTTTGACACGTCCCCATAGTGCGGGACAGCCTTTACCCCTAGCTTACGACACTCTTCTGTTACGCTATCGGCAGGCGAGGCGTCCTTCCCAGCCCCATCCGTGCCTCCACCCAGGTCGCAGACGACGACATTAGCCCCTTCCTCAGCCAGGGCTAGAGCAACAGCTCTGCCTACTCCTCTCCCGGCGCCAGTGACTATGGCATTTCTGCCTTTCAGTCTTTGCCCCACCCTGTGCTTTCTCTTCCCGCCAGTCTACTTCTTGGAGGGCAACGCCACTACGGCTGTACCCGGGGTGATCTGTTTGCCTTCAGGATTTTCAACCCAAATCTGGCACTCTACCAGATTCTCACCACCCTCGCTATATTTCTTGGTTACCTTACCACTGAGCTTGAGCGCTTGTCCGGGTAAGGCATTGCCTCGATATTGCACGCTGAGTTTCCGCAGTTCGCCCTTATCGCCAATCCAATCGGTAAGCAATTGCGAAAGGAAAGCTGCCTCCAGCCTGCCATGAACAATCGGTCCGGGGAATCCCAGGGATTGAGCAAAATCCTTATCGTAGTGGAGCTCGAAGTAGTCGCCTGAGGCCCCGGCCCACCTGACCAGCGTCTGTGTGGTAGGAGTCTTCTCCATAACGGGCAGGCTCATGCCTTCTTGGACGTCGTCGAAATAAAGCTGCGCCATGTATCATATCCTCCTTCGCTAGTAGCTCATGATGGTGTTGGTGCTTACTGCCACCACTTCACCCTTCTGGTTGGTGTGGGTGGATTTGTATACCATGAGAGCCCTCGGCCCTTTATCGCTGGACTTGTCCTGAAGCTCGAAGAACTCGTGGGTGGTGTTGATGGTGTCACCTGCTTTGATGGGCTTGAAAAAGTCCCAGTCTGCGCCAGCGGCTACACTCCGCTTGAAAGGGAGGGGGATACCCAGTGCCAGCGCCCCCCCGCTGATCATTGCTGTGGTAATCATGGATGGTGGAACAGTATCCTTCCACTTAGGATTCCGGTCTTCAATGCAGTCGCAAAGCAGACGAATCATGTGTTTGTCGATCTCCATCGATTCTTTGCTCTTCTTGCCTTGCAAGGACTTTATTTCGTCCATGGGGGCGATTCGCCGTTCAACCATATACCCTCCTTTAGAAGTTAGAAGTCGCTGCTTTCATAGAATATCGTAAAACGAGCGTCACTGTCAAACCTGACGCCTGTCGCGGACGGCTGGAGGTGGAAGGCCGACCAGCTAACATCCAGCCTTATTGGGCGCCGAGTCATCCTTGGCGAAAGAACGGGCATCAGCACAGAATCCACCGGGGCAGACGACAACGCCATTGGGGCCATGCTGGTGCTCAGGCAACAACGCCATTCAACTGGCGCACCACTTTGACCCTTGCGGGGCTTTGGTAATTCTTGCACTGGATGCACAACACGACTTCGTTGCCTGCTTCCATAACACGACTGGCCTTGAAATCAATTCCCACGTCGCCAGTCAGCAGGGTGTTTCTACTACCCAATCCCGGTGTTCCAGGAGACCCTCCACATATTGCCCAAATTCTCAACCGCTCAGGTTGCTGTGATCAGGTGGTGGGCCTAGTCTCTTGGCAGAGGGCTTAGAACCCATTGGCGGGGTCAACCCGAATAGGCCGAATAGCTCTTCTGCACTCAAGCGTGTCTTAAGGTCGATAGAAACATCATCGACCACTTCGTCGAATAACAACTGCTTCTCCTGTAGAATTTGGTCAATTCTTTCTTCGATGGTAGCTTCGCAGACATACTGATAGACGTGCACCGGAAAAGATTGGCCCAGGCGATGGCTCCGATCTTCTGCCTGGTGCTCTACAGCGGGGTTCCACCAGCGATCGAAGTGAAAGACGTAGGACGCCTCCTGCAGGTTCAGCCCTAGCCCGCCAGCCCGCAAAGAAAGCACCAAAATCTTGTGAGAAGGGTCTTCTTTGAAGGTCTGAATGATTGCCTGCCTCTGTGGAGTCGTGAGAGCGCCAGTATATTCGAGAGGGCGGAAGTCATCTAATGCAGAGGCTACGGCCTTAACCCCAAACTGCCCGCCAGCAAACTGTGAGAAGATCAATGCTCGATATCCCTCGCTCACCAATGTGCCGAGCCGTTCCCGGATATCATGCAGCTTAGCCGATTCCCCGGTCTTAGGGCAGAAATTGCAAATCTGTTTCAGTCTGAGTATCAACTCCAGAACGTTTTCGACATGAACCTCTTCTCCCAGGCTTCGTAACCACAGAATGCCTTGTTCTTCGGCTCTTTTGTAGCTCTCGCTCTGCGAATCACCCAGTGGTAGCATGACAGTGTTGATGATTTTGGGCGGGAGCTGTGTCAACACGTCAGCCTTCTTTCGGCGTAGCTGTACCTGCCGGTGCCTCTCTAACATCTTGGACTTGGCCTGGAATCTGACGGGTGTTTCACCTTTGTCAAGGGGGAACAGATACTCCAAGATAGACGCAAGGTCGTCCAGGCAGTTCTCCAGAGGCGTCCCTGTCAGTGCCCAGGCTCTTTTTCTGGCCAGGAGCTTGCATTTTTTGCTGGCCTCCGTCTCCCGGTTTTTGATCTTTTGCGCTTCATCAAGGATAGCCACATCCCAGGTTCGCCGACGGGGTGGTGACGCTGGGTTACTTGTAAAATCGGAGCGTAATGTCTCATAAGTGGTCAAATACACATGGGCCGGCGCGCTCCATTGATACGCACGCTCTGCCGCTAGCCCATGCACGGTTGAAACACGCAGCTCGGGTGCCCAGGTACGTATCTCTTTTCTCCATTGTGCCAGGAGACTCGCGGGAGCAATCACCAGCGCTGCTTCCATGCGGCGCTGGATGATGAGTATACGAAGGGCTGCAATTGCCTGGATCGTCTTTCCCAGGCCCATGTCGTCGGCGAGCAGCAGGGCATTGCTAGACATGAGTGCTTCGACACCTTCGACCTGGTAGGGAAAGAGTGTTCCGTGCCATTCCAATGGGCCTGAGGGGGAAATCAGGAGGCTTGTAGGTGGTTGAAGAAGATAGGCAAGGCGCCTGGCCAGCGAAGGCTTCTCTTCTGTTGTGGCTGCGGCTGGGCCGCGCAGTTTAATGCGTTCCCATAAGCGGTTTTCCGGAGTGTCTTCGGCGAGGATCGGACTCGCTGACTCTGTATCAGCCAAGACAGCAACGAGAACTACACTACCCCCTCCTGAGTTAGCCAATGCCATCTCTTTGCTGGGGACATTTTGGGCGGACGGAAAGGATGACTCTGCTGCCAGTATTGTCGGTTGGTCTGTCGAGATCTGGCAGTTAAGAGTGCTGGCCGGTGCTGTTCTTGCTGTCGGGATGGATAGCAAGGCAGGAATAGCGGGTTTCAATGGCAGGGCGCGCTGGAATAGCCCCAACCAGCGAGCATTGGGCTCATGGACATTCTTGTCAAGTACCCACCATGGTTCTGGAGAAGGCACCCTGATTTCTCCTGGAGGCGACCCTGTTCAGTGCTTCACAGTTGTGTGGTCGGAGTAGATCTCTTTCAGTCCTACCACGGCTCTGTCGAAGGGTTCAAGCAAAAGGCCGCGAGTGAGGAGGCGGTGGAGCAAGCGATGCTCATTGGAGTCGCCCGCGGGTTTGTCTGGAAACCAGAAGAGGTGATGCGGCTGTGGGTCTTCCACGGTTGTCTTCACTTCCAGCTTAGAGAATGAGGTTGCCTTCATAACAGAGGCAACACGACAGATTGGTATGGAGAGGCGTATTTCATTGCAGAACAGATCGTGATCAATCTCATCAGCCAGACAGATGATAAACTTGGGAACTCTAGGGCATGTGCCAAGCAAGGAAGTGACCAACTTGTGGATAGCATGTCTGCGTACATCAGCCTGTCGCCACAGAAAAGTGTGTGGCGCATCGACGCGGTTGTAGGTAAATTCCAGTGGTTCGCCTCTGGCATTGACCAGAAACAGTCCTCCTCGGAACGTACTGCCGTCATCTGAAGCATCGATTTTCAGATACCCTGCTGCTCCCAACTCCTCCACTTCGTCAGCATCGCGAAAGGGGATTGGCATGGAGCTAGCCCTTATTCATCGCATTCATAACTTCGTGTCGTTCTCATTGGGACTGTCCTCTGTCGTCATTTCCATCTCTGGCATCTCGGATAGATCCTGTTTTAACTCAGCCACCTCAATATCAGGTGTGTAACCCGGGTACAGGCGTTTCAAGTCCCACTCATTTATCCATCTTTTGATGTGCTGTCTGATGCGTAGTGTCCTGTCAATGACCCTGTAATCAGTGGAGGGGTTCCAGTCATAGGCGCTCGCATAGACGGCACGCACCTTATCATAGATCGCATGAACAGTAGCCTCCGTGGGATCTTCTAGAGGTATCTTGTCTCGCCGGATGATGCGCATTCCTCGCTCAGCCTCGCTGGCCAGCAGTCGCTCTTCGTCAGTGTCTCCTGCTAGCAAACGGCCGGAGATCTTCTCTTCGTCGTTACGCTGATCAAGAACTGCGCTCTCAAAGTCGTCTGTGATAGAGAGCACGGTCGTTATTCCGGGAGCGTGACCCCTTTCCAACTTCCCCAGCAAGCGAGCTACCTCCGCATAAGACTTGGCCCGTTGTTTAAGGGAATATCGGCCAATAAGCTCGACTTCATCTACCAGGATCACCCAACCAGCATAACCTGCCGCAATCATCAACCGGGGAGCAAACTGCCAACGCTGGGATGCAAGCTCTTTCGCCGACACTTTGTCAATCTTGTAGGTGGCAGCCTCCCCCAACTCCTTGAGCCAAGTTCGCAATTCCCCCACCATTATGGGATCTCCTGACCAGAACTGTGTGATGCGGTGTGAGAACTCGGGATAGCGATCACCCTTTCCCCGTTCGAAAACAAATACTGCAGCAGCAAAGCGTGTACTTAGTCCACTGTCTGTACGATTCACCCATTTGTAGAACTCGGCATACTCAGTGCTTCTGAAATCCAGCTTCTGGGCGACTGCTGCAAGGGCGGCTCCGGCACGGTCTGGGACTATTGCAGATTGCACCGCAGCTTTGTATACTTTGGCAAGATCATAGAGAGGCGTCTCCTTACTTACGACCACTTTGCTGCACACGAAATTGTTTTCTAGAGCAATATGCTGCAAGTATTCCAGCAAATGGGACTTGCCTGAGCCAAAGCCTCCGGTAATGAGTGTCCCTTGCGTGGCTAATCCTTGAGAGAATGTCTCTCTTGCAGCGGCCAGTTGCTGTCTGAACCGTTCTTCAATCCTGGACTGTGAGGTGCCCAGCGCTTGTACAGCGTCTCGGTTTGGCACCCCAGCACGCAGAGCCTCGATAGCACGCCAACTCTGGACTTGGACCGCTGATTTCATAGAGAGCCTCCTGTAGACTGCAGAATGACCGTGGTGGCTTGTCCAGAGAGGCGAACCAGTGACGAAAGTGGATTGGGTCTTTGCTGGTCGCGGACTTCGTCCCAAATGCGCAGCTTAAGCGCCTGATAGGCACTCAAGCCTCGTTTGTCTGCCTCTGGTGCCAGAAAGTCTGGCGGAGCTAAGACAATCATCAGACAGAACTGAAGCTCGTCGGTGCCATCGACGAACTGGCGCAGAACTTCATACCCATCCAGAACACCAGGGCCACTGTAGTATATCGTTCCGTTTGGCTCTTTGGGTCGTCTTGCTTCCAGGAAGCGTGAAATATCCAGAGTTATGACAAGGCCTGTCTTGCCCGCAGCATGTAACCAGTGAGATAAAGAGAATAGCATGTGTCGTCCGTTGTGGCGGCCGATCTTCTGGAATATCGACGCTGATTTCAATGCAGAGATCAGGCGCAGTTCTCCGCGAAGCCATTCCCTAACGGCCTCTGCCGTCCCTATCCCAACATCTTGTGGGTCCAATTGCGTCTGGCAGAGCCTGAGCATAGCCATTCGGAACTCTTGTGTCATGTGATAGTCTTTGTAAAGGCGATCCCTAAGCCTATTATTGACCACGCGCCGCATCTCACCCACTTCTAGACCATTGAGCAACGCAAGTTGCGATAGGCCAAGGTCAGCTCGACTGGCAGGCACAAGATAGTGACTTTCTGACAAAGTGGAGCACAGAAAGCTGCAGACAAGATCCTCCCAATTCACCTGTCTGGCAACGGTGTGGAATATCTTGTCGATCATGTGGGCTTTGGTGGTGGCGGCGTCCACGGAGGCAAAAAGATAACCGCTGTCTTCGGCTACTTGCCTCAGTTTACTCAATACAACCTTGTGCTCTCGCCACTCTAGTGGTACCACGAACTTGACGGCAGCGCCCCCTCCCTTGATAAAATCCCCCAGATACTCCTGGGAAAGCACTACCAGCCAATCATCGACAGGCATCGATTTTGCCATAATTGTCACTCCTTGGAGCCCTTGATGAAGGAGATACCATAGTAGCGTTTTTCTTCCCCTGTCTCGGTGATAACGCCAATTGTGCGGCTAGGGGTCTTGGTTCCGGTGCTCGATGGAAAACGCACCTTGGCTCCGCCTTTTGTACTATCAACGCCGCTGCGGTGAAGAAGATAGATGTCACGAGCGAACTCTTGCTTGGTGTATTCCTTAGCTTGCCCCGGCAGCAATGTCAAAAGGTCGTAGATGTCCACCAATGGGATGACAGGGGCCATTTGCAGGAGTTCCTTGCCGCGCATAGCCACGGCTTTCGAATAGGCCTTATACAATGCTTCCAGGAAGGCCTCTGGCCTAAAGAGAGGGGGTTTGCGCTGCAATTCTCGCAGTCGGCTCACCAATACAGATGGACGAATGCGAGTCTCACGCTTCTTGTCAACGAATACGGCCTTATCGCTGGAGGATATTTTGATGAGTACAGGATAGCAGTACAAGCGATCGTCGCGCTCGAAAATGCTCACGTCCATTTGCCGACCGACGGCGACGATCTCTCTGGAATAGAGCCCCCCGGCGAAATAGCTCTCTTCGTCAAATGTCCAGCCCTCTTTGGCATTGGCAAATTGTTGCCGGAGAGCAGCCATGCCTTTCTCAACAGCTTCTACGGAAGAGCGCAGTTCTCGGAGGTTGCCCACCTTGGCTGCAGTACGGAATCTACGCAGACTGCGCACAATGGCATCGGCTGCCTTCAGGGTGACTACAACATCCGCTTCGGTCTTAGCCAGGGCCTGCTCAAGACTCTGTCCATCACTGCTCTGCATATTTCCTCCTGATACACTGTAACTGCCCACCCCCGGTTTCTATGCCTGATGAAGCTCTTCTTATTGTTGCTGTTCTCAACACAGAGAATATCGCGCTAATATTGGGCTGTCAAGCCGTCCAGCTTTCATAGTTTTTCCACTCCAGATTAGTAGAGTTGATCCCCACTACCCCCAAGACCTCCTCAATACACCAAGAGCATATCCATAGCCTGAAAACTGTATAGTGGCTCCTGGACGCGGCACACTGGCTTGTTGCGAAATGCTCTTGACAGGGAGTAGTATTATGATAATAGGATTGTATGAAATGCAGACCAACATCTACAGAAGAAAACTACTTAATAGCATATTGTTCCTTGCCAAGAAAACCAAGCATCTGAATACCACCAAGCTAGCCAAGCTGCTCTATTTCTTGGACTTCGACCACTTCAAGCAGACTGGATATCCTTCTATAGGCCTTAGATATTACGCATTTAAGTGGGGGCCTGTGCCAAAAGAATTTTGGCTAGAGATGAAGGATGGCAATATACCAGAAGACTTTAAGGGTAAGCTGGCAATAATACCGAGAACAGACGAACTTGACCCGGACTCTAAGGGAGGATACGAATTCAAGGCTATCTCAGAACCAGATTTATCCGTTTTCACCCCTCGAGAAAGGAAGATATTGGATCGGCTGGCTGAGATTTATAGGGATGCTAAGGCCTGGCAGATTTCAGAAGTCTCTCATTTACCAGGGCAACCTTGGGATGTCACGATCAAGAAATGCGGTGAGAACTGTCCTATAGATTATCTTCTCGCCATCGATGAAAAATCAGAGATTAGCTTTGACGACGCAAAAGAATGCCTGAAAGAACACTTTGAAGCTGTACGCAACCTCGACCTTGAACCAACGAAATAGCTTCATAGAGGCTTGATGCCGCAACCTGGAGAAATCCTCTGTTATTACGACTGGTCGTTCGAAAACGGTTCAAAGGCAGACAAGCTTCTCGTTGTTCTGAATGTAGCTGATACTGATTGCCCATGCCTAGTTCTTAAGACAACTTCACAATCAAGACGATACCAAAATGTGGTCAGAGGCTGTAATGTGCAGAAACGAGTATTCTTCATTCCCGTTGATTGGGAAGATTGCTTTTCACTCGATACATATGTTCAGCTACCACAGATTCTGGAAATATCTACGCGAGACCTGTTGCAGGGACATTTTGCAGGGCAAATTCGTAGGCTAGGCTGCCTCTCAGTCGATTGCTTTACCCAACTCAAGAATTGTCTCAAGCAATTTAGAGCAGACATATCTGCACAGCATTGGAAGCTAATCTTCGGCTAGGCATTTGTTGAGTTGCCTAGTAACTGAAGAAGTACGTCTCTCTAGACTGGAAGCTCGCCAACGGCAACCGTAGAGAGCCAGGAAAATCCCCCTCCAAAGCCCCTCGGGTTTTGACACTCAGGCGACCTGTCCTGTAGTATTGACGCGGCAAGCCAAATCTTTCACTGGGGGAGACTGTGGACTTTGAACTAACTGATGAGCAAAGGATGTTCCAGAAGCTAGCCAAGGACTTTGCGGACAGGGAAATCGAGCCTATAGCAGAGCAGATAGAACGAGAAGCGAAGATTCCGACAGATATGCAACTGAAATTGGGCAGGGTGGGGCTGCTAGGCATAACCGCTAAAGAGAAATACGGGGGCCTGGAGCAGGGCTTCCTCACCGGTATCCTGGCACTGGAGCAAATACATTATCCCTGCACGCCCTGTACCTGGCTGGCGGCTTCCGGCGGCATGGCCGAAGTGATCGAGGCCTTTGGAACTGAGGAACAGAAACAAGAATACATTCCACCAATGATCGAGGGCAAGGTCTGCCCCAGCACCGCCTTTACCGAGCCAGCGACAGGCCTGGATCCGAAGATGTTGACCACCACAGCTATCCTGAAGGATGGCTACTGGGTGATAAATGGGACGAAGAGCTTCTGCACCTTTGGCCACCTCGACGGCCCCAGCGTCGTCTATTGCAAGACCGATGGGGACAACATCAGCGCCATTATTGTGCCCAAGAACATACCTGGGTATACCTGCTCAAAGCCGTGGGCATTGATGGGGGTGAGGGGTCTGGAGGCAGTGGATGTCTATTTCCGGGATGTACGGGTGCCAGAGAACAACCTGCTGGGACAGAGAGGTCAGGGCCATGCCATACCATCGGCGATAATGGAGGCGGGAGGGGTGATGCATGCCATCATCTCGGTAGCCTGCGGCCAGCGTGCCATGGATGAGGTCATTAAATATGCCAAACAAAGGAAAACTCGCAAAGGCCCGATCTCGGATATGCAGGGGCATCGCTGGCTTCTGGCTGAGATGGCCTCCAGGGTGGAAGCAGGCCGCTGGCTGGCCTATCGGGCGGCATTCTTGAGAGAGCAAGGTAAGAGCGCCCGAACCGAGTCTGCTATGGCCAAGCTATATGCCGGCGAAGGTGCAGAGTGGGTGGCATCACAGGCGCTCCGACTCCACGGCGCCTATGGCTACACTAAGGAATACAAGATAGAGAGAATCCACAGAGCAACCCTGATGCTGGAAATAGTTGAAGGAACAAATGAAGTGCAGAAATCGGTGATCGGGGCGGCTCTGGTGAAGGACTAAGCCGGCGGGATCTCCCTGGTCGCCTGCCACCTCTGCACATAACGCTGCCTCAGTTCCCGTAATTTTGCCTGATAGGAAGCCGAGGTGATCCTGTCAGTGGTCATGATAACAGCGTCCTCCCCATTGTCCGAGTAATAGCGGCGACGCATTCCCACCTTGGCGAAGCCATACTTCTCGTAGAGGGCTTGCGCCTCCAGGTTGGAGACTCTTGTCTCCAGCGTCATCACCTGGGCCTTGAGTTGCAGTGCCAGATCCATCATGCAGATGAGTAGCAGTTCGCCGATTCCCAAACGGCGGTGGGTTCCACGCACGGCAATGGAGGTTAGATGAGCTTCGTCTACCATGAGCCACATGGCGGCGTAGCCAATGACGGTGTCCTGGTTTTGGGCAGCTTTTTCATCAGCAGAGGGGGATTCTCTGAGGAACAGCCGCTTGAGCCTGGAGATCAGTCTCCGCAAAGTCCCTTTAGATTTCTGAGCAGTGATTTCAGGTCGGGGATGCGGATGGTCACCTTCCTCCAAAGCAACTAGATAGCGGACTATGTTATTGTCCAGGTCCCTTCTGAAAGGGGGAGGTGGCCACTGATCGGGGAAAGCCTCTCGATCGATGGCGCTGACCTGAGGGATATCCTCCTTTTGCATGGGACGGACGGTGTAACGCGTCGGCATTTCAGCTATGACAGAGTCTAATTTTACCATAACTGGCGGTGGGTGGGACGATGCGATGTGGATACAGCTTGTTGAGGCAGGGAAGAGTCTTTAGATTCCCCGAAGGGACGAACAGAGCCAAAGCTCTGTAACTACATTTGCCACCAACGTCTGCCCTGAACCGGGTTTCATTCGGGTAGGCTGCCTGACGTCAGGCAGCCTACCCGTTTCTGATCCGTATTTTTGACACAGGCCCTCAAACTCTGTCCCTACATCTGGGCGACGGGGCATTCTTCTCCCGCCTCAGGCGGGCGGATCAAAATAACATTAACAGTTACCTTGGTCGTGGTTGAATTGACACTCCGATCAGCAGGGGTGTATATTAGAGGCGACTGATTAGAACGGAGGGAGACATGAAAGACTACAAGTACGTGATCTACGAGAAGGAGGGTGAGATTGCCACCATCACCTTCAATAAACCAGAGAAAATGAACTCGTATGTGATCATCTCCGTGGGAGAAGACTTTGCCGAAGTGCTGGATGCTATTACCCGGGCAGAGGAAGACGATGACATCAAGGTAATCATTTTCAAGGGGGCAGGCCGCTGCTTCTCGGCGGGGCAGGACCTGAGCAAGGTGGGCTTTGTCTACGGCTTCGGCACCAAGAAGGATGAGCGGCGTCCCAGCCAGAGAATAAGGCTGAAGATGGACAGAATGGGGATCAGCGAGGGATACAAGAGATTCTTCTTTTGTCCGAAGCTGACCATTGCCCAAGTGCATGGCTACGCTCTTGAGGCTGGCTTGATGATCGCCATGCTCTGTGACTTCTTCGTATGCTCCGATGATTGTATGATGGGTTTCCCGGGGCAAAGGATAGGGTTTGCCGGCGGCGGCGAGCACACTTTTGGTCACCTGATGATGACGGTGGGGATGAGGCGGGCGCTGGATCTTTATATCAGTGGCCGGCAGATCGACGGGAAGGAAGCAGAGCGAATAGGGCTGGTGACCAAGTCAGTACCTCCTGAGAAGCTAGAGGAAGAAGTAAGGACGCTGGCGAAAGACCTGTGTCTCATGCCTCGTGATGGCATTGCCATAGGCAAGGCTTGCCGTCACCTGTTCTACGACCGGATGGGGCTCACCGACTCCTTTACCTACGGGTACATCACGCATACGATGTTCACCAATGTGCGCCATGAGCCGGGCGAGTTTAACTTCTTCCGTGAGAGAAGGGAGAAAGGCGCTAAAGCAGCCTTCCACGAAAAGGACGATATCCGCAAGCTTTCGTAAGCTGTGGAGAGAGCGCGGGCGGGCAGGTTGGTGGGGTTGTAGGGCGCTTACGGTATCGCAGTCTGGTCGGGCAGGGCGAAAGCTCTGCCCGATTACATTTCTAGGCGTCCTCAGCGATTACATTGATCGTACGGTGGGCTGGGGCGGGGGGCGGTAGGAGGAATGAGGGCAGCGGACTTCAGATACTCTCTATATTAGACCCTGCAGTTTTTCGTAGGTGGCTGCCAGAGCCTCTGGCAGTACCCTTGTATCAGCCAGTACAGGCATAAAATTGGTATCTCCGTCCCACCGCGGAACAACGTGCGTGTGAATATGGTCGCCGATGCCGGCCCCGGCTGCCCTGCCTATGTTGATACCGATATTGAAGGCAGCTGGGCTGAAGGCCTGGCGCAGGGCCTTAGTGCTCCTTCTCACTAGATCGAAATGTTCCAGCATCTCCGCATCAGTCAATTCTTCCAAGCCAGGGATATGCCGGTATGGCGATATCATCAAGTGCCCCGGGTTATAGGGGAATCTGTTCAAGATGACGAAGTTCTGTTTCCCCCGGTAAAGGACGAGATTGGATTTATCATCCTTTTCCTGCGGCCTCTGGCAGAGAATGCACCCCTTCGGCTTCTCTCCCAGTATGAATTCGACTCTCCAGGGTGCCCAGATATGTTCCACTTGGCCCTCTGGAGGGTATTTTAAGCTCATGGCGTCCAAGAGTCAAAATGGACTGACGGGACCATCAATTTCTTGAATTTACCCTGGCGGCAGCCTACAATAAATAGCGAGGACAAGGTTTTCCAGCCATAAGCTGGTGAAGCTGTGCTAGGGCACCTAGGAGCACGGAATTAGCTATGCCGACGAGAACGGGGCGCCAACCAGGTTGGAAAGATAGGGTGAGGCTTCGCATCAACAAGATGCTAGGGAGGCAGGTCATCCTGTGCGATAGCTGCAAGTGGGACTGGCGCAGCGCATGCCATAACCCTGAGCGTCCCAATGCCAGATGGTGCTCGGACTACGAGAAACGGGGGACATAACCGATCCTCCCCCGCCATTCCCCGAAGCTCCCATCGAAAGGCATCTTTGCCATGTGGCGCGGGCATGTGCAGCAGTTGAAGGCAGTAGCCAGATTCGGGTTATCGCGGTCAGTTTGCTGCTATGTTTGGGCTGTAGCTTCGGCTCGGCGTTCCAGCGGGGCAATTGTGTTTGCAACCAGATTTGAACAGTTCCAAGGAGGGATTAATGGACAACAATCAACCGGTGATCGTTAGTGCAGTGAGGACGGCGGTGGGAGGGTTCGGGGGGGGCTTAAAGGATGTGCCTGTGGTTGATCTGGGCAAAGTGGTGATCAGGGAGGTGTTGAGGAGAGCCGGGGTGAGACCGGCATTCCCGGAGGACCTTAAAGAGATCAGGCCCGGGATTCTAAGGGACGTGGAAAAGAGCGAGATAGAGTCGAAATACATGGGCTGGGATGCCAGTTTGCAGCCCATAAGGATAGATGAGGTCATCATGGGCAACGTGCTCCAGGGGGGCCAGGGGCAAAACACGGGCAGACAGGCGAGCATCAGAGCTGGAGTGCCTCAGGAAACCAACGCCTTCACCATCAACAAGGTGTGCGCTTCCGGGATGAAAGCAGTGGCTCTGGCGGCTCAGGCGATAAAGGCGGGCGACGCGGAGGCCATCATAGCTGGCGGTATGGAGAGCATGAGCAGCGCGCCTTATGCATTGCCCAAGGCACGCTGGGGCTACCGCATGGATATCGGCGCTAAGGCGGAAGCGCTGGATCTGATGGTCTTCGACGCGCTGTATGAAATATTCTATGACTATCACATGGGGGTTACGGCAGAGAACATCGCCAGAGATTACAAGATATCGCGGCGGGAGCAAGACGAACTGGGTGCTGAGAGCCATCACCGGGCATTAAAAGCAATCCGGAGCGGCATATTCAAGCAAGAGATCGTGCCGGTGGAAGTTCCTCAAAAGGGGGGGCCTAAGCCGTTTGACACCGACGAAAGGCCGATGGACACAGACGTGGAGAAGATGAGCAAGCTGGCCCCGGCTTTTGTCAAGGGAGGAACCGTCACCGCCGGGAATTCCTCGGGGATAAATGATGGCGCGGCTGCCCTGCTGATCACCTCCAGGGAGTTTGCCGAAAGAAACGGATTGAAAATCAGGGCGTCTATCCAGGGATATGCCACGGGCGGCGTAGACCCCAAGTATATGGGGCTCGGCCCTATACCAGCGACGCGGAGACTCATGAAGAAGACGGGTTACCGTATCGCTGATATGGATGTGATCGAGCTAAATGAGGCCTTCGCTTCCCAGACCATTGCCTGCATGAAGGAGCTGGACATTCCCTGTTATGGCGAAAGCAAGGACTTCTGCCAGGACGGCTGCGAGAAGGTGAATCCTCACGGCTCGGGGATATCTCTGGGGCATCCGGTGGGATGCACCGGAGCCAGGATACTGGTGACGCTGCTTCACGAGATGGAGAGAAGGGGTGCCAGGCGGGGTCTGGCCAACCTCTGTATTGGCGGTGGCCAGGGCATGGCCATGATCCTGGAGCGGTAGAGAGCAGACCTCGTCTCACTCATTTCAGCAGGCTCCTGCTTATTCCATTCACAAACAAATTAGTGGATGTCAAGTTCCTGACTCGATGTCCAATTTGCGGTGCCCCGTGATTTCAGCGCCAGATGAATTACTCTCCGGACAGGCGCTATCAGAAGAACAAAGGCGAAGATCGTTTATTTAGTGTGTTCGTATTGTTCTGACAACCACGCCTGTGGCTGTATCTAACACGATCCTATGGCACTTATACTCTCAGGAATGGTGGTATCGAGACCAGCTCTTCAGTGGCCTTCTGGCGCAGCTTGGTCAAACTCAACTTTAACCGGCGTCTTTCTTCAGGGGAGAGTACCCCGATGACCCTGGGAACGACCTCTCGTTTGCGCGCAAAAGCGATGTAGGTCTCTCTGCCCTTATCAGTCATCTCCACTCGAACCTGCCTGCGTCCCCCGGTATTTTCAGTGCATGTAATGAGCCCTAGCTTCTCCATCCGACTGAGCAATGCCAGTATGGTTGGTGGCTGTCGGAAGAGCCATCGGGATATCTCGGCCGGCGTAGCAACCACGCCAGCCTTCTCCAACGACCTCAAAACCCAGAGAACACCACCCTGCATCGACGTAACGCCCAAGGGTCTTACCTCCCTGTCCCGCAGACGCATCATCGCATCGCGTACCTGGTTAAGAAGCCTCCAGAGCTCGTATTCTTCTTCGGGGCTAAGCTCGGTTTGTCTCTCTAATTCCTCGGACATGTTGTACCCCCTGATCTGGCATCTATGTTTTGCTGCCCCTTGTCCAGGCATCGGCTCCACGGTCGACGCAATCGCAGGATGCCAGAGTAAGCCTTGGGTTTCCTGCCCAAAATTGACAGACAGCAGATAGGGTGCTAGACTGACTGCTAGTATACTTACTAGACTGTGTCATAGCATACTATCATTGATTGTATACCATTTAGGATACCGCTGCTAGTCCAGTCTGAATACCTCCGATCAAGAGAGACAGGGAACAATCATGGCAACGGCAGATTCTTGCAAGACCAAGTTACAGGCGCATTTGGTTTTCAGGGACAGGCAATCAGGAGTGAAAGGAGAAGGAAGATGGCACTAGATGAGTTCTCACTGACCGGCAAGGTAGCTATTATTACCGGGGCCGGCAGAGGCATAGGGAGGGGCATTGCCCTCAAGTTTGCCGAGGCAGGGGCAGACATCGTATGCGTGGCTCGCACTGCCAGCGAGATCGAGTCTGCGGCGGAGCGCGCTCGCGCCCTGGGGCGCAGGGCTTTGGCTATCCCTGCCGACGTTGCTGATGGCGAACAGGTGCAAGCGTTTGTTGACAGAACAATGAAGGAGTTGGGACGTATAGACGTTCTGGTCAACAATGCGGGAGGAGCAACATCCTTTGGTGCATTGATGAGAACCAGCGAAAAGGCTTTCCTGGCGACGTTACGACTCAACCTTTTGGCTCCCTTTCTCTGTAGCAAAGCAGTAGCCAAAGTGATGCTGGAACAGAAGTCGGGATCCATCATTAACATATCGAGCGGCGACTCCCTGATCCCCTGTACTGGTCTAGCCCCCTATGGTGCGGCCAAGGCAGGGTTGAACTCCCTAACCAAGACCATGGCCTGGGAGCTGGCTCCGTACGTTAGAGTCAATGTCATCCTGCCCGGTGCTATCTGGACTGAAGGGAGTGGCCCATTCCTCGGGACGGTGAAGGACGAGATTTTGGCCGGCACTCCAATGAAACGTTTTGGTAAGCCAGAGGATATCGCTATGGCGGCTCTATTCTTGGCTTCTTCGGCTTCCGAGTGGGTTACTGGCAAGTTGTTCCAGATAGATGGTGGCATAGAGTTCGTTCATGTGGATCCGAGCGATCTTATGAAACAGCATAGAACACAAGGAGGCAAGTGAGAAATGGCAGAGATAAACGACTACAGCGGTCCCTTCAATCCGAATCTAACCTTCGACGATCTGTCTAAGGATTTCCTGCTTAAGGTGATCAGGGTCTGGCAGTGGTCATGGCTTCAACTGGATGCCGCCTGGTTTGATGAGGTCAAGACCAGGTGGGGGCGAGAAGTCGGTTACGGCTGTGACCTGGAAATGTGGTTGAGGTGTGCCGAGCGCTGCAATACCAGATATGCCAAGATAGCCAAGATTCCAAACAAGAACGTAATAGACGTCCTGAAAGTCTTACAGATGCCTCTGGACAACACTATGGGTGCGGTCTATCCCACAAAGCATGAGATCAGGGACGAGAACTACGCTGTAGTCACCGTGGAGAAATGTCCCTCGCTGGAATGGTGTGAGAGGAATGACCCAGAGCGCATAGTGCCGATGTGCGTCATCATGGAGCCTCATCTGATACACTGGTATAAGGTGAACACAGACGTTGTAATGGCCGCCACCCAGCTTCCACCTCGGAAGAGCCCGGACGACATCGCTTGCCGCTGGGAATACGTCTACAAAGCGCCGAAGGGAGCCAAAGTCCGCAGCAAGGAGGAACTAGTGGACGAGACTACCACTCCTCCTGAGATAGACGATCAGAGCGGGCCGTATTACCCGCATCTAACACATGCCAATTTCTCCAAGCCCTTCCTTGTCAAGATGATGTACGCCTGGCAGTATGCTTGGCTGGTCATGAACGAGGGCTACTACCTGGCAGTCATGAAGAGATATGGATCGAAAGTGGCCGATGAAATTGAGCAGATAGCCTGGGTGAGAGTGGCTGAGAGGTGCAATCGGCGATATGCCGCGGCGGCCAATACCAAGCTGAATACGGTGACCGACTCACTGAAGACCCTGCAGTTGACCATGGACAGCACCATGGGGTACTTCCCTGCCAGGTACGAGATCAAGAACCCCAATCACGTCATCATGAGTATAGGCAAAGCACCTACTCCGGACTTCCTTGACAATGCCGTGGCACAGAGGACCCCACCCATGTACCACGCCGGCGGAAAGCCGGTCATGGAGAAGTACCTGGTTAACCCCAAGATCAAGGTGACACCCCTGCGTTTGCCCCCGCGAAATGAATATGACGACATTGACTGCGAGTGGGATTTGAGGATTGAAGAATGATGAGCTTTAGGACAAGCAGTGGATAGACCGGTATGAACAACGCGATACTGACCGCCAGGCCGCCTTTCGGGAACTGACGGGCCTGTAATCCAATATTGAGGAGGGGAAATGCTGGCAGACAAGTTCAGGCTGAACGGTAAGGTGGCAGTCATAACGGGCTCTGGTAAGGGCATTGGTCGAGGCATCGGCCTAGTCTTTGCCGAGGCCGGGGCCAATGTAGCCTTCGCTGCAAGAACAGAGAAGGATATTCAGGCCGCCGCAGAAAAGGCGAAGGCATTCGGCGTGCAAGCCATCGCTGTTCCGTGCGATGTCAAGTATGACAGTCAACTGCAAAATCTGGTTGACAAGACCATTCAGACCTTTGGCAAGATTGATATTGTGGTCAACAATGCTGGAGGGAGTTTGCCCAAACCGATCCCCCAGATTACCCGCCAGCAATTCGCTGAAGATTTTGATTTCAACGTCGGCTCGGCCCTTTCTTTTGCCCGCATTTGCCTGCCGCATCTGAAAGAAAGCAAGGGTTGTGTCATCAACATAAGCTCGGCGGCGGGACGGTTGGTAGCGCCTTATTTCATTAACTATGCTGCCAGCAAGGCCGCCCTTACCTTTATGACCAGACTAATGGCTGCTGAGCTGGCCCCGGATGTGAGGGTGAACGCTATCGCCCCAGGGTTCATACCGACAGATGCCACGGCTGGCTTCTACGATAAGGCCACGTTTCAGAAGATGTCCGTCATGAACCCGTTGAGGACGCCCGGCGATGTAGAAGATGTTGCTCTGGCTGCTCTGTACCTGGCATCGCCGGCAGCCAGATGGGTGACAGGCAAGATTTTGGAAATTGATGGCGGTACTTAGGTGCGAGGGTGCGTTTTTGATTCATACGCATAGAGTATTGCAGGTGGGAAATGGTTATCTGGAATGAAGAGAAATGTGATGGGTGTGGCATCTGCGTGCATTTTTGTCCTGTGGATGCGCTGAAAAGCTGGGGAGTGATCGAAATAGACCGAGAGAAGTGCACCGATTGCCAGGAATGTATTGGGGCCTGCCCTGTGGATGCGCTGGAGGTCAAGGAATGAAGCAGGTCAAATACGACATAGTGGTTATTGGCAGCGGGATAGGGGGCACTACTTCGGCAGCCCTGCTGGCTAAGGCAGGCTACAAGACCCTGGTGGTGGAGAAGCTGCCCTTTGCCGGAGGTCGATGCGCCACGCTCGACTACCATGGCTACAAAATAAACACTGGATTGAATACGGTTACTCAGGAATGCCACGGAGCGTTGTGCCGGGAGGTGGGCGCTGAGTTTGAGATGCGTATCACCGAGAACGAATGGGTCTACCGCATTAAGGGAAAGGACTATCCGCAGCCCAAGTCGGGCAAAGGTGTCCTGAAAGTCATGATTGGCCACGCTGCTCGCGATGATGCTGAGGCGGAAAGGGTGATGCAGGCCATCAAGCGGGGCATCGGCTGGGCGGAGCCTTCTTACTCTATGTCCCTGGACGAATGGCTGAGGCAATATACGGACAATCCAGCCATATTGGGCATGTTCCAGAACTACGTGGCCGCAGCAGGCGCCATAAGGAACTCCGAGTTACCTGCTGGTGAGTATTTTCGCATGATGCGGGAGATTGACGCGTCCGGCAGAGTCTGGGGTCACCTTCCTCTAGGGGGCGGCCAGCTAACGGATTCCCTGCTGAAGGCTATCAAGGGGAGGGGAGGGGAGGTGTGGGCCTGTTGCCCGGCAGTGCAGATAAATGTGAAGGGTGGGGTAGCTACCGGCGCGGTTGTGAGAAAGGACAGCGAGGACATTGAGATCATTGCCCAGGCGGTGGGGTGGTGAGCGATGCGGGAGCCAAGCGCACTGTGGGTTTGGTGGGCAAAGAACATTTCCCCTCTGGGTATCTGAAGGATGTGGCGGCTATAAAAGGCGCTCCTCAAACCATTATTTACTTTACCCATGATAGACCTCTCATCGAGGCCAACTCTGTGATATGTCTGACTGAGGCACGACGGGTCTTCATGATGAGCACTAACACCAACATCTGCCCGGAGAGGGCACCCAAAGGAAAGCATCTATCAGGGGCGGCGGCCTACCTTGGCTCCTCTTTACCACCCCTCGACATCAAAAAAGAGGTGGAGCTGGTCCTTCAGGACCTGAGGGACAACATACCAGGCTTTGACAAGTATGCTCAGGTAATGAGAATCAACATCAACCGAGGGGATTGGGGGCTGATGAAAACCTGGCCCGGCTACACCGTACCTGTGAAGACGCCTGTTGTAGGGCTATATACAGTGGGTGATGATGCGGGCCCCTTGGGTTGGTGGTGCTCACCTGCTGCGGTGATGAGCGGACGCCGGGCCGTGGAAGATATTACCCGGCGCTATAGACCTGCCTGAGAGGCCAATGTGCGACTCTTATCTGCCCCCGAGGCCCTGTGTGCTCTGGGCCTCGGGCACTTGTTTAGTGGGCGTCAGATTAGCCGCCGGTAAAGATGGCATGGCTCCAAGGGCTTTAGAACATGGACAGGCGTGTGTTCGACGAGTTCCTGGCAAGCGCTGACACCCTCCGCGTATACAAGGATGCAGCGCTTGTCTTTGCATCCAGAAAAGGGGCGCTGCTGGCGCTCATCGAGTACATTGATGGGTTTGCCGCTGACCACCAGGGAGTCGTCATATTAGACAAGGTCATGGGCAATGCTGCGGCCTTGCTGTCGATCAAGGCAGGCTGCCGGGAAGTATTCAGCCCGTTAGGAAGCCGACTTGCCATTGCCACTCTCGAAAGATATAACATCAGGTACCATCTCGACCAGGTTGTGTTTCATATTCGGCAAGCTCAGGGAGAGGGGATGTGTCCCATGGAAAGGCTTTCGCTGGACAAAAGCCCTGAAGAATTCTATGCTCTCGTAAAGGAAAGGTTGAATAGGCGGTGAGCAGATTCACGCTTTGCTCCTTGCGAAAATCCGAAATGGGCTTCTTCACAATGCCAGGGTCGATATAAGAAGAATCGAGGAGGTATAAGCAAGTGGCCAAGAGGTACGGATTGGTTATCGATCTGGAAAGGTGCACTGGATGTCATACCTGCACTGTGGCCTGCAAGGTGGAGAACAAAATAGAGGTAGGTTCAGGGATAAGGGTGGAGACAGTTGGGGGAGGGCATCGGGATGCGCCAGCGGGCAAATACCCCCAGCTAAGCATGCACTATTTACCCATGACTTGCATGCATTGCGCCCAGCCGCCGTGCCGCGATGTTTGCCCCACCGAGGCCATAAACCAGCGCCCCGACGGCGTTGTCCTCATAGATGAGGGAAAATGCAATGGCTGCCAGGAGTGTATGACGGCGTGCCCGTACCAGGCGCTGGTTTATGATGCTGAAAGGGTTGTGGTGCGGAAGTGCAACCTGTGCCTGGAGCGAATCGACCAGGGCTTTCAGCCCTTCTGCGCTGTGTGTTGTGGAGACGAGGCCATATTCTTCGGAGACCTGTCGGATCCGCAGAGCAAGGTTTCAAAACTGATAGCCGAAAGAAGTGCCTATACCCTTAACCCGGAACTGGCCACAGTGCCTGCGATCTATTACTGCCCTCCGTATAACCGGAGGCAAACCCAAAGCGCTCCGGCTGGAGCGCCAAGAACAGGCATTTTGGAAAGTGCCACATCGACCGATAATCGAGTGATGGTGAAGCCGGGTGAGAAGGTAATACGCACGGCATGTCCTCTCTCCTGCGGGCCTGGCTGTGGGATTCTGGCGCATGTCAAGGATGGTGTCCTGGTCAAGGTTGAACCTGGCGATTTTCCAGGTACCAGCCATGTATGTCCCCGGAGCTTGGCGGTTACAAAGCTGGTGTATCATCCGGACCGGCTGAAATATCCCATGAAGCGTGTGGGCGATAGGGGCGAGGGCAAATGGCAGCGCATATCCTGGGAAGAAGCACTCGACACAATAACATCGAAGCTGAAGGAAATTGGCGGCAAGCATGGCCCCAATTCTGTGGCCTGGGTGCATGGCTCACTGGGCGTCGTCTCTGTGAGTTCCGTTATCGGCCTGGCTGGTGCTTGCCAGGGCACGTTTATCGACATGACAGGCTGCGGAGATGCTGCTGGGCCATGTGCCGATATAGCCTGCTATGGTGCCCCCTGGTGGTACGGAGAGGACTACACCACGGAGTTTGATAACCCTGCCCTGTGCCTGATATGGGGAGAGAACACTGTGGAAACTGAGCCGTTCAAATGGCGCAAGATCAGAGCTGCCAAGGAGAAAGGGGCCAGGTTAGCAGTCATTGATCCGAGATTCACTCCCACTGCATCCAAGGCTGACGAGTACGTGCCGATCCGGCGTGGCACCGATGCAGCCCTAGCGCTGGGAATGATGAATGTTATCCTGGATCGGGGGCTTGAGGATGTCTCTTTTATCAGCGAGCACACGGTGGGGCCTTTTCTGGTGCGCAGCGATAACGGCTTGTTCCTCAGGGAGAAGGATATCGGCCTTCCGGAGTCTCAGAACTATATCGTCTGGGATACCAGGACAGATGCGCCTCAGAGCTACGATACGCCCAACGTAGCGCCAGCCTTGACCGGCATTTACAGGGTGAAGGGAGTGGAGTGCAAGCCGGCGTTTCATCTCCTGAAAGATCTAGTGCAGCAATTCCCACCAGGCAGAGCCTCTGAGATAACAGGGGTACCAGCCGATACCATCGTCAGGCTGGCTGTCGAATATGGCACCTATAAGCCGTCAGCTTCCTTCAGGGGTATGGGCTGTACCAGAGGTAGCTTCCACGGCGACCTCAGCTTTCGAGCCATAAATACGCTGGCGGCTCTTACCGGCAACATCAGCTTCAGAGGTCATACGCCATTTGAGCTGAACCGCCCAGCCCTTATGGCGGCCTGGGGACTCCCGACCTTCATTACGCTGCTGCGGTTCTACGACGCTGTACTCACTGGCGAGCCCTTTCCCATCAAGGCGCTCTGGATAACCAGACACAATCTAGTGAACCAGGACCCAAACTTCAATAGGATCACTCGGGAGCTTATTCCTCGACTGGAGTTCATAGCCGTAACCGAAATGTTTATGACCACCAGCGCCCAGTATGCCGATATTGTTTTGCCTGGCAGCAGCTTCTTTGAGCACAATGACGTGGTTCAACCTGCTGGGGTGGCAGCGCACAACTACCTCCAGTTACAGCAGAAGGTGATAGAGCCCCCGTACGAATGCAGACCAGACCTGGACATCATGGCCGAAGTGGCCAAAAGAATGGGCATAGACGGGTGTTTGACCCAGACTCATGAAGAATATGTTGAGTTATTGCTTGCCTCGGGCCATCCCTCCATGGAAGGCATAACGTTAGAGAGGCTAAAGGAGAGCCCCATGCCTCCAGCAGCGCATAGCGTCCCTGACTTCAACACGCCCTCCGGGAGGCTAGAGTTCTACACGGAGAGGCTGAAGGAGTTCGGCCAAGAACTGCCTGTCTACTTGGAGCCCAGAGAGAGCAGCCGCACACCTCTGGCTCAAAAGTATCCACTTTCCCTTATTACGGCTCATACCAGATACCGTTATCATTCCATGTTCGCCAATGTGTCCTGGATCCGAGAGCTTGATCCGGAGCCAGTCCTGGAAATGAATCCTGCAGATGCTGCGCCTAGAGGCATTCAGGACGGAGACCTGGTTCGTGCCTTCAACGAGAGAGGCGAGGTCAAGCTCAAAGCCAGATTGCATCAGGGGGTCGGGCCGGGGGTGGTCAATATATGCCAGGGTTGGTCCCCTGCTCATTACGTTGCGGGCACCCACCAGGCATTGATCGACAATGTGGTAAACCTGGCCCAGGAAGCTATCTTCGAGCCAAACGCGGCCCTCTTCGATACCCTGGTCGAAGTCGAGAAGGTTGAGGAGGCATGAGCAAAGTGACCACACGGGGTGTCTTTGCTGAATGGTGGCTGGCCCATGCAGAAAAGAGCATCGCAGGTAAGCGAGAGCCGCAAAGGGACGGCATCTTTGTGCAGAACTTTGAAACTTGAGGCAAGGTGATCGTCTCTCGACGTAACAGGACGAGTCAATAGACGATGATGATTCCAGCAATGGTCCCTTTCGGGATTGCCTCAATCGATGCATCCATTCCGATGGGATAGATATCCCACCCTGCGGCTGCGACCATGTGAAAGACATCAATGCCGACGGCTTCCATAGAAGGCCTGGCTCTGAAATAGTGCCTGCAACTCTGCCCTTCCAAAGCCGCACAGGTGTCCTGCCCAGCGCACAGCGTATGCCGGCATGATCCAGCAGCAAAACCAACGGCTAAGTAGTAGCCATCATAGAAGGCTTGGGACTCGACCTCGCTGACAATTCTGTAAATGTCGAGGTACGCGGCGATCAGGTCTTGATACGTCTGCTCGCTTGCTCCCATAATTCTGGCGGGGAGATCCTTGGTGAAAAATATGGCCTTGTGGTAGCTCTTCAGCATCTTCCGCAGTTCTTTCGCTCTCAGCGTGTGTGGAGGGCAATGAGCGCTTACACCATAAGAGATGCATCTGGGAACCTGACACTTCAGAGTCACCTTCTCGTCTACCGGAATTTCACTGGTACTGACGATCTTAGCCTTTGTAGCCCCCGATCGCAGGGCTATCTCTCTGTAGTTTTCCAAGTCACGCTCACGTTTCCCCACATCCAAATCAAGAGTTATTCTACGTGAAACTCTGGCAATGAGTTCCTCCTATGGCAGCCACATTTTTCAGATAAGATAACACCGACCTGCACCCACAGTCAATTGATCAGCCGTTCGTAGTCATCCCATGTTTCATGGTGTTTGCTCTGTCAGGTCGATCCCATTTGACGGTGCAGTCGCAGGAGGCAGCCAGCGTCAGCCCAGCCTGCAGTGCCGAAGCTTGACGTTGTCAGATATAGAGTCTAGTTGCCGGGAACAGGCTCTGAGGTGACAACGACACCTTGCAGTCATTAATCACACTACCACGAGCGCGCCGAAACGGCTTCCTTTTGGATTTGGAGCGTCTTCTGCTATAATGTTGGCATCTCAAATATGCCTATCGATGGGGCAGTAAATATCTGAAGTGAGTATGCTGTAGATGGTGCGGATAGACCAATAAAGTCTGTCGGCAGTTAACCAGAACTATAGGAACGACGAGGAGCGGAGCGGCGATGGAAATCTCAGACGTACATAAGAACAGCAAGGTCCTGATCGATGGCATTCCCTATGAGGTGGAAGACATGGAATTCATGAAGCCAGGGAAAGGCCGCGCCATCTACCGCCTCAAGCTGCGAAACCTGTCTGACGGCAGCACCATCGAGCGTACGTATCACTCAGGCGATAGGATTGATGAGGCTCGTATAAGCACCCATGAGATGCAATACCTCTACCAGGAAGATGATCACTATATATTCATGGACACTGAAACCTTCGAGCAGCATTTCCTTAGCGGAGTACAGTTGGGCAACAAGAAGCACTTTCTCAAGCAGGGTGTGGTGGTTGCCATACAGATGATGGGTGACAAGCCCCTAGGCATAAATATGCCTACCTTTGTGGAGCTCGAGGTGATGGGAAGCGGGATCGGCGATAAGAAGGATACCTTTAGCGCCCAGACTAAGGCCGCCGTCCTGGAAACAGGCTATACCATCGCAGTCCCCACCTTCATCAAAGAACACGATATCATCAAGGTTGATACCCGCACCGGAACGTATGTAGAACGGGTAAGCACCAGGAAGTGAAGTGTGCTAGGAAATGATCACGATCGGCTCCTTGGTATCAAGCCTAATCTCCAGCGCCGGGCACTGATCTACCACCATACGCGCGCCTTCTTTCTGGAACAGGGTTTTCTTGAAATAGAGACACCCATCCGCACGCCAGCCGTGGCCCCAGAGCAGCACATCATGCCATTCAAGAGCGAAGACTGGTTTCTGTCCACATCTCCAGAGCTGCACATGAAACGGCTGCTCGCCTCTGGATATGACAGGCTTTTTCAGATTAGCCGTTGCTTTCGCAAAGGTGAGCATGGCCGGCAGCACAATCCGGAGTTTACGCTGCTAGAGTGGTATCGCACCGGCGCAGATTACAGACATATGGTTTACGATACCGAACAACTGGTTCTCACAGTAGCTACTAGGCTTGGGCTCGGTCACGTGATCCGCTACAAAGATGAAGGGATTGATCTCACCCCACCGTGGCCGAGAACCACAGTCCGCGACGCCTTCCTGCGTGCTGCGGGCTGGGATCCCGTTGTAGAGCCTGATCCCTTGCGGTTCGACACAGACCTGGTGACCAGAGTGATCCCCAGCTTTGCCCCAGGCCGACCCACCGTACTCCTCGACTACCCCGCGCCTATGGCCTCGCTGGCCCGTCTGAAGCCAGGCCAGCCCACAGTTGCCGAACGCGCCGAGGTCTTTATCGGCGGAATAGAGATAGCCAACGCCTATAGTGAGCTAGTAAATGCGCAGGAGCAAGGGATGCGCTTCCGAGCGGAGGTAGAGACTATTGAACGGGAACATGGTCAGAAGATGCCCCTACCCCACCGTTTCCTTGATGCGCTAGCGCACCTTCCCGAGTGCGGCGGTATCGCTCTGGGCATGGACAGGCTGGTAATGCTCTTCTGCAATGCAGATTCTATTGACGAGGTCGTGGCCTTCACCGTAGATACGGCTTGAGCCGCTCCCGGATTCCACACTCCCGGACAGGCAGAGCACCAGCCGTATCGATCCTACTCTAATACCAGAGGCACCCAACCACCGACCCATACCAAGTCCTTCGCCGAGGCGTCAAACTTGTATGTCGCTATGTGGTCTGCCAGGTAGCGCTTGGTCTCGCTGAAAGACCACTCCGGTTGACCTTGCCACAGAGGACTTTTCGTCTTATACTTCACAGCCTCATCATAGAAGGCCTTCGGGCTGAAGTTTTCCGCCCCCACCGTCTTAATGGCTGCTTCAATTATCTCAAACACACCCACCAGATTCTTGACTCCGCCCACGTATGCTAGTCCTGCATATATGGCTTTCTCTGCCTCAGCCTTGGAGTGGTATCTGTAAAGGAGCGTTTTAGCAAAGTTGACCACAGGAACGTCTTCATTCCACATCAGAGACATATTGGGGGTCAAGACTCCATCCAGAGCCGCCCAGCCAAGCTGGTCCACCAGGAAGCCGCGGTAAGAAGATGCAGTACCCACATCAAAGAAGCGGGTCTTGTAGCCCTTGCTTTGGAACTCCTTAATGAAGGCGCCCATGGGGAAGCCCTTGGCTTCTATGTAATCGCAGTTCTTCAGGGCCTCTACCTCGGCAATCCACCCTATTGAGCCAAAGGGTTTTATGCGAGCGCCCACATACTCAATGTGATCTGGATGTGCACTGGCATACTCTTTCAACGCCCTATCATCATCATGGATGGCCGCCTCATCCCAACCCACCAGACCAATCTTGGGGATCTTCCCATCAGGGTAATCCCAGTCAACATCATGGATCCATTTGAGGAAAGTCTTCATCATTCGGTAGTGAGAGTTAGAGAAGCAGAATATCCATCCTGGGGGATCCATCATCGCCTCAGTCGTGCTGAGGGAACAAATGGGGAATTTGTCCCTGTCAGCGAAAGGCTTCAATGTCACTGGTGTTGGTGGCGGTACGGCCACGATCAGCTTCGCTCCACGCCCTCTTACCCAGTCATAGCCTGGTATATCTCTGGAAACATCATACCTGGTGTCCCACGAAACCATGCGAAATCTCACTCCCGGGATAAGTTCTTCCTCGTTATAGTACCGAACCATATCCTGGAGGGCCCAATGAAGGGGGATAATGGCAGGTGATGCTGGACCCGTAAGATCGGTGAGTTCCCCTATTGTAATAGCCACCCGGTGATCAGAAGTACCACCGCAGCCTGGCAGAAGCACTACCAAAGGTAACAGGACTAAAAGGCAGTAGATCACCCTTTTCCTCAGCATCTTGGTCATGATACCCCCTTTTTCCTAATGTCTATCTTCGGTGCTCATTATCAAGGTCGCGTACAAGTTGTGTTAGCTAACCTTTGCCCTATCAATGCTGCCAGCTATGCTCTCTGTGCTTGCCAGCCGTGCCGCACCCGGTGCTGCTACAGGCGATAGTTATCTCCCAACCCCCCCACACAACTATTTCGATGGCGATGCGGACGTTTCCCAGTTCCTTTGTGCTGCTCGTGTGCCAGTCATCAGCCACGACTTAGAACACTATAATACGAGCGCACTGTCTCGATGTCAAGCTTCCTCTGTTTCGGAGTCCTCACTTCAAACTATGGCTTCCCGTCCCGTATGCAAAGCAGGCCTCCCAGGGTGCCGATATGCACTGTTTTGCCATCGGGGCTGAGGGTTATAGGCGCGCCGAAGTCAGTATACCAGAGCCCTGTGCCGGTAGGAATCTTAAATACCGTCTCACCAGTTTCTACATCCAGGGCTGCCAGGTACCAGGCGTAGTCGTCGCCGGGCAGGAGTTCATAGGTGTACAGATAAAGCATCCCATTCGCCAGAGAGACCTTCGGCACGGTGGTAGGGGAGTTCTCGGCGCTCCTCCATATCTCCTTGCAGGTGTAGCCACCCATGCCGTCCGGAACCAGATCGATGCGGCTAATTCCGCCCACGTTTTCTTTGGCGATGCCTCCGGGGGCAAAAATATTCTCGCTCACTCTCCCATAGTTGTTTTCCACGATCACCGAATACTCCAGACCCTCCTCACCCTGACGAACCCAGCCGGGCGTGGAATTTTCGGTGGTACTCTGGCCCTCTTCAAATACCGGGATCTTGCCGACCAATGCGCCGTCGGTACGCCTCAAGAACAGGATGTTCATGCGGGGATCAGCGTTGTCAGCAATGGCCACCATGTCGCCGAATAGTGTTGGTGTCGTTCCCGAGCCCTGGTTAATCATACCGGGTTTGACATGGGTGCCTCGATCATACGCTGTACGCCAGTCCTGCACCACCTGTCCATCAACATCTGCATGGAAGCGATACATCGCGTGATCCGTAACGATGTAGACGCCGTCCTCGCCCACGGTAAAGGAGTTCTGCATCTCCTCACCGACAAGCTCGATAGTGTGAACCTGACCGCTCTCCGGATCCAAGGTCCCCACTATTCCGAACCGAGTGGCGAACCACCACACCTGGCCGCTCCAGTCGGGTATTGCCATCTGCACATGGTCCCTTGTCGGAAGTTCCATAGGCACAAGATAGTTCTCCATCTCATATTTGCGCACCAGCTCAAACTGGCCTTCAGTCTCCACATATTGAATGACCTGGATGGCATTATCCGCGTCCGCCACCAGGATGCGGTCCTGGTTGTCCAGGACGAAATAAGCCCCTCCCGACGTATCGTAATAAGGATAAAGGGGATCGTCCGCATGCCTGGGAGGCAGGAGGTAGGATGCCAGTTCCTCCAGGGTGTCCGGGTCGATAGCGAGCACGTAATACCCATCAGGACGTGCGTTGACCGTTAGAATCCGCCCGTTGCTGTCAAAAGTGATGGTGACGCACAGGTTTGTGAAGTCCCCGTACCTCTGGAAGATAACTTCTGGGTTTATCCCCAGTGGCCCGCTAATCTCATAAGTGTCCGACATGTAGGCATCGTTGTGCATATTGCTTTTCCCATTGGGCGCCAGATACGGATGCTGGGGAAAGGCCAAGTGAGGCACTGAATTCTGGTAGCCTTCAGGGTACAGGGGATTGCGGAGGTAGGTCATCGTTGCAGTCTGTACCTCCACCAGTGTGGAAATGGTCAGGGGCGGTATCTGGGAGAAGTTGGCCGCAACCGTCTTGCTCGAATGCAAGGTCACGGTAGTAGCGGCAGAGAAGGGATCTGCCACATCTCCGCTCCAGTTAATGAACTGCCAACCGCCGCCAGCGGTAGCAACGATGTTGACCACCGTTCCCGGATCGTAGATATGGTCGCCCACTGTTGGGTCAACAGCACCGCTGCCATTAACTGCCATGGTCAGGGAATAAGTGATTCTTGAGAAGTTGGCTGTCACCCTCTTGTTTCCATCTATATGAATGGCAACCGTTGCATTGGTGCCTGAGGCGTCACCACTCCAGTGGTCGAACCTCCAGCCAAAGGCGGGGGTAGCAGTAATAGTCACATCCTCGCCCTTGTTGTAGGCATAGGTGCCAGCACTAGGGTCCGTTGTTCCCTGACCGTTGACAGCAATGGTGAGAGAATACTCCTTCTTACCACACCCACCGGTGGCAGGGGACAGAAGGAGCAACACAGCTACGATCAGAAGTACCCACTTCTTCATCTTATTCTATTATGGCACCAGCAGAAGCATACTCTATGTCACCCAGACAACTCCATATCACCTGGCCCGCCTTCGCTGTGGGGCAGGCGACTCTCACATAGCCTGGCTGAAATTTGCCGATAGAATAAGAACCGGAGATACCGTCTTTGCCTGTTTTCAACACATGGGGAGTAGTCGAACCGGTGGTTGGTTCAGCAACCCCATAGTATCCTCATATCGCACTCTGATTAGCTGGAGGCTACTTTCTCGACTTACGACGAGGCAAGCGCTAGCTTTCATATTCGGTGGTTCTGGTGTGAACCAGCACACTTGATTCCGACCCTTCCGAAGGAGAAGATGTTCTGAGATCTCGTCGTCGGCTCAGGCGGACGACGAAAATGACCCCAGTACAACCACCTCTGGCTATAGCGGATCTTCGTGTTCTGCCGCTATCTAACTCACGTCACCAGATAGTAGCCCGTGCCCCACCACACCCCCCCGTCCCCAGGCCAACCACCAGCCCACCGGCGGAGGTCCTTGACCCCGAGCCACAGCCGCAAAAACCAATCTCGCCTTGCCACGCTGAATGGGAGGCCGCTTCTATCTCTTACGGCTACTATACGCCAAACCACCGACGATCACCGCCACAACCACTAACCCTATCACCACCCACACCCACGCAGCCATCCCCTTGGAAGCAGCAGTGACGCTGAAGGAGAAGGGGGCTGTCCATGCCGACACATTCCCCGCTCCATCCACCGCCCTCACCCGCCAGTAGTAAGTCCCCTTGGAGAGGGCCTCGCCTCCAGTAAGGGTGTAGGTGCTCCCGGTAAGCCCCTGCCTGGAGATTATGGGGCTGGAGAAATCAGCATTGTCGTCTATCTGAAGGCTGTAGGTCACCCCGCTGGCATCGGTAACATCGCTCCAGTCCAGGGTGGGCGTCTTTTTGCTGAATCTGGCTTCATTAGCCGGAGTCAGCAAGGTTGGGGCTGACGGTGGAGTAGTATCCACCGTCCAGCTAGCGGTGGTAGCGCTAGCCTCTGCTTGCCAGATGCCAAGGGCGTTTTTCCCGATGACATAGACCGTGTGCTCACCCGTGCTCAAACTAGAAAGGATGATATGAGTGTTAACTGGTCTCTCGTTACTCCAGTCGCCATCATCCAGTTTGTACTTGTAAGACACCACACCTGCGCCACCCACAGTGATATCAGCGGTGTTGTAATTCACTCGTCCGCTGGGCTGACCCGACAAAGTGGCCACCGGCGGCGTCGGTGCCGTGGTATCCACTGTCCAGGTGGCGGTGGTGGCCGCAGCCTCTGTCTGCCAGGTGCCGAGGGCGTTCTTGCCGCGGACATAGAGCGTGTGCACACCATCGCCCAAACCAGAAAGGACGATATTAGTGGTGACCAGTGTCTCTGCGCTCCAGGCACCATCATCCAGCTTGTATTTGTAAGCCACGATACCTACGCCGCCAACCGTGATATTGGCGGTGTTATAGTTCACCACCCCGCTGGGCTGACCCGACAGAGTGGCCACGGGTGCCGTGGTAATCACTGTCCAGGTGGCGGTGGTAGCCGCAACCTCTGCCTGCCAGGTGCCGAGGGCGTTCTTACCGATGACATAAAGCGTGTGCACACCATCGCCCAAACCAGAAAGGGTGATATGAGTAGCAACCGGTGTCTCTGCGCTCCAGGCGCCATCATCAAGTTTGTACTTGTAAGCCACGATGCCTTCGCCACCAACGGTGATATCAGTCGTGTTGTAGTTCACAGTTCCACTAGGTGCCCCACTTATGGTAGCCACGGGTGGCCCGCTCTTTATAGTGATAGACCAGGCCTCACTCCAGCCGCTTTCCTGGCCGTCCTTAACCGTCTTCACATGCCAATAGTAGGTGTCATCGGCCAGGGCTTCGTCGGCACTGAGGGTATAGGTCAATCCAATTATGCCCTCTTTGGTCACTTCGGTCGGGGGGCTCCGAGGATCAGGATCAAAGTCACTGCTGCCAATCTCAAGGATGAAGGTTACGCCCTCGGTGTCATCACAGCTCCACTCAAAGGTAGGCATATTATCCGCGGTTATGGCCCCATCCGGTGGGGATACCAGCAGCGGGGTCTCTACGTCTGTCTCCACGATGAAGAACCATGCTGCGCTCCACTCACTCTCTTTACCTGCCCCGTCCACTGCCTTTACCCTCCAGTGATAACTGCCAAGGAGTGGGTTTGAACCTGGCACAGTATATTCAGAAGTGATACACGTCTCAATCCACAGCGGGCTGGAAAAATCAGCATTATCGTCAACCCAGAGCGTGTAACTCACACCCGTAGGGTTTTCGACAGGCGTCCAGCTAAAGGTGGGGGTGGTATTGTCTATCCTGGACCCATTCTCTGGAGACATCAAACTAGGGGTATCTGGTGGAGTCGTGTCCACCCCCCAGCTAGCTACCGTAGCCAAATCCTCTGGTTGCCACCCGGCGTTTCCGCCTATTACATAAACAGTATGCCAACCTTCGGACAGATCAGCCAGCACAATATGCTCGCTTACGGGAAACTCATCGCTCCAAGCGCCATCGTCTAACCTGTATTTGTATTTCTCCACACCCTCCCCGCCCACGGTGATATTAGCAGTGCCGTAAGTCACCCATCCGGTGGGCTGACCAGTCAGGATAGCTACAGGCGTGGCGGTATTTATGGCCAGGTCTACCCAGACAAACCCTCCCCACTCCCAGATGCCAGTTTGAGCCGCCTGGTAGTCCGTATCCCCATACGTCACCCTGAAACGAACGATATCCCCATCTATACCCCCATCCTTTGGTTGTGTCCAAGGCTTGTCGCCGGAGACAGTCACAACATACACTGATTTCCCTACATAAGGATCAGGGTCCTTAGGAGTAAACGTCTTTGCCCACCAGCTGACGGTGGCACCATCTATCAAGGCCGTTATCAACGTGTCATCAGCCACCCAGTCCCCATCTACCTTGACTGTGCCCCAAAAACGGCAAGGCTGAGGTTCTACTTGCGCCACTGCTGCTTGCGGAAGCGCACACAGCACCAAAGCCAGGACTATCAGGCCCGCACCTATCCAGCGGGGCAGCAAATAGCTGCCCCGCGACTCTCCTTGTTTCGCTTTCGTCAAGAACTTCATTTTGCTGCTCTTACCCTCCATATGTCAAGTAGCAACCACTGGTTACCTTGATCCAGTAGGACTGGTTGTTCTTTAGCTCTGCCAGGTCATTAGCCCAGGCAGGCATATTGGGATTATACCCATACCACTTGCCAGTCTCGCTATCAAAGAACCAGACTACCGATAATTTGTCCCCTATCGAACTCAAAGCCTCTGTCAATGGTTTATCCGGTCCCAGATAGGCAACTGAATTCCACCCCTTATTGCCATCCCAGTATAGCTGTTTGCTTTGGAAACTCAGGCTTTGCGACGCCAGATTGCCGGCGGCATCGCTGGCTCTAACATCAACAGTACGGGACCCATCGGCCAGAGCCGCCAAGGTGAAGCTATACCCCTCGCTTGGCCCGTTAAAGGCCCCGTCCGAGGCGGTGGCATTCACCCAGCCCCCACCATCCAGCCGGTACTGGACCGAGGCTATGTAACTGGTAGCATCGGTAGCCGTGCCGCTGAAACTAAGCCCGTCCCGCGCCACAGTAATTGCCGGCGGAACGGTATCTAAAGTGAAGCTATCTGAGGCCACTGATGACTCATTCCCCGCCTTGTCAATGGCCTTCGCCTTCACCTCATACGCTTTACCATTGACGAGCGACGGCATGGAGTAGCTCCAGGAAGTTGTCCCGGTAGCATTAAGCCACGTCTCTCCTGCTACCCAAGAACTCCCGTTCCAGTAAGTGCTGTCAGTGGCGTTCTTTATCTGCACCTGAACCTTATCCACTTGCCCCGGCGCCGTGTCAGCCGCTGTACCACTTATCGAGGCCAGCGAGTTCACAAAGTCCGGAATGTTGTTCAAGGTCACGGTAGGATTGGCGGCATCAAAGGTGAAGCTATCCGAGGCCACTGATGACTCATTCCCCGACTTGTCAATGGCCTTTGCCTTCACCTCATACGCCTTGCCATTGACTAGCGACGGCATGGAATAACTCCAGGAGGCTGTCCCGGTAGCATTGAGCCACGTCTCTCCTGCCACCCAAGAGCTCCCGTTCCAGTAAGTGCTATCAGTCGTATTCTTTATCTGCACCTGAACCTTATCCACTTGCCCCGGCGCAGCGTCAGCCGCTGTACCACTTATCGAGGCCAGCGAGTTCACAAAGTCCGGAATGTTGTTTAACGTCACCGTAGGATTGGCAGTATCAAAGATGAAGCTATCCGAGGCTACTGATGACTCACTCCCCGCCTTGTCAATGGCCTTCGCCTTCACCTCATACGCTTTGCCGTTGGTGAGCGAGGGCATGGCGTAGCTCCAGGAGGTCGTCCCGGTAGCATTGAGCCAGGCCTCCCCTGCTACCCAGGAACTCCCGTTCCAGTAGGTGCTGTCTGTCGTGTTCCTCACCTGCACCTGAACTTTGTCCACTTGCCCCGGCGCCGTGTCAGCCGCTGTACCACTTATCGAGGCCAGCGATTTGACAAGGTCCGCGATGTCGTTCAAGGTCACCGTGGGATTGGTGGCATCAAAAGTGAAGCTATCCGAGGCTGCGGCGGACTCATTCCCCGCCGTGTCAATGGACTTCGCCTTCACCTCATACGCCTTGCCGTTTGTGAGCGAGGGCATGGCGTAGCTCCAGGAGGTTGTCCCGTCAGCATTAAGCCAGGTCTCCCCTGCCACCCAGGTAGTAGTCCCGTTCCAGTAGGTGCTGTCAGTGGTGTTCTTCACCTGCACCTGAACCTTGTCCACCTGCCCCGGCGCTGTGTCAGCGGCTGTGCCACTTATCGACGGTAGCGTCTTCACGAAGTCGGCAATGTTGTTCAAGGTCACCGTGGGATTGGTGGCATCCACGGACCAGCTAGCGGTGGTAGCGTTTGCCTCGGCCTGCCAGTTGTTAAAGGAATCCTTGCCGATGACATAGACAGTATGCGCGCCGTCTGCCAGGCCGGAAAGGGTGATAAGAGTGACAACTGGTGTCTCAGCGCCCCAGGCGCCGCTGTCCAGCTTGTACTTGTAGGCTACCACGCCGTCACCGCCCACTGTGATATTGGCGGTTCTGTAGTTCACCATCCCGGTGGGCTGGCCGGATAGAGTGGCAGCAACGAGGGATATCTCCAGATTAACCTGCTTGTATTCTCCGGCAGACCAAACACCGGTCTGAGTCGCCACATAGTCATGGCCTCCATACCTCACCGTGAACCGCACCACGTCACCATCCACGCCGCCATCCTTTGTCGGAGTCGAGGGTTCGTCACCATAGACAGTCAGAACATAGGCATACGCCGGTTGCCCCGCTTCACTACCTGTATTGGCCGTCCAGCTACCAGCAGTACCCTCAATCCAGGCCGTTATCAGCGTCCCGCTGGCTACCCAGTTCCCATCTACCTTGACTGTACCCCAAAAACGACAGGGATGGCTGGGCCCAGCGGCTATTACCGCCTGTGGCAGCACGAAGGCCACCAGCAGCAGAAGTATGCCCAACGCCACCAGAACCTTGAACCCTGCCCCCCTTCTCATCTTATCCACCTCAGTTTACCTCCTTGTTTGCAGTCCCCTTGGTCGCAGCGAATCAGAGACACCTCCCCCACAGCTTCATGTCCTTGTGAGCTAGGAGGAGGAATCCGGTGATTTGCCGCGGCTTTTCCTATGTTGCCAGTTCCTTCAGCTTGCTGCGGCGACGCCGCTGCACGATGGTCAGCACAGCAACCAAAGCAGCCGCCAGGATCACCGCCATCAGAATTATCCACCACCATCCAGCCTCAGTTACTTTGAACGACCGGGTCTCCGACCAGAGGCTGCTATTCCCCGCCCCATCCACTGCTTTCACACGCCAGTAGTGCTTCCCGCTCTTCAGCTTCTCGGTCACGGTATAGCTCGTGATAGAGATATCCTTTATCTGTAACTTAAGGGAGCTGAAGTCCTCTTTGTCCGCTATCTGAAGGACATAGGTCACTCCACTGGGATCAGTGACTGCCGACCATTTGAACTCCGGGGTGCTATCCCTGGTCTTAGCTCCATCCTTGGGAGATAGCAAACTGG
>Ga0194125_10000925_pt1 | contig 50134 bp, 45 predicted proteins | sample TA2KigC250mmetaG_FD_148626 | JGI IMG/M metagenome (GOLD analysis project Ga0194125, IMG submission 148626) | Freshwater microbial communities from Lake Tanganyika, Tanzania - TA2015034 Kigoma Deep Cast 250m | ecosystem: Environmental > Aquatic > Freshwater > Lake | place: Tanzania: Lake...
AATTCCTTTTTCTCTGTGTACTCTGCGTCTTCTCAGCGAACTCTGCGGTTAAAGAAAACATCCCGAAAAACGCAACTTTATTTTTCAAAACTACCTAAATGTAAACTATTTTCTGAAACATGCCCGGACAGGTCCATAAAGTCCGTGGTATCTATGTTTGGATGGTGATGATATGAAAGGTATGAAATATTTTGAACCCAAGACCATTGCTGAAGCCTGCGTGTTGATAACTGAATACGAGGAGGCGAAAATTATCGCCGGTGGTCAAAGTTTGTTGCCGTTACTGAAGCAAAAATTAATAGAACCTGAGTGTTTAATCAACATCAAGGAAATCTCGGAATTGAATTACATCGAATACGATGAAGGCTTTGGCCTGCGGATAGGCGCGTTGACTACTCACCGTCAGATAGAAAAATCGCGCGTGATTGAAAGTAAGTTCAGTATGCTCTCTGAGATGACGAAAACCTTAGGAGACGTACAGATTCGCAATGCTGGCACCATAGGCGGAAGTCTCTGTCACGCTGACCCCGCCGCTGACCCCGCCGTGGCGTTAATGAGTTTGGGCGCAAGTATCAAAAAGGTTAGCTCAAGTGGAAGTAGAATTATCCCGCTTGATGAATTCTTCACAGACTACTTTGAGACAGCGCTCCAACCGGGCGAATTGCTCACTGAGATTTCAATTCCCGAGCCAAAAGGCCGCTACGGCGGCGCGTTTGAAAAATATTCTGTTTACGAAAGAGATTTAGCTGTCGTAAATGTTGCCGTTGGGATAACATTAGCGGAGACCAATGACGTCGTAAGCGATGTCAAAATCGCGTTAGGCGCTGTCGCATCCAAGCCTATCAGAGCTAAAATAGCAGAACAACAACTGTTTTCAAAGTCAGCGGATGATGAAGCAATTACAAAAGTTGCTCAAGCAGCGTCTGAAGAATCTCAACCAGTTGCGGATATCTATTTTTCTGAAAACTACAAACGCGAACTTGTCTCCGTTTTGACGCGAAAAACTTTAAAGAGGGCGTTAGAACGGGCAGAGGGACTTAGTCGTAAAACGTAAAACGTAATACGTAATGCGTAATACGTAATATTTTCTTATTACTCATTACGTTTTACGCATCACGCAATACGAAATTGCAAGCCTATGCCGGTATTACTCATGGAGGTAAATATGAACTACGAACTTAATTTGACGGTAAACGGCGAATATTATAAATTGACTGCACCGCCGTACAGAACCTTGTTGGAAGTTCTCAGAGAGGATTTAGGGTTGACAGGCGCAAAATCAGGATGCGCCACCGGTAAATGCGGCGCATGTACCGTCATTCTCAATGGGAAGAGCGTCAAATCTTGCCTGATTTTAGCTCTGCAAGCCAATGGCAAGGAGATTTTGACGATTGAAGGTTTAGCGAACGGTGATGAACTACATCCGTTGCAGAAAGCATTTATCGAACATGGCGCTATGCAGTGTGGTTACTGTACTCCAGGGATGATTCTGTCCGCAAAGGCTTTGTTAGATGAAAATCCCCATCCCACAGAGGACGAGATAAGGGATGCCTTAGTCGGCAATATCTGCCGATGCACAGGTTATGTAAAAATCGTGAAAGCAATTGCAGCAGTTGCCAACGGATAATGATTTCGGGTAGCCATTTTATGTGGAGGTGTATAAATATGGAAAAACAATATTCAGTTATAGGCAAAAGGACTCCCCAGGTGGATGGCGTAGAAAAAGTTACAGGGAGAGCAAAATTTACGGTCGATTTGATGTTACCATATATGCTATACGGCAAAATTAAACGCAGTCCATATCCTCATGCGAAGATTAAATCCATTGATACGAGCAAAGCAGAGGCGCTCTTTGGCGTGCGCGCTGTTGTTACTGGCAAGGATTTTCCAAACCGGAAATTATCTGGTAGCGTCTATGATGAATCTCCTGTCCCTAAAGACAAAGTGCGGTATGTCGGAGAACCAGTCGCGGCTGTCGCGGCGGACACTTTAGAAATAGCCGAAGAAGCTGTAGAGTTGATTGAAGTCGAATATGAAGAATTGCCCGCCGTCTTTGACCCCGAAGAAGCTATAAAACCCGACCCTCCCGTAGTAGTACATGAGGAATGGGATAGCTATGAAAAGCGTATGCCTATTGGGAAGATGGATGTTAAACGGCCGAACGTTTTCAATCTGTACAAAATCCGTTGCGGCGATGTCGAAAAAGGATTCCAGGAATCCGACCTTATCGTGGAAGGACGGTATTCAACCGCGTATATTCAGCACGCACCCTTGGAGCCGCACGCATCTGTCGCCCAGGTAGAATCCAACGGGCGGATAACGGTTTGGACATCTGCTCAATCTCCGTATGTTATAAGAGCACAAATCTGCAACTATTTTGATTTGCCATCTCATAAAGTCAGAGTCATCATTCCGCATGTGGGGGGCGCATTCGGCGGCAAATCTGACCTGCGCGCAGAGCATTTCTGCATAGTATTATCCCAAAAAACGAAAAGACCAGTAAAAATCGTCTTTACGAGAGCAGAAGAATTTACCGCAGCGGCAGTCAGAAGTCCTTTCATCATCAACATCAAGGAAGGTGTAACTAAAGATGGCAAAATTTTAGCGCGCGAGGTTAATGCCATCTACCATGGCGGCCCTTATACTGAGATTGCATTTTTTAAGCCATCCTTTGGTAGCAACGTTATCGTCGGCTCATATAAAATTCCGAATTTAAAATCCGATGTTTATGGGGTTTACACGAACAACCCGGTCGCAGGAGCATATCGCGCTTACGGTTGCCCAGAAATCGCCTGGGGAGTCGAGAGCCATATAGACATAGTGGCTGAAAAACTCGGCATGGACCCTGTGGAATTTAGATTGAAAAACATTCTTGAAGAAGGAGATAAAAACGCGGCGGGCGAAATAATGCACAGCGTCGGGGGCAAGGAGTGTTTGCTGAAAACAGCGGAAGCGATACATTGGAATGAAAAGCCAAAATCAGACAAGAACAGTCCATGGAGACGTGGAAAAGGAATCGCCCTGGGGAGCAAATATAGCTTTGCGCCCACTGCTGCTACCGCAATCGTCAAAGTGCATCATGACGGCGTCGAATTGCGAACCAGCGCGGTTGATTTAGGGCAGGGGTCGAATACCGCGTTAGCGCAAATTGTCGCTGAAGAGTTTGGTATTCCCGCCAATGAAGTTATACTTACTCTAACCGATACAGGTGTTACCCCAGTAGACCATCTCGCTGGTTCCAGCAGACAAACTTATAACTGTGGAAATGCCGTGCGTTTGGCTTGCCTTGACGCCAGGCGTCAACTATTTGAGCAAGCAGCGGAAAAGCTGGGCGTTGCACCCGACAGATTAGAAACGAGAAATTACAAAATATTCGTAACCTCCCCTCTCGGGAGGGGCCGGGGGTGGGTAGAAGACTCGCCTGATAAATCTATCAACATTAGCGATTTGTTCGATGACCTGTATCTCGTTGGTCCATATCAATCACAAGGCGGGGAAATCTTAGGAAAAGCGACTTTCAATCAACCGGTTTCTGATTATGACCCAGACACCGGTCAAGGTGAGAGAAAAGTTTCTTTTTACAATCACGGCGCTCAAGCCGCGGAGGTAGAAGTAAACGTTGAAACAGGAAAGGTAAGAGTAGTAAAATTCGTCGGCGCAATGGACGTGGGCAAAGCCATCAATCCAATGGGAGTTGAGGGACAGATGGAAGGCGGGGCTCACATGGGTATCAGCAATACCTTGTACGAACATTTGGTCATAGATAATGGGCAAGTGCTTAATCCGAACTTCATGGATTACAAGATTGCGAACATACTTGAGATGCCTCATGTCAAAGACATTCAATCGATAATCGTAGAAGCGCCTCACCGAGACGGCCCTTATGGCGCAAAAGGAGGGGGCGAAATCGTACTTGTCCCCACAGCCCCAGCCATAGCTAATGCCATTTATAATGCCGTCGGTGTAAGAATTACTGACCTACCGATAACATCAGAAAAGATTTTAAAAGCGTTGAAGGAGAAATGATGCGTGATGCGTGATACGTGATGTCCCGCGAAGCGGCATCCCGAGAATCGGGACGTGATATGAAAGTTTTTATCACTCTTCACGTTTCATTCTTCACGTTTCACGTTTCACGTTTTACGCCATGATAATAGAAGGAAAATTTATTGTACCATTACCTATCAAATCTGCCTGGTATTTTTTAATGGATATTGAATCTTTAGCGCGCTGTATGCCCGGCATAAAACAGGTGGAAGCTATCGACGACAAAACATATCGCTGCACTATTGAAGCGAAAGTTGCCTATCTAAAATTTAATTTCAATGGCGATTTCAAAATAACTAATGAGGAACCGCCGATACGAGTGGAAGCGATAGTCAAAGGCGAAGATTGAAAATTTTTTAGTGGTCTGAAAGCGGAAAATGTTATGGAGTTAGAAGCTATCTGTGAAGATGTAACCCAGGTGGCTTACAAAATCAATGTAAACATATTCGGTAAACTGGGCACATTCGGACAACGTATCATCAGGGGCAAAGCGGAACAAATAGCGCAGGAATTTATCCACAACGTTCAATCCATGATTAAAGAAAGCGCGATTGAAGGAAGTGTGTAAAATCAAGAACCTAAGTAACTTACTGAATATGAGCAAATGCTTTTTACTTTTTTCCTCTTATTTCTTTTGCTCAAACTTTTCTTTTTGAAAGAAAAGTTTGGTTACGGCAAAGGGGTGAGTGGGTGAGTGAGTAAGTGGGAGTAGAAGCAAAACGGCTAAACGGTAATTATCATCTTGCCGTTTCCGAAGGAATCCCGAAGGATTCTTCGGAATCTCCCGATTCTCGGGATTCCGCTTCGCGGAACCTTCGGGACTTGCCACCTTGCCATCTTGCCATTTTTCCCACACACCCACTCACTCACCCACTGGTTTAATTCCTTCCTTTTCTTCCCTTCCATCCTTTCCACGTAGCTATTCAATCATAAATAATTTTCAACAGTTTGACCAATTTTTCATCACGCCACTGAGTTAGCTCTGATAAACTTCGACCACCAAGCGATTCTTTCACTCCCGAAATAATGGCTTTTTTCGCATCCTCAGGTATTTTAGTCCAGGATACCGTTTGATACTTCTCAAATTCCGTACCGATGTGGTCAATAAAATATTCGTAACCTCCTTCGCCTCCGCCTAAATGATAAATCAAATGTTGCCCCATAAGCGCCCAGCGAATCCCAGGTCCGGCATAAAGAGCTTTATCAACATCCTCCACGCTGGCGACCCCAGTTGCCACAAGCTCTATGGCTTCTCGCCAGAGCGCAACAGCTAATCTATTGGCAATATGCCCAGGAACTTCTTTTTTCAATACGACGGGTATTTTGCCAAGCCCTTGATAAAAATCATACATCGTCTTGATGACGTCAGGGTCTGTTTTTTTGCCCGGCACTAATTCGACCAATGGTATGAGATGTGGTGGATTGAACGGATGGGCAATCAGAGAACGCTGGGGATAATTCATCACTTTTTGGATTTCTGTCATGAGTAGTCCTGAAGAGCTACTCGCAATGACGATTGAAGGAGAAGTCAACCCATCCACCTGCGCAAAAATTTCTTTCTTCACATCATAATTTTCGAAGACCGATTCATGGACTAAATCAACATCTTCCACCAGCGCGGCAACGCAATTCACTGTTTGAATCTTCTGGGGCGCATCCTCAATTATTTTCCTGTCAGCCAAATCGAATTTTAGTAAGTCGTTAAGGTATTGTATTGTTTTCGTCAGACCTTTATTGAGATTTTCCGGATTGATGTCAAATAACTTGACTTTCATCTCTCGGCTGGCATAAAATGCAGCCCAACTGGCACCGATGGTTCCAGTACCGATAATTCCAATCCCCCTTATTCGGGCCGGGTCAACCTTATTAAATTGGTTTTCGCTCATAAAAAACCGGCGACGATAACTTCCCCTTCAGGGCGGAAAAGAAGTCGCCCCTCCCTTCTCTTGAGTGAGAAAATCGACGGACGCCTCAACTTGTTGAGGGAAAAACCCCGAACAAGTTCGGGCTTCCGACTTTCCGAAAACTCTCAGAAAGACTGATGCCTCAACTTGTTGAGGGAAAATTCCCGAACAAGTAATGTCATTCTGAACCCTTCCCCTTCGCTACGCTCAAGGGTCAAGGGCAAGCTACGTGAAGAATCAGGCTTCCGACTTTCTGAGACTCTTCGCGAGATTTTTCGACGGACGTCGAAACTTGTTTCGGGAAAAGCCCCGAACAAGTTCGGGCTTCCGACTTTCCGAAAACTCTCAGATGAAATACCGATTCACTCAGTTCATACATAACTCAGCTTTGTTAAAATGAAAGAATTTGGGTAGTTAGTAGCGCCCCACAGTCTCACCATCTCATCTCAACTCCCGCTTGCCACCCTCTTGCTGTCGGGCGCATACCCACCAACATGAGCAGCCAAGGTGGGGCACTCTGCTTATCTCCTGGGCGGAAGCAACGCCGGGGCGTCTCATCAAGATGTGCACGAATCGTTACATTGTCACGTAATACTACGCAAGTATTGAATAAACACTTCAGGTAGTACAATCTTAATCCATTGATATTCTTTCAAGTCCAACAGGTCACGGTCGCGGCTCACAATATAGTCTGCGCGCGCTGCGACAGCGCACGCAATCACCATATCATCTTTTGGGTCGCGGTCAATCACGCGAAGGTCAGGCAATGATGTGACGACGGTGCACTTAGCTCTCAAGGCTTCGATAAATCGTTCAACGTTGGCATCACTGTATGTAAAGCGGCTTCTGAGGTAGTCTCTCTCTAAAAGAACATGGTGGGTTTCCTGTAGGATGTCTTCTGCTGTGTAAAGATGTGTTTTTTCTGCCGATTCCGTGAGTAATTCGGCTGCGAGTCCTTCTTCAGTAACCAAACTTTTCTTTTAGAAAGAAAAGTTTGATCAAAAGAAATAAGAGGAATAAAGTAAATATTTCCTGTTTTCCTGATGGTATGGTAGCATACGAGATAAAGTATGTCAAGTGGTTAATAATTTAATTAAGAAAGTTAATAAAAGAGTTGTCAAGGACGCGTTTACGGCTCAGTAACGCTGAATGAAGCAGTTGCAAGAGGGTGATGCTCGCCACCCTCTTGCCGCCGGGCGCATGCCCAACATGCCTGGCCAAGGTGGGGCGCTTTGTTATCTCTTGGGCGGAATCAGCACCGGGTCGCCAAGTACTACACGCATTGGCTCGTTGTCGTCACCTAAATTCGCTGTGAAGCGTATACGAAGTCGAACAGCATCTTTCATGGGAGCTTGGAATTTAACTGAGTCTGACCCATACTTGAGCCAATCTGTCTTGTAACTTCGTACCCGCCCATCCAACGTTGTCACTTCAAAGGTGACAACCACGGAACCCTTGCTTGGATACTGGTCAGCAACGCCGACCTCTGACTCCAATAGTGCCCACTCCCCACTAAGAGGCTCCCAGGTCAGATCATGCACTCTGTGGAGGCTATCAAGAGAATCTATGAGCCTGAACTCATCATCATAATAAACAATGAAAGCTGTACCATATTTGAAAGTCCTCTTGCGGAGAGTGAACTGGTTAGATGCCTCCCAATCTTTTTTGACGAACCATGGGAGGCTCTTCCCTTCTAGGAGATCGGCCAGATATATCTTCCGCGACAAGTCGCCCTTGATTTGTTTGCGCACGATGAAAGTACGCGGCTCACTGAAGGGACCCATGAGCATCATGTCGGAGAAGGGAGCGACAGACCACTGGTATTCACCATCCTGGTAGTCCAGTGGGTCAATGGACAGAAAGGTTTTGTCTGCAACCGTGAACCCCCAGATGCGGGGTGTATTGGGACCAATCTCTTCTTTGTCGCGGAACTCGACCGCGACAATTTCCACGCCGTAGAAGCGAGCGCGTGTGACTGCGTTCCAGGTCAACTCGGTTAGTTCCTCGGTCATCTCAAATCTATTAGCAGGGCTTGTCAACTGAGGCTTTGAGACTTGTGACTCGTCTCTCTGCTCTGCGGCGAGAAATAGCGCCAAAGCCAAAACGACCGCCGCACTGAACGACACGCCACCTGCCAATATCCAACGTTTCTTTATCATAACAACCACCTCCTAATAAACTTTGCCCTCCATCAAGGTCTTGAAACTGTCATCGCAGCCGACCTCGGTAGGGCTCTTGGTTCTGTTCTTCGTGATTAGAATCAATACTGTATTGGACATAGTCTCTCTGCAGTTCCTCTCCACCGGGTTTGGCTTGAGCGTCTCGGAGAGGCCCTTTGTAAGGCTTCGGTTCGTCGCCGCCCGTTGTCTCTGTGGATTGTATCTCATCAGAATACGCTCGAATCCTTGCACTTTGCCCGCTTCTCATAGGGCCGCGATATGGTGTCGGTTCAGGCACGTCAGAACGCTCATGTTTGGCACTGTCATGCGGGGTACCAGCGAGCATCTTCCGCGATGTGGTACTGCTTGTTGATGGAACGGATGCATGCCCCTTCGCCGTCTGCCGTGTGTCAGCAAATCTCGATGGCGATGTAGTGCCGCTTGAGTCATTCGGCGACGAATCGGTATCACGCACTATCGCCGGTCTTGACACTGAATTGGTCTCAACACCTATGGATAAAGATGAGTCAGACGACTTAGCCGCAGTCACGGAGAACGCAGGCTTACTCACAAATACGGGCTTTGGTGTATGTGCTACCCGCCACAGCACAGGCACGAACACCAGTGGTACTAACACTAACATTGCCCACACCCAGCCGTTGTGCGGTTGGCTGGCTGCATTCGTATTTCGGGGAATTGGTCGAGCCATGATTCTGGCTGCACTCGTATTTCGGGGAATTGGTCGAGCCATGATTATTCCTCCTTTGAAACAGAGGGGATGTTTTTTAACGGTTCTTTTCCTCTAACGTCTGAAAGTGGGGCCAAATCACCCAGAGCAAACACGCCGTTTATACCACAAACTATACAATCCTCTTGCCTTGCCGATGTTAAGGAACGAATTGTGGTCTCCTGCATATCATAGAAGATATACTGGACTGGTTTTTTAAAATTGATTAATAGATTCAAAAACTCACATATCCCTAAAGATACAACGGTTGTATTTAGAAAAATTACAGAAGGGTCAGGAATATTTACTCCTGAGATATAACCCCGCTCTATTTGCCTCTTTCTATCGAAATCCGACATGAGTTCCAGTTGTACTTCTCGCTGGTTAATTTCTCCAATACACTGAATACACCACTCACCTGGTATTATAACTCTGACTTTACCCGCGGCTGATGTAATGATTTTTTTATTCTCATCCACTTCAATTCCAAACCCAAGGTCTATATATGGAATTAAATACTGCATAGAAAAAGAATTTAAAATCATTCTACTGGATTGTGTATCTGTACATCCTATGATATAGTCAGCGTCTTTAAATCCTATTAAAGCACTGGGGTTTAAAATCGATTCTGGTACTGCTTTAAATTCAACATTAGGATTAATTCTCTGCGCATGGCGTTCAAGTAATTCCACTTTTCTTCGTTTTAGTTCCACATCTTTTGGGGTAGAACCGATTACTCGAGAGAGGTTACTCACTTCTATGATATCATCATCGGCACAAATAATTTTACCAACTCCAAGCCTTGTAAGCAATTCAACTACTACTGACCCAAGTCCTCCGGCTCCAACTACACCGATTATTGATTTGGCTAATTCCTGTTGTCCTAATTTCCCAAACGCTAAAATCTGTCGAGAATACTGTGAGTAGTTAATTTCATATTTGGGATTCTCATTTTTTTTAAACAGATTGAATGAAGAAACGGATTTTTTTCTATTAGCCGAGGTGGGAATTATCCTCCTCGGATAACGAGATATTATCCTGATTTCATCAAGAGGAGAAATCGTTTTCTGGCCAAAATCGTAAATTCTCGCATCGATGCTTTCCTGCCCAAACACCATACTTGCATGAAAAATGCCAGGAACCCATCTAGATGTAAATCCAAACGTACCCTCATATTGCGAGTCGCCTAGCTCACTTCTATCATCAATGCCTGAAAAAGTTACACTTGTCGTTGTAAAGGGGTGTGAGTGAACATCAATTAAATGGTAACCTTCATTTTTACATAAAGAGTAAACAGATAATTGAAATTCGGGTGTAGGACACACACCCCCTCCATGCCTATAGGTAAGATTCTCTTGTTCGGCTGGCAAAAACTCGCGCACGAGTAATTTGATGGCATCATTCGTTCTACATACACCAGTAAGCAGAAAACCGAACTGTTCATTGTTGTCTTGTAAAAAAGATTTGGTTTTCTCAAAGATTTCGTTGGTAAAAACAATAATTCTTTTCATTTCAATTTCACAAGTTATTTATGCACGAAAATTATCAAAACTAAATAGAACATGGAAAAGGATTTCACCTTTTCAATGCTAACATTCACCCAAATTAACGTCCTGTCGAAAGAGTATGATAAATTAATTTGCAGACTGTTAATAGATTATCTCCTCTCTTTACTTCAGTTCTTGGATTCCACGCATGGATATGTATACAAAGCCACGCCCATCCATTATCTGCATATGGGTTCCGCCCAGAGGCTTTGTCAAAATAGTGTTCAGCGCTAAACCCCTTGCTGTCACGCATGTGTTGATCGATATAAAACTCTAATGGGGCCACGTTTGGATAGGCTTCTGGAATAATAATGAGTAAATCAGTATAATTTTTAGACCACCCAGGTGGCATTTTGAAACGTTTTTTGATATGAACCCAAGAATAGTCCTCATAATCCCAATCCAAATATTGATTCCCATATTCAGGGATAAGCAAATTGGTAATTTCCCAATTAATACGCTCATTGCGTGGACTCATTCTCATGGGTCAACTACTCCTTCCTTTCCCTGCTGGTGGCATTACATCTAATTTTTCATCTCCTTTAAGATGTAATGGTTCATTAGGATGTATAATTCGCCCATCTTCTGTTATAAGAGAGTAGCCTTTATCTATCGGATAACCTGCTTTCTCCAATAGTTCACGGGCAAGCATTCCATCTTGCACTTCAATAGGTTTATCTTTTACCAAAACAGTAGCCATTTTTATCCCTCCTATCCCATCATAAAATTTATTTGTCCAAACATAAATAATTATAACTTTTGAGAGAGAAGTAGTCAAGATTTTTCGGTTCCTTATATCTTGACTTTGGTAAATTAAAATGAGATCCAATCGTAGCCCAACTTTCTAAGTTGGCATTTGGTAGACCCGATTCCAGAAACCAAGATAGAATCTTGGGCTCGAGCCAATTTACCAAAGTCATAATATTTTTCCATTTTTTATCACCTCTAAATCAAAAGGACAGCCACCCACAAAAGATTTAGTAAAACTTAGTATAACACTGTTTCATGACAAAAGCAACCAATATTTTAGACTTCCGAAGTTTCAAAGACTTCGGGAGTCTATACACCAAGCCTCACCTGTTCCGTCAATCCCGTTCAAATAGCATCGCAATGCCCATACCGCCGCCGATACAGAGCGCCGCGATACCGAACCGAACTTCGCGCCTCTGCATTTCGTGTAACAGTGTGACCGCAATTCGTGCTCCGCTTGCTCCTAACGGATGTCCGAGAGCAATGGCGCCACCGTTGACATTGACTCGCTCATCATCCCAATCCAAATCTTTGGCTACAGCCAGTATTTGCGCGGCAAAGGCCTCGTTGACCTCAATCAAATCTATTTCATCTAATGTTGTACCTGTCTGAGAAAGCAGTTTACGAATGGCATACGCAGGGCCGATGCCCATTATTTTGGGGTCTACACCGACTGTTGCAAACCCGCGAATATAGGCAAGCGGCTTCAGTCCGAGTCTCAACGCCGCCTCTTCAGACATCACAACAACTGCGGCAGCTCCGTCGTTAATACCCGAAGCATTGCCGGCGGTTACTGTGCCGCCTTCTTTGAAAGCCGGCTTTAATTCTGCCAGGCGCTCAAGAGTCACGTCCGGCCTCGGATGTTCATCCTGGTCAAAAGAGATTGGCTCTCCTTTTTTCTGAGGCACTGGTACTGGCGCGATTTCTGATTTGAACTTACCCGCCTCAAACGCCGCTTTATACCGCTGTTGGCTTCGTAATGCGAAGTTATCTTGCTCAATTCGCGAGATACCATACTGTTCTGCCAGATTTTCCGCGGTCATCCCCATGTGGCAATCGTAGAAGCTGTCCCATAATCCATCTTGAATCATTGAATCGACGAACCGTCCATGTCCCATCCGCGCGCCCCATCGCGCATTTGGCACTATATAGGGCGCGCCACTCATACTCTCCATCCCGCCAGCCACAATAATCTGAACCGAACCACAACCCCCTACCCCCTTTTCCCCCTTACCAAAGGGGGTTAGGGGGTTGTATAAGGGGGAACAAAAAATCGCCTGCGCCGCTAAAGCAATCGCTTTAAGCCCAGAGCCGCACACCTTATTCACTATCATTGATGAAACCTCATAAGGGATACCAGCCTTGACAGCCGCAATCCTTGCCGGATTGACTCCAATTCCCGCTTGGTAAACATTCCCCATGATAACTTCGTCAACCAGCTTTCCTTCAATACCACATCGATGTAATACTTCTTTAATCACAACACTTCCAAGATAAGGCGCGTCTAAATCTGTAAGCGCGCCACCGAATACCCCAATGGCAGTACGAACTGCACTGACGATTGCGACTCGATTATTCTGCTGTTGCATCATAAAATTTTCCTCCTCGTAACATAAGAACGTTTCTCCCAAAATGCCGTTCGATATTTCTCACGCAGCACGCGCCGCATGACCTTGTTGGAAGCAGTGCGAGGCAGCGAATCCACAATCACAACGTCGTGAATCCTGAAGAGAGGATTAAGATGTTCTTTGATAGCCACTTGCAAAGTCGTTTTTAGAGCTTCTTTCTCAACGTTGACCCCTTGCAAAAGTACAGCATAAATCACCAATCGACTTGGCCCACCTTCCGGAGGAGATACAGCAATGGCGGCTGTTTCGCGAATACCGCTCACTAAACTGAGAGTCCGTTCGATTTCTGCCGAACTAACTTTGATTCCTCCAAGATTCATCGTATCATCCACACGACCATGAATGCGATAGTAGCCGCCGCCCAAACGTTCAACCTGGTCGCCGTGACGACGAAGGGTGAGTGGTGAGTGGTGAGTGGTGAGTGGTAGCTGCTGACTTCCACCTTCCGCCTTTTCCACCTTGGGCGTCCCTTCAAAATACACGTTGTGGTGGTCCTGGTTTAATAACTCCGTGGAGAGTCCAATTGAAGGCGGTATCAGAAATACCTCCCCATTATCGGTGTGATTGCCGTCCTCATCGAGAATGATAAAATCCAATCCCAGGGCCGGCGTTGTAAAGGTCGCTGGCGCCGCTGGCTGTACCACTGTCCCGGTGATATAAGCGCCGCCAATCTCTGTGCCACCGCAATATTCGATAATTGGTCGGTATCCTGCCAGGGACATCAAAAATAGCATATCTTCAGAGTTGGAACATTCGCCCGTTGAGCTGAATGCTTTAATCGCACGCCAGTCAAGACCCTTCATACATTCTGTATTCTTCCATGTCCTAACTAAACTGGGAACCACGCCGAGGATATTGACACGAGCGTCTTGCACAAACTGACCAAATTCTCGACCAGTCGGCGCGCCGTAGTACAATGCAATGGTTGCTCGATTTATCAAACTTGCGTAGATGAGCCATGGCCCCATCATCCATCCAAGATTCGTCGGCCACGCCACTACATCTCCTGGTTGAATGTCGTGATGCAAATACCCATCCGCGGCGCATTTGATGGACGTAGTCTGTGTCCAGGGAATCACTTTGGGTTCTCCTGTGGTTCCTGATGAGAACAAGATATTCGTATAATCATCCGGATTACAGGATACCGAATTGAACTCCTCATTATCACTGAGGAAATGCTCCCAGGGCAAATCGCCATCGCGTAATTGAAGCGCCACCCCTCCTTCCCCCCAGTCAACGGGGGGGAGAAAAGCGGGAAGGACAATCGCTTTGGGCGCCTCAGCGGAAACGACTTTAGCATATAACGGCAATTGTTTTCCAGCACGCCGGATATAATCCTGGGTGAATATCGCTTTCGCATTTGCCAGACGCAGACGCACTTTTATCTCATCCGGAGCGAAACTATCGGCGATGGAAACCACCACGCAACCTGTCTTGATAATCCCTAAGTAAATCGCCACCGACTCGGCAGTCATTGGCATGTCAATCGCAATAGCGTCCCCTGGGTTGAAGCCTGCATCCATCAGTCCATTGGCGGCCCGGTTTGTCAGGGAATTAAGTTCTCGGTAGGTTATGGTTGAAATTGCGCCGCCTTCAGGTTGAAAAACTATCGCGGGCGCCTCTTCTGTCCCCCTGTTGATGGGGGGACCACAGGGGGGGCTAAAACAACTATCTACGATATTAAGTTTCGCGTCCACAAGCCATTGAGGATATTCCACGCCACAGGAAAGATGCACAATATTTGTGAATGCCTGCTTGAATCGAATCCCCAATTTTTGAATCATCAGATTCCAGAAGTCAGCGCAATTCTGCACTGACCACGCCTGAAGTTCTTCATAAGAATTCAGCTTCAATTCTCTCATTAACTTAGCGATATTTGCGTTTTGCATCAACTCATCCGAGGGAAACCAGGCCGGGGGAGGCCCTTGTTGGGTATCCCAAGCGGAAAAAACGATTTCGTATAAAAACTGGTGAAGCTGAAATGGATGATGGGGGGTTAGAACTTCTTGAGAAATCTTTCGCCAGCACTCAGATGCTGAGAGTGATGAAAGCAATTGATTTATACATCGCAGCATGTCTACTGCTACAGGTTCTTCCAACCCTCGTTCGGTTAGTTGTTCAAGTTTTAGCTCTTTTGTCATGAATGATTCACCTCTCATTATTTAGAGCCGCTGATATTCAGACAGCGCTGATTCTACTATGTCCCCAATCAGCGCTGTCTTAGAATCAGCGGCTATTCAAGGAGTTATTCCCTATGGTATTATCTCGGTCGCGAAATCCGCTTCGGATTTTCTCGACTGAAGGGAACGGGAGATACCCCCTCCACTGACAACCAGGAACGGTAGGGAGTTCCTGATGCGCCCGCGCTTGCAAAATCGCATAAGAACAATTCTCGCCCGTCTTTTGCCTTGAACTTGAAGAGCATCAACGGCTTGAGCCATCCATCCTGAGACACCAACTCCCCTGACAAACCACACGCATCAAGAGCGGGTACGTCATCCGGGTCCATGCTGTTGAAATAGCGGTCATAAGTCAACAAGATGGGACCTTGATAGATGGACGTTTTGCCGTCCAATTCTTTCTCGCCAACCCAGAAGTGGAGTGATAAGTCCATAGTTAATTCCAGAACGTCGCCATTCTTCCATTCTCTGCTCAGAGAGAAGTATAAGCCCGGCGCCAGAGGTCCAGCATCCTTGCCGTTCAAAGATAGATGGTTTTCTTTTGACCAGCCTGGAATCCGAAGGCGCAAGGTGAAATTTTCAGATTCCCCCTTACCAAAGGGGGTTAGGGGGTTGTTATCCAACCCGATAGTCATTTTTACTTTCCCACTCAAGGGATATTCAGTTTCCTGAACTATGGTGAGTGATGTTCCTGAAGGCAGCGGAATCGTGATGGTTCCAGGACCATAGTAATTTAACACCGCGCCATCTTTAACAACCATCATCGCCCATTCACTCAACATCCCAATTCCTCGCGGTGCATTGACCGAACAGCAGTTCAACTCCGGCGAACCGGGTCGAGCCTGGAAAACAATATCATGCGCGCTTGCCCGACGTTCGCCATCCATTGGCGTATTGTAAGTCCACCAACGCCCTGAAGGATGTTGCGCGCCAAGGATGCCATTGAAGGTGGAAAGTTCGAGCTCATCAGCAATGCGCGAGTCGCCGGTCAACCGGAGCATGTCAATCGTCAAAGCAACCCAGGCCACCGTGCAGCAAGTTTCAATAGCCCGCTGGTCATAAGGATTCCCCTGACATGCCTCGGCTGATGTGAAACCTCCCGTATTGTGGCGGTCGCCCTTGAGCATCGCCCACCAGATGTGGGTAAATGCGTCATGATATTTCGGGTCTCCCGTGATGAAGCCGAGTTCACAGATGCCCTGGATACAGTGGAGCCCTTCCCATCGGCGAGCTCGGAATTGATGAATTTCCTTTCGCGCCAGTGCATCTTCGATATAACCACAACTTCCTGGTCTGTCCAACTCCTCAATGACCCATTCCGCAAGTTCAAGGTACTGTGGCTGGCCGGTATTCTCGTAGAGCAGACAAGCCCCATGAAGAATAGCTAAGTTTTGTTCCGGCGATTTCATTCTCTCTACCGTTCCTACGAAGGTTCGGTGGATAAGGTCACCCGCCTTGCAGCACGCTCTTAGGGCCGGCTGGAAACCGGTATCCTGATAATACATAAGCAGCGCCTGCATCCAATGATAGTGTCCCCACACGTCCCACCTGTCAGAGGTCAGACGAAGGTCAGGAGTAAATGGTCCGAGATAGCCATCGGGCAGTTGGGAATCAATTAATTCCCCAACTACTACATCAATCAAGTTCTTGAGCCGCTCATCCTTACTGATACGCCACCCCTGGATGGCTGAGATTAGATACTTTCCAACAAACTCCCCAGACCAGGGGAGCAAATCACGATGAGGTTGGCGTTCCTGGTCACGGAACATCTGGAGCATCGCGGGATTGGCAATGGGGGCTGTCAGAAGCCACTCCTCTAAATTGACATCGGCTCGTTTTCCGACAAATCCTTGAAAATTGAATGTCGCTCCGGTCGGTTTCTCAAAGACCGGCTCAATTGCTAAACTGGTACAAGATTTGTTAGGATTCATGTAAGCCTCCTTAGATTATTAGATTGTCCACTTTATGAATGAAACGTGAAATGTGAAACGTGATGAGTGATGACTTAGTTTAACAGATTTTCTGTTGCTTGTCAAATAAGTACTATTAATATTAGAGATTCTCAATGGAAGGATAGAAGGAAGGGAGGGAAGAAAAGGAAGATTGACCAAATCTTCCCATTTTCACTTGTGATTTCAATGATGTTGGTCACATCCATTCTGACCCCAAAACCCGCTAAAAAAGAAAAGGGCAGGAGAAAATCTGACCAGATTATTCCTGCCCTTTTGTATGCGGTTTAGACATGGGGTCAAATGATACTATTTTGAGACGACCATCTTTTTAGCATCCGAAAACCCACCTGCTTGAATGACACAGAAGTAGACACCCGAAGAAACTCTCTCACCTGCTTCGTTTCGTCCATCCCAATAGGCCGCCTTATCCTTTTTCAAATATTGACCTACTTCCTTTGTCCCTAAGTTCAAAACTCGAATAAGCTGTCCGGATGCATTATAAACACTAATTTTTACATCAGCCGACTTAGATAGCTTATAGGGAATCCACGCTTCGGGATTGGCTGGAGATGGGAAAATTGCTTCTAATTTTATTGGAGTTGCCATCTCAACATCCGAATCTGGATTCACCACAGCAGCCCGGGGCCATCGCCCGCTGGAATATATCTCCCATTTGCCCCATTTATCACCATATTCTAATGTTCTTTTGCTAGTATCTCCCGGTCATGTGCCATACCACATTGTGAACTCCGTAAATTCTGAACAAGGTCCAGATAAATCATATAGATGCAACCAGTGCCTGAACTCATGGGTAGCGACATTTTGAACATCATAACCACCAGGAGTCCATGGTACATAGAGATTTAGGACTGTATCAACTTCAACAATTCGATCTGGGCGGAGCGTTGCTACTCGCTGGATAATTGCTTCCGCGGGTGGATGTTCACCTTGTCTCTCGAACCAATCAAAACAGACAACATTATGCCAATCTTTAACCGCAAGGCGATTCGTCGTCCCTATATAATAGAAGATAAAATCGCCTGAGATCCCATTCCATGAGGCGCCATTCCATGTCGACGCTGCAGCGTTAATTGTCCAAAGAGCGTCACCAGGCCCGCCAGAAGGATTCACTTCGAAGTTAGCATAGCCATTATACCAGTGCTTGGCCGGCCCAGTTGTGTCTTTTACGAGCCACACTCGTAGAGTCCATTCCGTATCAGAGCCGGAAGGGACACTTGGATCAAGATTACATGGTACTAACTGTGCTATGATATATCCTGGATATTCAAAAATAATTAACCCAAACAGTAGAATTAGCATCCGCATTTTAGAACACATAACAATCCTCCTTTATTTCTGTTCTTGTTGCTGTTGCGCATCCAAAGCTTCCAACTCGGCAACTCGCGCTCTTACAAAAGCTAACATCCCATCAGGTGGCATCTTGGCTCTTAGTAACGCTACTGTATCACGTTCAAGTTTTTTCATATCCGATACATTCACATCAATCCAGCCCCACCCCTGCTTAACTACATATTCCTCAGTAACCTTATCTTTTTCGATAGTGCATTTACCACCGAACCGGGGAACGTATAACCCTTTGTACCACTGTTGCATTTTAGCAGAAGCAACTTTTTTCATAGACAAAAATACCTGCTCTCCTACTTTTTCAAACGTAGGATATCCCACAACTTCTGTAAATGTTCCATCAGAATTTGGACCGCCGTCCGCAATAAAGGTGATGGTTTTACTTTTTTCATTCTCTTTACCTTTTTCTTCACCCTTGAGAATTATATCTACCTTTACAGTTACAAAGCTATACACAACAGATGAATAGTTAGGGTCTGTAAATGCATTTGAAATTTTAACTACTTCCCCAATGACTATCACATCAGCCTCCAATGTCGATTGGGTTCGAATCGTGGAAAAATCAATCGGTTTGGTTGTCAATGTCCCGAAAGAAGAAGGCACAAAGTGCCAGGCTGCAATGACAAGGACAGTGACGATACCACACATCCACTTCATTTTTATTCTTCCTCCTTCCTTTGACAGTTTTCTATCGTTCATTGTTTCTCTCCTTCTCTTTAATAATTTCCTCTTGAAATTTTGTAACTTACATTAAAGTATAAAAGTCTGATTTTGTCAAAGAAAATTTTTTAAAAATTAGAAATTCTCTCTCTCAAAGAGACCGTTGCATAAAATGAAGCCAGTATTCATAAGGGCTCAAAATAAGAATCCAGTATTTTCGTTGGCATGAGGAAAGAAATATGCTAAACTTTAGCTTGTACATTTTTCACAACGCAAAAAGGAGGGGCGACTTCGGAAGTGGGAAGTGGGAAGTGGGAAGTCGGAAGTAAATCACGAAAGACGTGGAATTAATGGAATCAATGTGTGTCGCCAGTTTACTATGAAAACTTTAGACGCTCTTTCAGAATTGGAAAAAAATCAAGTTCGGATTACGGGCGTGAAAGCCATGCAATTGAAAAATCAGGCGGGGCAATCTTTAGTCAAAATCGAAACGGATGCAGGGATTTATGGAGTCGGAGAGGCAGGCGCTTCCGGGCCAATGGTACGAGCCAATCTTCGCAACTTGGAACCGATACTTATAGGTTCAGACCCATTAGAAATCAAGAAATTGTATACTCGCATGGTAAACCAGATGCATACGTACAGGTCAAATATTCCGACGGTCAGCGGCGTGGATATCGCCCTCTGGGATTTGGCGGGGAAGATTTTGAATCGTCCTATCTCCGCACTAATTACAGGAAGGTTCCGGGAGGCAATTCCGCTCTACATTAACACCGGTGGGCCAAGTGACTGGTTTGACCGTGCTTCTTGTCAGGACTGGGCGCAGCAAATGAAGGAACATCCTTACGGCTGGAAAACCGTGAAATTTGGATTTGAACGTTTGATGGGACGAGGGTTACCCGAAAGGCGGTACAGCGCAGGTCAGATGTCCCAGACGCTTACCGCAACCGAATTAGAAGTTATCCGTCGAGGATACGAGAATTGTCGGGAGGCGCTGGGGTTCGACACCGACATTATCATCCATTGTCACAACGAATGGGATTTGCCCACTGCAATCGGGTTGGCTCAAGCGGTCGCGCCCATCAAACCGCTTTGGTTGGAAGACGCAATGCCGGTATGGTATTCAGACAGTTGGAAGGCGCTCAAACAGGCATCCCCCGTCCGAATTCTCACGGGAGAGAAACTGGAGGCAGCCCGCGAATTTCTGCCGTTCTTAATGAACAATGCGCTGGATGTCATCCATCCCGATATAGTCTTTGCGGGAGGTTTGACAGGTTGTAGAAAAATCGCTGACTTAGCCGAACTCTTCTATACTCCCGTTGCAACGCATAACGTCGGCAGCCTTGTCCAGAATATAACAACAGCGCATTTTGGAGCTTCCGTCCGAAACTTTGTTGTGTCTGAAACGCGCATCAGTCAGAATCCTCTCATTGATGAGATGGCTGAAGAGAAAGTAGAAGTAGTCGATGGGAAATTAAAAGTTCCAACCAAACCAGGACTTGGTATAACGCTAATTCCAGAGGTTCTGCGTGCAAACCTGGTGGATGGTGAGCCTTATTGGGATTAACTAAGATGTTCAGATAATGTTTGAGAATATGAATCGGTGAAACGTGAAACGTGAAACGTGAAGAATGAAACGCCTGCCTGCCGCGCGGCGGCGATGGTGAGCCTTATTGGGATTAACTAAGATGTTCAGATAATGTTTGAGAATATGAATCGGTGAAACGTGAAACGTGAAACGTGAAGAATGAAACGCCTGCCTGCCGCGCGGCGGCGCAGGCAGGTGAAACGTGAAGAGTGATAAAAACTTTCATATCACGCATCACGTATCACGTATCACGCATCACGTATCACGCATCACGCATCGAAATGTAAACTATTTTCTGAAAATAGGAGGTAATTTTTATGGAACCCATAAGATTGGGTATTATTGGTTGCGGTGTAATCGGTACCAATCACGTCGCAAGTGCGACGAAATCGCCTTTGGTGGAACTAATCGCAGTGGCTGATGTAATGGCAGAACGGGCGCGCGCTACCGCAGAGAAGTTCGGTGTGCCGTCATTTTACAACAACGATGAAGACTTACTCAACAACGAGCGCATCGAAGCTGTATGGCTTGCGATGCCTACCGGTGTGCGAACACCAATAGCTTTCAAAACCTTAAAGAAAGGCAAGCACGTTATTATAGAAAAACCTGCCGCGAGCAAAGCAAGTGAAATCGAAGAGATGATGCAATTACGCGGCGACCGCGTCGTGGCATGTTGTTCGCCGCGCTGCGCTTTCAGCGGACATGCTGAAGCAGCGGCTAAGTGTGTTGCCTCGGGCGCATTGGGCAAAATCCGCGTCGTGCGCGTCCGGGCAATTGGCGGGACTCCGCCAAATCCATCACCCAATCCTCCGCCCTGGAGACAGAGCATGAAGCTAAACGGCGGCGGAATACTTGTGAATTGGAGTTGCTATGACCTGGACTATCTGATGCAGATTGTCAATTGGCAGTTACGGCCGCGAGTTGTCTTAGCTAAGTGGTGGCCGGTCGCCGCGAAGATGTCCGCTTACGTGGCTCCAGGTTCCGACGCCGATTCCCACTACACCGCGTTCATCCTGTGTGATAACGATATCGTATTGACGATGGAACGCGCGGAATTCTCCAGCGCTGCTAACGACCAGGCGTGGGAGATTATCGGCGAAGAAGGTACATTACACATGCCGATGACCCCGCAGAAGGGCAAACCGAACGCGGTCATATTGGATAAATTCGTGCCGGGCGAGGGTATTGTCTCCGAGGCAATTTGGGAAGAAGGACAAGGCGGTGGCTCAGAAGGCGGTGTTCTGGAAGATTTTGTTCATGCCGTTCGCGAAAAGAAAGAGCCGAAGACAACTCTGGAACGCGCGCTGGTGATGCAGAAGATTACCGACGCAATCTATGCTTCCACCAAGACAGGCGAGGCGGTTTATATTTATTGAGTGCACATTAGATATAACACAAATATCTAAACACAGAAGTAACCAAACTTTTCTTGCCCACTTTTCTTTAAGAAAGAAAAGTGGGGTCAAAAGAAATAATTGGAATAGAAAAGTTCCATCATAAGAAATAAGAGGAAAAAAGTAAGTATCAGAAACAAACTTTCACTTTTGTCATCCCTTCGGCAAGCTCTGAACGAAGTGAAGGCTCTCTATTCCTCAACAACAAGAAATTCTTCGCTTCGCTCAGAATGACATCTGTTTGCACTCATAAGGTGTTTGGGAATGCAAAACTCAGCTTGAACCAGCGAAATAAAAACGCCCCAACACCCGCAGGCATTGGGGCAAGCGGAACGGAAAGAGCTCACTCAGCTTTCATCCGCCCCCATATCGTTGGCAACTTCCCTTTCGTGTAGATGCTTTGACCTGTGAAGCCAGCGTCATATTTCTCCACGCCGGAAAATGATATAGGCAATACTTTGTTGAAAATCGCTGACTAAAAGCACTTCACTGATAACATCCTCAAATCCTAAAATCAGTGGCATACTGTCATCATCAATTAGATGCGCTTTAACGCTAAGAGGCGGTGAAATTGTCTCCTCGTCATGTAAGCGTAACGTAATCCACCCCAGTCGTCCCGTGATGATTTTCCCTCCAATGCCCATTTCAATTTCGTCGGATATGAAACTGTGATGGGTTTCCGTCCAGATGAGGCGTGGAATTACCGAAACATGACTGCCTGTGTCAATAATAGCACCTCTCGGTCTAGTCCACTCTCCTCCTGATGTGTGGAAAGACGTCTTTGTTATCAAACGAATGGAACGATGAATAATTCTTTTTTCAACGAACAATCGTCCGTCAATCTTTGTCTCGAATTGTAGTTTCATCGCGGTACCAGAAAACCCGCCACGCAAAAATGCAGTATGCGGGTCGGTCAACAGCTTTCTTATCAGCCTCTTCTTCAACTTCTCCCAAATCTGTTCCAACACTCACTACCTCCTTGTTGTAGACAGCAACCCACTGATTGGGATACTTCTCTATGAATTCGCCTATATGTTCGTGAGCCCAGTGGCTATCTTCGATGAAACCCTTCGGCAATGGTTGGTGTTTCGGATAAGTGTATTGGTCCCAAAGGATTGGCATAATCTGTATCACTTCCCCTTTGTTTCTTTTGCAAACAAATATATTCTGTCTCGTAAGTATATCCAAAATTAACCCGGAAATCAAGTGCATTTTTTGCAAATAAGCAAATGTATCGAAGCACAGAAAACAAAAAAGCCCCAACACCCGCAGGCATTGGGGCAAGCAGAACGAAAAGAGCTCACTCACCTTTCATCCGCCCCCACGTCGTCGGCAACTTGCCTTCCATATCAACCGCTCTAAATCCAGTGTCGTATGCTTCTACAGTTGAAAGACCTAAATCACCAACATCTCTTATGCCCCCAATGGCATAAATGTACCCATTCACGGCGCTGGCGGAGTCATACCATCTCCCCCCAGTTGGCATATCCGCTTTCCTCGTCCAGGTATCCGTCGTTGGGTCGTATTCTTCAACGGTCGGTAAAGAATGACCGTCACCTGTCGAACCCCCAATGACATAAATTTTCCTATTCACCGTGTTGATTGCGAAGCCCCCTCTTGCCGTTGGCATATCGGTTTTCTTGGTCCAGGTGTCCGTCGCTGGGTCATATTCTTCCACAGTTGAAAGAGGAGGAGCGCCAGCGGCACCCCCAATGACATAAATCTTCCCGTTCACCGCGGGCGCATTGTTGGCTAACACCGTTCTTGCGGTTGGCATATCCGCCTTCTTTGTCCATGTGTCTGTTACTGCATCATACTCTTCCACTATCGAAAGATGGTTAATTCTGTTGTTACCTCCAATAGCATAAATTTTCCCACCCACCACGCTGGTGGAGAAGTATGCTCTTACTGTCGGCATGTCGGCTTTCCTCACCCATTTGTTCGTCTTTGGATTATATTCTTCTACTGCCGAAACAACCTGGGCATTTGGGGAGGCAAGTCCTCCAATGGCATAAATTTTCCCGTTCACCACAGCAGTGGATAAACCCCACCTTGCTGTTGGCATGTCAGTTTTCCTTGTCCAAGTGTCTGCCATGGGATTATATTCCTCTACCGTTGAAATCGCATTGGCAAAAATACCAGGGCTATCTGGCGCTCCACCAATGGCATAAATTTTCCCATTTACCACGCTGGTGGAGAGCGAATGTCTTGCCGTTGGCATATCGGCTTTCTTTGTCCATGTACCTTCACCCGAAGGTGCAAGCGGAGGCGCGAAGGCATTCTGCTGGTCGGGTAGCTTTTTCGCTCTATCGTTACCATCTCCTTGCTCGCTGGCTAAAAACGTAATCTCTGAAATTTCCAACACATCCACGGGCAACTCGCCATATTCCATCACCTTTGTCTCACTGGGCAGCGGCGAACCGAGCAGCGCACCGAGGGGGGTGAGCGAAATCAGATGTGAACTGAACATCAGAACGGTGAGGACAATTCCCGTTGCCGAAAGGCCAAAAGGTAGCAATGGTGTGCTGCGTGGAGCGGGTCGGATTTTGATATGCTTTACCATTTCGACAATGCGGAGGGTAAAACTAGGTTGCAATTTGTGTTGTTCATAAGTTTTGCTCATCATATCAAGCATCTCCTTTTTCAGTTTTGCTCGCGCTCTATTGAGTCGCTGCCTGATGTTGCTCGGAGATGTACCGAGAAATTCGGCAATCTCTTTACCGCTCATTCCACCAATATAGTAGAGCGTCAATACTTGTCGATACATTTCCGGCAATGAATCCAACGCCTCATGGAGCAATTCATAAACCTGTTTCTCTTGATAGGAATTCATCGAATAATCGTCAAAGGGATTCACATCTTGTTCGGAGAAAAATTCACGGTCGGGATAGTTTTTACGAATAAACTTCTTGCACAGATTAGAAGTAATCACATAAAGCCAGGCGCGGAAACTGTCCCACTGTTTCAAGGTAGGTAATTTCTGAAACGCCTGGAGAAAGGCCTCCTGAGTGATATCCTCGGCGTCATGGAAGTTCCAGAGTAGGGAGTACGCAAACGCATAGACGCTCGTTCTGTATTTGTCCACTAAAAAGCCAAACGCTTCCTTTTCTCCGTTGAGGCATTTATGAATGAGATATCCATCTTCAGTTCGCACGGTTTTGCTCCTGTTACCCGAATTTTGGCAAATTCGGCTACGAAACCGGGTTTTTCGCAAAAACTCGGTTGATGATTTCACATATATATGATACCAAAAATGATGAAAATGTGACAAGCATAAAAAATTTTTTTTCATTTTTTTGCCAGAAACCCATTTTCTTTGAGAAAACGGGTTTCTGAATTTGATTGACATTATCCCAAGATCTGCTATGATATTTTATTGAAACAACTACTGGTTCATTTCATAAGTCCATATAGGGTATCTGGAGTAATAATCACAACGTAGCGGCGTGTCTCTGTGCCGCCATTTGTCACTTCTTCCTCCCCCTTGACGGGGGAGGTTAGGTGGGGGTGAAAGGTGGTGAAATGGTGGTGAAATGGTGGCACCCATACGCATCAACTTAAGACAATCTTCACAGCCGTGACGCTGTTCCTCCCCCTTGACGGGGGAGGTTGGGTGGGGGTGAAAGGAGAAAGTAACTTTCTCGCTTCCTTATTTATCACCCTCCCCTAACCCCTCCCGTCAAGGGAGGGGAAAGGAGAGGATGCTTAAGTTGATGCGTATGGGGTGGTGAAATGGTGGCACCCCGCCCTTCACCCTCCCCTAACCCCTCCCGTCAAGGGAGGGGAATTGATGAGGATCGTTAAGTTGATACACATAGGTTTACGAAGTAACAACCCCCCAACCCCAATTTATTAAGGGGGACTACTGAGCGAAGCGAACAGAGGGATGACGCTACGATTGTCGCCACGGAGGGATGACGCTACGGATTTGCTACCGATAGATACCACAGACCTTATGGACGCACAGCCTGTCCCGAGAATCGGGGCGGATAGCAGGTATTATCTTATCCGCGTGCGTCGATTAAATCAGTGGTATCATCTCAAGACTGCTACTTTTCGGAAAGGAGTTATTCATGACCCAAAAATCTTCGGATGGTAGATTTCTACACGGTCAGAAGTGGGAACGGTTTTCGGTTCAGGAAGCACAGGCGGATTTTTATGTAGCCCTAAATGGAAATGATTCCTGGTCGGGCACTTTACCTTCTCCTGATGTAAACAACAACCCCCTGACCCCCTTTGGTAAGGGGGAAAAAAATGACGGCCCATTTGCTACCATCGAACGCGCGCAAGAAGCGGTTCGCTCGCTGAAACAACAGGTATATTCTGAGAAAAAACCGCCGATAGAAAAAAGATTTATCGGTTCGCCTCATAAATATGGCGCAGGTAAAGATATTCTTGTTCTAATCCGCGGTGGATACTATTCTTTAGATAAGCCACTCAATTTTGGTCCTGATGACGGTGGAGAAAGGGTTGAAACTGACCTGCCAACAGGAGCATTTGAGTTTCATAAGCTGAAAGACCATTTCGTTACTTATGCCGCATACCCAGGTGAAACGCCGATTATCTCCGGTGGCAAAAAGATTACTTCCTGGCGACAAGAGAAAGGGGAATGGGTAACAGATGTCAAAGGGGAAGGCCACGAAAATTTAAAAGGCCACGAAAGTTTAATGGCAATTAAGAAGATATTGGCTAATGGCAAGGCTCAAATTCTCGCACGCACTCCGAATGAGGGATATTTTACTCCGCCTGAGATACCTGAATCTACGACGGAGTTTAAATTTCGCGAGGGTGACCTGAAACAGTGGCCAGATATGAAGAATAACAGGATAATTATGCTTCTAAGGTGGCATAAAGGCGTTAATTCCATCGCTAAAATTGATATGGAAAACAACATGGTTCATTTAGCTGAACCTCAACCAGGGATAGTTGTAGTGCCGCCAAGATATTACATTGAGAATGTGGAGGCATTGCTTGATGCGCCTGGCGAATGGTTTTTTAATGCAGAGACAGGAAAGCTAAGTTATATACCTGCCGAAGGCATTGATGACCCTAACAAAGCCAACATTGTAACGCCTGTCTTATCTCAATTAATGATAATCAAGGGTGAACCGGAAAAACCTATCCGTAACCTTAGATTTTATGGATTAGCTTTTGAAGCCACAAATACCGGAGACAGCGCGATATCATTCGTCTATGCCACCAACTGTGAGTTTGTGGATTCAGAAGTTAGAGGCGCAGGTAATACTGCTATTCAGCTTGGCAAAGGATGCTATCTCAACAGAATCCTCAATAACACCATACAAGGCGCTGACGAAGGTGGAATTAATATTTCAGGAGGCCCTCATCCTGATTGGGTGGATTTGATTCATGGGAATATTGTTTCTTATAATTATGTGTCAGACTGTGGCGGTGCCAGTATTCATGTTAGCAATACCCGCGATACAATCGTGTCGCATAACGAAATAACGAACACACGCGGCCGCACTCCGCTTCAGGTGGGCGGCTGGTCTAATGTAGAAGTAGCTATTGAAGGCGGTTACAGAGTTGAATATAATCATATTCACCACGTCCAGGTAGGCTCTGATGACTCAGGCGCTATAACCACGGCTGGCTTTACGACTAATTCTATTATCAGAGGTAATCTCATTCACGATGTAAGCCCCAGTTTCTTTAATGAAAATGTGGCTTTCTGGTTTGACAACATGTCTTTTGGGTGGACCGTCGTGGAAAATATCTACTACAATCTTAAACAATCTGAAATGAAGCTTTGCGCGAGTCTCCTTTCAGACAATATCTACCAGGATAATTTTCTAATCGAAACACCAGAGAATGAGCCGGAAAGAATAATAGAAGGGCAACTTGAGGTTAAATACGGTGAACTTAAAATTGAAAAAGCCGATAATAGCGGGCAGGCGGATATTACCACCGGTCAAGTTTTAAAAGTAAGCGCCGAAACTACAAATACCGGAGCAACAGGCATTGCAACCCTTGACTTATACATTGATGGTAAAGTTGCTGAGTCTAAAAAATTTCCAGTTGTTCATAATAATACTCGAACAATTACCTTTGATGTAGTATTTTATGAACCCGGAGAACACAGAGTAGCGGTCGGGTCTACACCATATCAAACTATAAACATAAATGGAAAACCGCTTCAATTTCTATATACCGATTTAAACGTATCAGCGCCAGCAATTCCTGTTGGTGAAGAAATCATTGTCAGCGCAACTGTTGAGAATGTGAGAGATTACCAAAATTCTGATGATGTCAACTTTTATATGGATGGAAAGGTAATCGATTCAAAATCAATTACGTTATTACCCAGGAAATCTGAAAAGGTAAGTTTCCGGGCAAAACCGGAAAAGGGCATCTATAAAGTCGGCATCGGCAATACAACTCCTGTGATTGTAGAAGTATATCCACATCATGCTGTAGATATTGCTAAATGTGAATTGCAAACACATTGTTCAGGAACAGCAAGGCCATGTGAATTTAAGATGGACAAAGCTAACAACTGCTATACCATTATAGCAGGCGGCACCGACTTTCTTCATGCAGAGGATTCTTATGGCGCTATATATTTAAAGGGTGTAATTAAGGGCAATTTCGTTGCTACGCTAAAAGTAGCGCAATTTGCAGAGAACGTAAATCCATGGTACAGAGCAGGTATATTTGTCAGAAACGACATAGCTAAAAGTCATGAAACCGAACCGGGAAGTCTAAGTTCAGTTTTGATGTATACGACACCTAAACTTTCCGGGTTTCAGTGGGATGAGTTTGGCGATGGTTGTATGCACAAATGTGGGGATAGAAGTATCTACGAAACAGAGAACCCTTTTCCCGTGTGGCTTAAATTAGTCAGGCACGGCGACACCTTTACGGGATACACCAGTTGTGATGGGGTGAATTGGGGTGAACCAAAACATTCAACTCCAATTCCTGGTTGGGCTGATGCCATGGATATTGGTATGGCCGCAGGAACAATCGACCAGGTACCGGCGTTGGTTGTCCTGGAAGATTTCACGTTAGAGGTGGAAGATGAAGGTTGGAAATAATTTGAAAACGCGAAAACGCGAAAACGGGAAAACGAGAAAGGTAATGAGTAATAAGTAATGAGTAAATCACTCATCACTCATCACTCATTACTCATTACTCAAAAGCATGACTTGTTTAACACTACCGTAAATTTTATGGAGGAACAAAATGCCAGAACTTTTGCTAACGGATTACATCCCCAAATCAATGTTGGAACTTGAAGAACACCACATCGAGATGCCCAAATTCTCCGTTATCGACGTTCATAACCATCTCGGAAAACGAGGTAAAGGATGGGCTGTGCCGGATGTTGACAAGCTCGTTTGCGATATGGACTCTTGCGGAGTCAAAGCGATAGTCAACGTAGATGGAGGATGGGGAGATTTGCTTAGAGAGAATCTGGATAGATACAAAGGAAGATATCCTGACCGGTTCGCGGTGTTCGCGTGGATAGATTGGCGGGAAATTAACGAAGATTTCGGCAAAAGAGCCGCCGAACAGTTAGAAGAATGCGTGCGCATGGGGGCACAGGGATTAAAAATCAGCAAAGAGTTGGGACTTCACATCAGAGATAAAGCGGGTAAACTGTTGCGCGCTGACGATGAACTCCTGAAACCTATCTGGGAGAAAGCCAGCAAATTAAACATCCCTGTACTTTACCACATAGCGGACCCAGTTGCTTTCTTTAAACCACTCGACCGATATAACGAAAGGTGGGAGGAACTGTCAAAACATCCCGATTGGCATTTTTACGGGGAACAATTTCCCACTTTTATGGAACTGATGGAACAGCAGCGCAATCTCGTAAAAAACAATCCGTATACAACATTCATCAGCGCTCACGTGGCCAGCTATGCGGAAAATCTTCGCTGGGTAAGCGATTTTATGAATGACTGTTCCAATCTATACATTGACATCTCCGAACGCATAGCCGAATTGGGACGCCAACCGTATACCGCCAAAAAGTTTTTTATCGAACACCAGGATAGAATTCTCTTCGGCATTGATGTTTATACCGACCCAGAATGGTATCGGGTCTACTATCGTTTCTTAGAGACCGCCGATGAATACTTCAATTACGGACTCCAGGAAATTCCAAGACAAGGGCGTTGGATGATATACAGTATCGACCTTCCCGATGATGTGCTGGAAAAAATCTATTACAAGAATGCAGAGGAAGTAATTGAATTATGAAATAAGCAAGTTTCAAAAACATGATTATGTTTCCCGAGGTTTTTGATGGAAAAATTTCGAACAACCCTAAGTATCCGTAAATTTTTCGATAAGTTGAAAAGCGATTATCAGAAAGTTGACCCAAGGTGCGCTCATTTCAATGAGTGCGGCGGATGTTCTCTGCAAGATATCAGTTATGAAGACCAGCTCGACCTGAAAGAAAGATTCTTGCGGGAATTGTTCGATGGCCAGTTTGAACTGGAGTCTCAGATTCATCTCTCACCTCAACCGTTTTACTATCGGCACAGAATGGATTACACCTGCGCTTTTTCACACATAGGGCTGCGAAAGCGTGATGACTACACCGAGGTTATAGACCTCAATGAGTGTCATCTGCTCTCCCCACGGGCTGTAGAACTTCTGATGTTCATCAAAAGGCGGGTTAAGGAACTGGAGATACAGGACTATAATTTCCTTGAACATGCGGGGTTTCTAAGATATGTGGTTTTACGTGAAGCAAAATTCACTAACGACTTAATGGTCGCATTCACCGCCGCAAGCCCAGTCTCAGACCATCAGCATGATAGGCTTCTACAGCTTATGGAGGACACACTGGAAAAAGCTTTAAGTGTCTATTGGCTTAAACATGAGTGGGTAAACGACCACTTCTATGGCGAAACGGTGAAATACCTTGGTAAACCACATATCATCGAAAAATTAGGAACATATCAGTTCATCATAAAACCCGATACCTTTTTTCAAAGTAACCCTTTCCTCATTCGGAAAGCTTATGACGATATAAAAGAACATGTCTATGGAAGGGCGCTTGACCTATACTGCGGAACCGGGATAATTGCAATTTATGTGAGCGATGTTTGTAAACACGTAATTGGTGTCGAGTTGGTAAACGCTTCTATCGAGGCGGCGAAAGAAAACGCCAGGCTAAACGGCGTTGAAAACGTGCTTTTCTATGCCGACGATGTGGCTGAGTTTTTGAAGGGAAAACACCGTTTCGATGTGATGGTCATTGACCCACCGCGTTCTGGGATGTCAAAGAATATAATCAGGCATATCAAACGGATTGCTCCTAAGAGGATAGTTTATATGTCGTGTAACCCCGTCACACAGTTCGATGACCTGAAGAGACTTTACGACGACTATAAGCTTGAGCGACCTATCCGCGCCTACGATATGTTTCCGCAGACATATCACCTTGAAACGTTAGCTATTCTTTCCCGCCGTTGACTTATTTGTGGTGAAGGGTGAAACACCAGATTCATAATGAGTTCTCTCAGAAAGTCGGAAGCCCGAACTTGTCCCCCTTAAAAAAGGGGGCAGGGGGTTGTTCGGGGGCTTTTCCCCCGACAAGTCGGGACGTCCGTCGAACTCAAATCATAATTACTTAGGAGGGAAAAATGAGAACCATCAGATGGGGAATACTCGGCTCAGGTAATATTGCGCATCGGTTTGCCAGGGGGTTAAGTGTTCTTCCGGATGCGGAACTTACTGCCGTAGGCTCCCGTTCCGTCGAGAAAGCTACCGAATTTGCTAAAGAGTTTGACATTCCGAATAAACACGGTAGTTACATTGACTTAGCGAACGACCCTTATGTTGATGTAATCTATGTTGCCACACCGCATCATTTTCATAGAGAGCATAGCATTCTTTGTCTGAAAGCGGGCAAGGCGGTATTATGTGAAAAACCATTAGCCATTAATACTCGGGAAGTTGAGGCAATTATAAGCTGTGCTCGGGAGTCAAAAAAATTTCTGATGGAAGCAATGTGGACGCGATTTCTTCCGGTGATGACGAGGGTGCGTGAATGGTTGGTTGAAGGCGCAATTGGCGAAGTGCGTATGTTAACCGCTGACTTCGGTTTCCGTTCTGGCTGGGACCCTGATGGTCGGCTTCTAAATCCGAACATGGCCGGTGGAGCACTTCTGGATGTCGGAGTTTACACGGTGGCAATGGCGTCAATGGTCTTTGGAGAACAGCCTTCACGAATTGCGAGCCTGGCCCATATTGGGGAAACAGGCGTGGACGAACAGGCAGCTATGTTGCTGGGTTACAATGCCGGGCAATTAGCTATTCTATCATGCGCCGTAAGGACCAACACACCACAAGAAGCACGAATAATGGGCACGGAAGGAAATATCTATATTCCCGATTTTTGGCATGCTACTTCTGCCACTCTTTATGTCTCAGGAAAAGATGCGGAGCAAATCGAACTGCCATTTGATGGTAATGGATACAACTATGAGGCAGCCGAAGTTATGCGCTGCCTGCCCGCTGGGAAGTTAGAGAGTGATATCATGCCCCTGAGTGAGTCTTTGGCCATCATGGAAACGATGGATAAGATAAGGGCGCAGTGGGGATTAAGATATCCAATGGAATAAGTAACCTCTCAAACATAATGGTCGGGTCGTAAGTAATTGGCTTTCGCAAATACTAACGTGAAACGTGTTCGCTTCGCTCAATAGTTTACTTCGTAAACTACCTGCGTGAAACGTGAAAGAAAATTTCCCCTCACATTTTATTTCTATAGCCTCGGCCGCTCGTCGTGGATTGGCAAATCCACGAGTGGTTTACGAAGAAAACCAGTCCTCATAACAGCAATATTCTATTAATCATGACTTATTTCACGAAGCACTAACCGCCAGTAGGAAATCAAAGTTTTCTGAGACAACAATTTATAAGGAGCTCATCTCATGTATTATGGAAATGTTAGAGGAGTTGAAAAATCTGTTTCCCGACTTGTGCTGGGAACCATGATTATTAACACTAAGGAACTCGAAAAAAGTTTTAATCTCATGGACGCAGTGTTCGAGTTAGGATGTACAACTCTTGATACTGCCCATGGATATGCGGGTGGAGACAGTGAACGGGCTATCGGGCGCTGGATGGAAGAGCGCGGCACCCGCGATAAGGTAGTCGTTCTTACCAAAGGCGCTCATCCCAATGCAGACCGCAAAAGAGTAACGCCTTTTGACCTCACATCGGATTTGCATGATTCCCTTGCCCGTTTGAAAACCGATTATATCGACATATACCTTCTTCATCGCGATGACCCGAACGTGCCGGTTGGGCCGATTGTTGAAATCTTGAATGAGCATTTGCAGGCGGGGCGTATCCACGCCATGGGCGGTTCCAACTGGACGCATCAGCGCATCCAGGAAGCCAATGAATACGCCGATGCGCACGGCCTGGTGCTCTTCGCGGCGAGCAGTCCGAATTTCGGCCTGGCTGAACAGGTTGAAGACCCTTGGGGGCCAGGATGCGTCAGCTTGAGCGGTCCCAAGGAAGCGGCAGCGCGAGCGTGGTATGAAAAAAAGCAACTGCCCGTGTTCGCGTATTCCAGCCTGGGACGCGGATTCTTTTCCGGACGCATCACCCGCGAGAACTTTGAGGCACAGAAGAGTTCCATTGATGGCGCATGTTTGCGTGCTTACTGTCATGAGCCGAATTTTAAGCGTTTGGACCGTGTACAGATTCTCGCTGAAGCGAAGGGGATGACAGTCCCGCAGATTGCCATGGCTTATATTATGAACCAGCCACTCAACGTTTTTGCTCTGGTCGGGGCTGTTAATCGCGAGGAGTTTAAAGCCAATGTTGAAGCCGGCGAACTGACACTTTCCCCTGAAGAAATTGACTGGATAGACCTACGAAGCGATACCCAATAACCCTGTAAGAAACCCGTCCCGATTCTCAGGACGGGTTTCTGGCAACTAACGACTTGCCTTAATGCTCCCCCAACAAGTCGCCATCTTGCCTTTTATTTCGACAGGTGTAGCTAAACCCAGCATCACCCGTTGAAGTTCAGCTTCAGACAGTGCGTTGTTGTAAAGAGCCACTTCATCAATTCTACCTTTCAGCCATCCGCCGCCAACCCAAGAGCCAATCGTGATTACCGTGCTTGCGTTATCCGGCTTTAGATTATTTGGTGTTTCGCCGTCAACTTTACCATCGACATAGCACTTGAATACCGTTTTGTCATAAGTAGCGGCGATGTGATGCCATTTGCCATCAACAATATTCGAGGTAGCGTTGAACGACTGCCACGCCTTGCCTGAAGTAAATGAATAGTGTATCAACCCACTGCCATTGTTGATGAACAAACCGTAATTGCGAGTTGGTCCGTCGGTATTTTGGGTTGCAATAGTCTGCCATCCGCCAGTGAACCCGGGTACATTTACCCAAGCCATGAGCGTAAATGTCTCAACGGACAGAACAGGTGAATGTTCTACTTCGACATTAGCATCAGTGCCGTTGAATTCCAATGCTTTGCCGAAATTCCCATCGGCCCAGGTTGCATTGTTAATTTTTCCGTCGTTTCCGTTGCCGGAGCTATCTTTGGCAATCGTCCCATTGCCTTCATCGAAAAGCCAGAGCCCAACCAAATCGGCTTTAGCATACGTGGCAACAAAGGCAATAAAAAGTAAAGTTAGTAAACTGCATGTAAACTTCATTATATCCTCCTATATTTTGATTTTGTAGTCCCTATAAGGACTAGCACTGGTTTGGTAATTTCCAAAAATAAACCCAATATTTGGCATGTTTCAGAAAATAGTTTACATTTCGATGCGTGATGCGTGGAACGTGATACGTGATGAGTGATTTTTCCCTTCTCACGTTTCACTCTTCACGTTTCACGTATCATGTTTCATGGTTCACTTATCACGTTAAGGTACCATTATAAACTAATGTTTTTATCTTTCCTTCAAATCTCCCCATGTAGTAGCGAGTTTATTTTGTGGTTCCACGGATTCACTTCCTAATCCGTGTTCTATTATTTGTTTTATCTCATTATCTTTCAGCGGGTGGTTAAATAGCGCGACTTCGTCTATTTTGCCCTTCAGCCATCCACCGCCTACCCAGGAGCCGATGGTGATGACTGTATTTGCGGTATCCGGCTTCAGAGAATTTGCTGTTTGCCCATCAATTTCTCCATCGACATAGCAGATAAAAATTTTTCTATCATAAGTGGCACAGATATGATGCCACTCGCCATCAACAACGTTTGTTGTTGCGTTGAAAGACTGCCACGCATTGGCGTTGGTAAACGAATAGTGTATCAATCCACTACCTTCGTTGATGAACAAACCGTAATTTCGAGTCGGCCCGTCGGTATTTTGAGTCACGATAGTTTGCCAGGTGCCTGTAAATTTTGGCACATTCATCCAGGCCATGAGGGTGAATTTCTCGACCGATAAAACCGGGTCATGTTGTATTTCGACATTAGAACTGCCGCCTGCAAATTCCAACGCCTTTCCAAACTTGCCTTCTACCCACTTTGCGTTGTTGATTGTTCCATCATTCCCATTGCCAGAACTATCTTGAGCAATTGTCCCCTTGCCTTCGTCAAAAAGCCATTGCCCAACTAAGTCTGCTTCGGAGATGTTGAATGACACAAGGGTAAAAACAAACAGTGACAGAAAACATGGAACTAATCGTGAAAATAGTTTCATTTTTATGCTGTCCTCCTTTCAGCAAAATTTAGCAGGTCAGAAACCGAGTTTTTCTCCCAAAACTTGGTTTCTATGTATCCCACGTTATTCAGTTTCTTCCTTCTTTTCTTCCTCTTTCTTAGTTGCTTCTTCCTTCAGGTCATCCACTTTTTTCAACAGTTGATTATTTATCGTGGACTTAAAAACCAGGAAAACCGTTTCCTGGTCGGCGCGTTTCACGTAATACTTGCCATTTTCTTCCTTACCAATGAACAATGTCTTCGATGTGCCATCATTCAAATCAGTAGATACTAAAGATTTAGGTTCATCCAGACCGTATTCTTTCAGTTCCTTCTTTTCTGCAAAATCGTTGGCTTTAAGGGCAGAGAGAGCATTCAGGATGCCATTGACAACATCCTTGTTGGCATTTGCTGCCTCGGGTTCAATTAGTTTCCACTTGTTGCTCCCGGTGTCCAGTTGAAGGACGATTTTCTTATCTTCAGAGACAATGGTAAGTTTCGTCACATTGCCTGAGCTAAAGTCGAAGATTGTTTTATCACGCCATTCCTTAGATTCCTTGCCAAACATCGACCTGAGATTTCCATCCATGATATACACATTGTTGGAATCCGCTTTGCGAATGTAACCGCTACTATAGTCGGTCCCCATCTTGCCCACGAAAAAGTGAGCAATCAGATTGCCGCTTGAGTCGGAAAATTTGGCTTCAATGCCGCTGCTATCTACCTCAAAAAGCGATTGCTTTTCAGGTTTATCCGAAATAAGATTGTCCGTTTTAAACTCAGATACTTTGGAAAGGATATCTTCGATAAAATCTTTATCAGCGGGATAATTGTCTGATGATACCACCAACCATTTGCCGTTGTCATTCTTCAAAACCGTCGTTTTTCCGTTTTTAGTCAGTTCAACTTTAGCTACGTTGGTCGCTTGAAAATCAGGAAATAAACTTGCCGCAAGTTCCGCTTTGTCTAAAGACTCTCTGCCAAATATCAGCCATAGAATAAAAAGCACAACGAAAACGCCCAGTAGTATGATAATTTGTTTTATTTTCATTACTCTCTCACCCTCTCCTCCTATAAGCTTTTTCAACTCGGTTACAGCCATATCCCAGTCGTAGTAATTCGCCTCAACATCCCACGTATGACCAAGTTTATCGAAGTTGTAGAACCTTATCACAAATTCACTTTTGGTTCATTCTCCTTGCTTTGTTGAAACAAGAGAATTTTGTCGTAAAGAGTGTCTACCGTTCCTCCGGCGAAGAGTTTCTCTCGTATCTGAAGATAGTCTCCGGCTCCCTGACGCCAGGCTGCAAAGAAACGCGCTGTTTTAGAAGGACCCAAGTGCTTCATCAGCACCATTTCTGCCTCCAGTAGTACCGTAAGGTCATTATCCATTCTTATCTCCATTTTAATCACTCCTCTGCTGTGATAGCAAGTATAAACTCTATTGGATTAAGAACTTTCATCTTTGAGCTTCTCGGCAATCCACATCCTTATAAGGCTCTGATAAGATATAGACTTCTGCCTGGCTATCCTTTTAATTAAAGCGATGTGAAACGGGTCAAATCGCAAGGAGAGGTTTATCATTCTTCGTCTTCGTTTCCCCAATAGAATCTCATCTTTCAATTCTGATGAGAGGGAAAAAGATTCAATTTCTTCCACATCCCCTGGGAAATCCAGAAACGAATGAGAATCCCAGAATTCTCTTTCTTCATTCTCGTCTTTGAACTCAGGAATTTTATTCATCTCCCTGACCTCCTTTTGAAATAACGGATTTCCCTTCCGGTCATATCACGGGCTGTTACCACTCTGATAATCCCTTCTCTTTTGTGTTCGAAAATAATTGAGAGAAGCCGACCTGAGAAGGTATATCCCAACGCGTTGTAGCGACCATATTTTGCCTTCAAAAGCGTATATTTTTCAACAAATACTTCTTCAACTTCTGCAGGCGTAACTCCGTGCCTAAGTTCTATATGGGAAACATTTACTTCATCCCACTCAAAACCTTTTATCAACATTGCGAAAATCAAACTCCTGATTACACGTGGCGTACCAGAAGGGAAAATATGAGATGAGCGGAAGGAAATGATTCCTCCCGCCTTCTCATCTTTCACTTCAGCACTACCATCCTCTTCACAAACGCCCTGTCGCCAGCCTGGAGTTGATAGATGTAAGCGCCATTAGCCACTCTTTCACCCAACTCATTCCTACCGTCCCAACGGACAGCCCTGCCTCTCGTTGTGTAAATACCCGCATTCATGTAACCTAAATCTATCTTCCTGACCAATCTGCCCGCCATATCGTAAAGTCTTATCACAACTTCACTTCCTTCAGCTAACTTGAACGGTATCCACGTCTCAGGGTTGAACGGATTTGGGTAATTCTGCAGTAGAACCGTCTCACTCGGTATCACTCTGACAAGCCCTTCCTCGACTTTCACACCCCAGTCCATGAATAGTTCCGCCCTCTCGACTTTTACCTCACTTTCGCCTTCGCCTATTGACCTCATCTTCATCTCAAAGAGCGTCCCACTGCCTTTCATTTCACCTTCGTTAGCAAATGCTATTCTCAAGATTCCTTCCTCCTCTACGCTCGCCTTCCAGTACGTTCCTAAACTCAGCGCTCCAGCCAGAACATCTTCTGCTTTCAGAACATTCGGGTTATATCTCAGTATTAGCCCTCCCGCAAACAGCCCGCTTGCGTCATCGACCATAATAGGCAAGCGAATCTCATCCTGGAGGTGAGCTTTGACCTGGGGTATTCGGAGTTTGAACGGGTGAGGCGAAGATGAAACGGAAACATCGGTCGGGGCGGGTAGGTGGTCGATGAGTCCAACGGTGAACTGCAAAATGAGGGCGGCATCATAAGCTGTGATAGCGCCGTTGCCAGAGACATCTCCTATCAGCTTCATCACATCCGGGTTGAGAGATACCTCAACCGGCTTTACATTTGGGAATCGAACTGAGTAACCCCAGCCTCCACCTCCTCGGTTGTTGACTTTAACGAGCAAACGGTTCCAGCCCGATTTGACTTGAGCGGTAAACTTATCCTGGTCAGGCCCCCATCCCCGCAAAACAGCATTAACCCACACATTCTGGTCATTCACCCAGATGGAAATGTCATCATCGCTCCCAACCCACACATCCACTTCGCCCTCTTCCGCGAACCTCAAATAGGTTGCAACGTAGGTTGTGTCATTAGCGCCCTCTCCAAAGAGCCAATTGAACACATTGCCGACATCGAACGTATAAGCTCTCCATTTGTGTTCTTTCTCGTGGAAATTGAAAATATCTCCCTCTTTAGGGGTAATTTTCGCTTCGCCGCCGGCCGACTGTAGAAAATCTATTCCAATGTCCCATTCGTTATAAGCTGTGTCTTCAAGCGGGTCGAGGATTAAGCCCTCCGTAATGTATCCCTCTTCAGCTAACGGCTTGTGAAGCTCACGCCAGAATGGTGGTGTATCGAACAGCAGGATGGTGGCTCCTTTCTCCTGTAATTTCTGGACGTCAAGCAGGTTTCCTCTCAGGTCAATCCCATCGCCTTCTCCAATTCCCGGATTGTTCAGGAGTGGGGTTATGTCGCTTATCTGGTTGTTTGAAAGGCCAAGGTGAACCTCGACTCCATCTCGAACCCATCCCTCCCCGTCTCCAATCTTCGTCAGACCAGCGAGGGGAGAGAGATCCTGTATCAGATTATTGTCAAGGTAGAGAACCCTCAGGTCCGTCAGGTTAGCCAGACAGCTTATGTTACTTATCTGGTTGGCGTACAAAAACAGGGTCTGTAGGTTGGTCAGGCTGTTCAATGGACTGATGTTGCGTATATAATTGCCTCCTAAATCCAGATTCAACAGTTTAGTCAAACCGCTCAGAGGGCTTATGTTGTCTTTTATCTAGTTCCATTGCAACCACAGACCCTGCAGGTTAGTCAAGCTGCTCAGAGGGCTTATGTTGCTTATTTGGTTAATCCACAACATCAGCCACTGCAGGTTCGTCAGGTTACTCAGAGGGCTTATGTCGCTTATCAGGTTCCATCCCAAATGTAGATACTGTAGGTTGATGCAATACTCAATGCCGGTGAGGTCGATTATGCCTCGCTCCGAAGCATCAAGCTGCGTCAACCCCGCCAAATCTTCATCAGTTATCGGCCCTTCCGGTTTGTTCAGCGCCTCGCGTATTGCCGCCTTGAGGTTCGGGTCGGGGAAGATTACCTACTCGCCGTGAACCAGGCTGATAAAGCTCAACAATATAAAGATCAAAAAGCATAAACTGAGGAAACTTACATTTCTTAACATTTTTATATACCTCCTTAACCTAACTAATTTTCAATAGCTTTAGTGTTATTCTGAGCGAAGCGAAGTATCTCATTCGTTCAGTAGCGGGGATCCTTCACTTCGTTCAGGATGACATAAATAAAATGGAAACATTTTAGTTTATCTTTCTTTATTTTATTGGCGCCTCTACTTTGTTTTATTATACCCCATACGAAAAAAGACCGCAAGCCCAAAATCTAATACTATTTCTCCATCCAAAAAGAAAAGAAAAGGAATTTTTTCCTTAATAATAAAGCGTTCGTCCATGTTATCCTTTCGCTTTGTCGGATAGACACTTAACTTAGCTTGAGAGAGCAAACTGGAACTCGCTTAAAGTTGCCACCCGCACCGCTTGCCTATGCAGTTTTTTCAATCCTTCGGTATCCTCTATCGTTTTTACCTTTCCCTTTACCTCTTCAGGCACTTTTCCAAATCGCTCCTCTAACACTTCCAGCACTGATTCTCGATATCCTTCTACTATTCCTTTTTCCATTCCTTTTTCCATTCCTTTTTCCATTCCTTTTCTCATTGCTATTTTTTCCCAACTTGTTATGTAGGGCATCTTTTCTCCCTCCTTGTCATAAAATTCCTCATAAATCAATTGTTCCTTCATTTCATCACTTAACGCCATTATACCATCTAAAAAACGAAATATCCACTCTATCTCCCGTCTTCCATATCCGCTTTTCAGCAATAACCGTATCAATTGAACCTTGAACACATATCGCTTTTCGTCATCTCCTCTGCTCTCCAAACTTTTCTTCGTTGCTAACACTACCATCGCAAATGGATTGTTACTCCTCAACAACTCCTCATCCTTATACTCCAAAACTTTGAACGCCGGATACCTGAACTCATTGCTACAACCGTAAAACTCGTAAACAAATTTATCTGGCTTGAAATGCGGGTCTGGGTCGGCGAAAACTGCTATACTCAACACTTTTCTCTGGAACTTATCGTAGATGCGGTAGAAGTAGATGAACATTCTTTCAGCAAACTCTTCATCTCGCTGGGATTGGACTTCAATATGAACCAGAACCCATCGCTCTTCACCATTGCGGAGGTATACCTTGACCAACTTATCAACATATCGCCTACCTTCCTCGGACTCAGGTGAAATTTGTGCCAGTTCCTTGTCGAGGAATTGGAAGCCCTTGTCCCAATTTACGTCATCATAGAATTGAGGTACAAAGAACTGAATAAAGTAGGAGAAAAGGGCTTCAATGATGTCCTTCCACAGTTCGTCGTGAGGTATTGGAGTCATTGTTTTATCCTTTCAATAACCGGAGAGAGGAAACAAACTCATCAGCGCGTCAGTATCGAAAACGGCTATCCACGGCTCCGTGAATGAAGCGTCAGGCAAGCAGAGCGCCTTCACTTCGTTCAGGATGACATAAATAAAATGGAAACGTTTTAGTTTATCTCTCTGTATTTTATTGGCGCCTCTATTTTGTTTTATTATACTCCATACGAAAAAAGACCGCAAGCCCAAAATTTCCACTCACCCTATACGAAAAAATCACAAGACCCAAAATCCGTTTTTTCTGTAAATCCTTGCTATAATTCACACCACGCCTCCTGTTGCTTCAGATTCCGTCCAATCTGCCAGGTTTTGCCAAATACTTCCACCTGTAGTATCACCTCGTCCGCACCAACCTCAAAGTCCTCTGGGAGTGTCGCCGATACTTTTGGAACATCAGTTCCACGATATGGAACAAGTAAAATCAGAAACGCCGCAGGCGCAGTTCTCGCGTGTCGATAGCGAAAAGCCTTTCGCGGTTTTCGTGAGCCGTATTCCCAAGCAAACCAACCCTCTTCCTCTTGCATCAAAACTGGCGCATTTGGGTCAGTCCAGACGAGAACATTGGCGTCTTTAAAAGCCGTCGTCGCACATTTATTTTCAACGTCGATTTGAGCATCTCCCACAGCTAATTGGAAATGCAAATCCAGCGTGCCTTTGGCGTCTCCGATGGCCTCATCTAATAGCACAAAGAAAGATTTGTCCACCAACCAGACCGTGCGGCGGTGGAGCAAATCGGGGTAGGATTGGTTCTCGACAGCGAAGGCGTCAAACTCGGCAGATGTATGCCAGAGAAGTTGTTTTGGGGCTTCTGTCGAATCCTTGCCATCAAGTGTCAGGGTTTGATGCGAACGCGTTTGCCGATGCCAGGCGCGCCCTTGTGGGTCATGTCCATAAGTGTAAAATCCTGTATCTGTCATCAACCATCGGCCGTAAGCGTAGAGTTCAAATGTCCCATTGTCCGGCTGGTCATGCCCAGAGATGGCGCGTGGCGAACAATGAAGTCCAAAGTGGATTTGGTCTGGCCCCCAATCGTTACGGAGGACATACATCCCGGCTTCAAGAAAGGCGTAGCTCTTCTGTTCAGGTAGATTCGCCCGGTCAAGTTTGGCGCGAGCGGCGTACTTCGCATCACCCAGAAGTTCCGTCGCCTCAATGAGGGTTGAGTAGAGCGGCAAACGTGAGCGGTCATCAGTTTTTTGAATTGGGCGTGAAGTATCTCCGAACATGGGAAAACCAAGGTCAGGCGTTGCAACTGCGAAGATGTAGTCGTACATCTTTCGAACTCGGTCTTTGTAATCTGCCGACACTTCACTTCCCACCGCTTCCATGCGCCTCATGATTTCCACCGCGTCCCTCAGAACACCGAGATGATAGCCCCCAGACCATTCCCTTTGAACGCCATCCGAAGTGGTCTGCGCAAGTAGATTTTCGTGGGTCCGTCCCAGAGCAAGTTCCATCCAGCGTCTTGAATCCTTGAACTCTCGGAATGTGTAGGCGACATTTACAAATCCGCGTTGCTCAAAGATTGCTTTGTTATGGACTTGATTCATGGGAATCTTTTCGGTTTTGACCTGATGGTCATAGAGACTCGCTAAGAAAATTCCCAGAAACTCCGGTGTAAACGCCTCTGCATGCACAAGGGTTCGGAAAGCTGTGCAAATCTGCGTTGCCCGAATGCCTGTCTGTATGTCCAGCCAGGCGAACCCGCGCCAGCCAGTGTAGACCGGGTGAGTTTTTTCGTGATTTTCCAAAGGATGTTTAGCAATCCAGTCCGATGTCAATTCTACGAATGTCCTTGCATATTTCTCATCCTTAGTTGCCGCGAAAGCTCTTGCCAGAGGCGCCGCCCAGTAGAATCGGTAAATCGCAGCTACCCACTCTATATCTCCACGTGGGTCCCACTCCCAATCGACATTTTCACCATAGTCCGCAGGTTCGTAAGGCCCCCACTGGAAAATGTGTTTCACTATGCCATCAGCAACTTCAAAGTTTCTACCTTTTTCCGATGTGTCTGGAAGCGGATACTTTAGCCGGTAGTACATTCGTAGTTCAGCCAGTGCGCCAGGCTGGTCTCCCCTTTCTGACGCGGCCTTCGCTAATTCAAGTCCTGGACCGTCCAGATTAAGCCTGGTCAAGACTTCTTCAGGTTTTAAGGCATAAAGTTTCGTGTCTTTGTTAGCCATAGTTCCTCCTAAATATTATCATCACGTTCTAAGATAGTTAAAACTCATTCCGCACCTTCACCGGCTTGCCCGTCCGCGCAAACTTTTCTTTTCTCGTAGGAAAGAAATGAAAGGAAAATGCGCTGACAAGAATGTTCACTTCGTTCAGCCGTAAGACCAGCGAAGCGCCAGTCGTCGGTGAGCAAATCGCTGCTCTGCGCCGCTTAATCAGCTTTGACTCAAGCCTTCCAATAAACGTTTGACAAATGCCGCGTGCTCGTTTGTTTTCAGGCCCTTCTGCAATTCAGACAAAACTTTTGCCAAATCACCTTCCAGTAGTGCCGACACCGCCAGGACCAAGCCGGGAAAGACTTCACTATGCACTACACCAGACGCGTCAGGCGTCAGGAGTAAATACTCACCCTCGCGCAGCTTAAACCAATCCAGTCGATTGTCATAAGTCTGCCACACTATGTACTCCCGGACACCATTACGACAATAGACCTCCAATTTATCATGCAAATCATACGCGGCGCTACTGTAAGCGATTTCCACAATTAATTCGGGCGCGCCTTCTACATAGTCGTCGTTGCTGATGCGGGAATTTCCTCCCTGTGCAGGCTCTATCCGTAACAAAGCATCCGGTTGTACTTCATTGTCAGCATCCAGGCGAACTGTCGCGTTGTCTGCCAATTGGACACCGGGTGTTGCTGCACAATAGACAACAAGCCAGCCCATAATCCAACCATGTGGTTGAGCATGACTTTCATATCGTACTGGTGAGGCCATATATACTACTCCTTCGATAAGTTCAGCCTTTTTGATATGCGGCATGGCATTATAACGCCACTCAAATTCTTGCCGCGTCAGTCTATCCCCGCTCTCCAATGATGGTGTAACTTTGTTCTCATCCATTACGTCTGCAGTAGGTTGAACGCGTATCTTTTGAAATTTATCTTCTACTATTTGTTCGATATTCATGCAACATCTCCCCATATCATTCCAAACTTTTCTTTTAAAAAGAAAAGTTTGATCAAAAGAAACACTGAGGAATTTCTACCTATCATTTTAGAGACTTCCGAAGTCTCAGAGACTTCGGAAGTCTGTCTTTCACGCAATCGGCAAATCCACTTTTTCGCCCGTCTCCACCGATTGATACGCTGCTAAAGCAATTTCGACAGCGGCGCGTCCGTCATAGCCTGTTATTAGTAGTTCTTCGTTTTTTATGATAGCATCAACAAATCGGCGAATCTCATGTTTGACAGGCTCTTCCACTTTTATCTCTGAGATAGGGATAGTTTGTGCTGATTCTCCGACTTTTTGGTATGTTATAGTGGCTCCACCGCCCCAGATACCGGGGAAGTAAATGGAGCCATTTTCGCAATCTACCCGTCCGCCATAAGCGCCAATAGCGGAGACATGGCTGGAATGTAACGTACCAACAGCGCCGTTTTTGAAATTCAGCGATACCACCATAACATCGGGATAATCCGCTTCAAATTGCACATAAGTGCCGCCGACGGCGTAAACGCTTTTCACATCGCCGAATACGAAGCGCATAAAGTCAATTTCGTGAGCGTTGATTTCCATCAAGCTGCCGCCGGAAAGCTCTCGTTTAAAACGCCAGGATGGATGTCCGCCGCCCCATCTGCCTCCAATTCTGCTGACCATCATGCAGACTGGTTTGCCCAATTCGCCGCTGTGGACTAACTCACGCACTTTTGAATGCGTCGCATGATATCGACAGACCAAACCTATCGTCAATTTGACGCCATTTTCTTGGGCGGCTTTAATCATAGCGTCACAGGCTTCTAACGTCGGCGCCATCGGCTTTTCGCAAAAGACGTGCTTCTTAGCGGACGCCGCGTCAACTGTGACCTGACTGTGCATAAACGGCGGAGTGGCAACTAAAACCGCCTGGATTTCATCATGCTTGAACAATTCGTGATAAGCCAAATCATATTCTACACTCAATTGGTTTGCCAGATTTTTGGCTCTCGATTCATCGACGTCGCTCACTCGCAACACTTCGACATGTTCGAGGGTTTTCGCACTGTTCGCTAAACTACTACCCATTCCGCCGCAACCAATTACTCCAATTCCAATTTTTTCCATGAATTTCCTCCGTATTCAAAAAAGGATTAAATGCCCGTCGGAAGTAACCAAACTTTTCTTTTAGAAAGAAAAGTTTGATCAAAAGAAATAAGAGGAATAAAGTAAAAGCAAACGCATAATTTGGAAATGTTTATCGACCGCTACGGCGTGCGTAATACGTTCACGCTCACAGAGAGCAAAGCTAGTGCAATCGGTGAACGAGAATTTCTGGTCGTGATATTTTGTAAAAATCTCGCCGGCGCGTTGAATGATGTCTTCGTCAACAGCTAACCAATCAATGATTCGCTGTTGAACCATTGCGCGGATTTGGTTGAATGCAGTGACTGCGGTTTTGTGTCCAACGTTGTACCGCAGGTAAGTCACACTTTCGTCTAAGACATAATCGCTAGTCGCTAATCTATATCGCTTTCTCTGAAAAACGTCTTGAAAAAAATCTTTGATGTCCCTGTGATACTTGTCAGCAACATCAAAATATGCAACCCAACCACCTGTATCGACAAAGGCTCTCACTTTTTACCTCCATAAAGAACTTCATCCACACTCACAGAGCTATCAGGGTTACCACTACTTCCGCAACCTGCTGCGGCAAGAAACGCTTTTATCGTAGCCTCTTGTTCAGGCGTATAGGATACTTGTACATCTGGTGAACCAGACATCTCCGTTCCTTTGGTTTCGGGTCCCCACAACGCTTTTGTCTCCTCAGACAGTACAATGACTTCCACTTTGCCCGGTGGCAAAGACAATAGAGCATCTACCACAAGGTATCCTTCGTTGGTAATATAACCGTTCACTTTCGATGCTTGCATCGAAAATCTCCTCCTCTTTCAGAAACCAGGATAATGATTACAACGCTCCTGTCGGATTGGCAAATCCGACGGTTCATTGGCGTGGATTTGCCCCCCCCTGCCCCCCCGTACACAGGGGGGTAAGCCACGCCGAGCATTTTTTAAATACCAAAATTCCTCACAGGATTTTCCCACAATAATCCCTTCGCAATGTCCAGAACAATTTGCTCGGTAATATATCCCTCAAGAACCAATTCCGTTAAAACTTCCGTTAGAACTTGTTTATACACAAGCACTTTAGCGATACACCATTCCACATAGTATGCGTCTGTGAACAAGCCATTTAGCTTGACGTAGGGAATAATCTCCAAACGTTCGCGCAAGATGCGCTTGATGAGACTGGGGTAGAAAGTGTACCACCAGTGTCCTGAGATAACGCAGTTAGGGAACAGTTTGCTTACGACAGCTAATTCGTGGGCGAGGACTGTGTTGAGGATGGTAAAATCGAATGTTACATCGGGATACCGATTCAAAACGTCTAAAAATGTTTTCACCATCTCCAACTTCGTGGAAAATCCGTCCCGTTTCTGCGATATGTACACTTCCCTGTCAACACCGAGCATCAATTGGAACGTGTAATTGAACTGATGGCATAGTTCGACGAGGTGATAGAACATATTCGCCTGCAACAATGACACTTCCTGGTCGCCAACGCGTTTTTGCGCCAGAATTTTTTGAAATACTCGTTCCGCGGCGGCGTCTGCCACTGGAGCTAAAGTAAAATCCGGCGGTAGAGAGATAGCCATCGAAACAGCGTCATATTCTTTAAAACGTTCTGCCACCTGTCGCGTCGCTTGTTTAAATGACGCTAAACTGTGGATATCGCTATTCGTGCAAGCTTTCAAACGATTGACTACGGCGACATCCGTAATCTGATTAATCCAGCCATCTACTCGCAAAGCTGGAATGAATATATCTTTGTTGTATCCACGCAAATCCTCATCGAATTCATTGGTGAGAAAAACCTTCCGAATCTTGATGCGACCTAATACATCAAGATACCAATCAGGCTGTTGCAATTTCTCAGCGGCGTTATTATAGAGTGATTCCGCATTCTGGGAGTCAATCGCCTCCGCATCGAATCCGAATAACCGTTTGCAGATTTGCATGAATCCCCACCATGTAGTCGTGTTTTGGATACGCGGGATGTATGGTACTGCATTCAAAAATCGTTCCTTTGCGGGCAAATCTTCGCTGATGAGTTCTGGGTCCATGCACGCGCTGACAAGTTCAGTGGCGATGTAATGGTAACTAAATATGTCGGTCAGTGTCTCCGCTGATGGTTGACGCCAGCGCAGATGAGTATGACAATCAATTAACTCCATATCGTCAATGGCGGTTTTTAACCGTTGGTATAAATCTGAATTATGTAGCATAGTTTTCTCCTGAATCTTTATTCTTGACAATCCACGCATAAGATACTATACTATACTCAAACAAAATATTACCATAAAATATAATGGGTTACAAGTCAAGAAAAAGTTCGTTATATGTTTATATTTATCGGATTATGCGAACAAAAGTTCGCATACTATGCTGGAAATTATTATTGGAAGGAACAATTATGGCAAATGCAGATATATTATGGAACGTAATAAATGCAAATTGGCCTAATGAGACTACTTGGTTAACTATTGGCCAAGTTATCGCATTAGCACCTATAGGAACTAATGATATAAGTAATCGTTCGACTTATGACTTCGCAATACTAACGATGCTTTCAACAGTTCGTCGTAATTATGTAATTCATAGAAATCCAGCAGCTCAAGCTGCAATTGATGGTCAAATCGTATTAACAAACAGAAATAATGGCATTTGGAGACAATGGCTTAATGCTCAAGTGCGGAAAACTGCAAATATTAATATTGGACCATTACCACAAGCCGGCGGAGCTGGTGCTGGGATAGGCGGGGAGGTAACAAATCCACCTACTAATATTGGCGGAGAAAACTTTATCCCCAATCATCAAAACCATAATAACCAAAATGTTTTTGATGATAATTTAAAGAAAATAATAATTGACATAAGGCAAGCAATAAAATCTGATTTACTGGACAATCACAAAGTTGAAAAATGCAAGTCTCCTTTTTCTTGGGATATTAATAAATTTAAAATATTATTTCTCAATCTAATGCAACGAAAATGAAATCAGCATCAAATTATTATCCAAGACAAGAACCTAAATTTTTAATTGAATGCTATGAATTTGTTAATCCTAATTGTTCACTTGATTGTTTTTGTAGGAAGAATGGCTGTGATGGTGTATGGGTGTTAAAAGATAATGTTAGTTATGATGTTTTTGTTTATCACTATGCAAATCTTTGGGCAAGAGGGTCGGAGGATTTTATTAACAAAGTTAGTAATGATAATTTAGAAATAGGACAAGTTCGTTGGAGTGCAGGAATTCAAATACTAAGAAGACTAAAAAATAATTGGAATAATTTTAATTCCTCTGGCGAATCTCTACCCCAAAAAATTAACAAAATTCGAAGATGCTTTTTTTGTAATGATAGTTTTGAAATTACGAAAAATATAATCGAAGATATTAAAAGTATTGTTAGAAACTCAGGTGTTTATAGGTCTAAGCTAATTAGTTCTCTTTTCTATGATATAATTATTCCATTTGATACTGAATCAAGGGATAGGCAAGAAAATTGCGGTTATAATCCCGAAAAATATGGATTAGAAATGAGAAAAGATGCACTTGAATTTCTAATTAAAAACAAGTTAAGTATAGATGAATTTAGAAATTTAGACGATGCAAAAGAAAAATATTGGGATGATGAATATAATCAGTCTATTCCGTATGGAACTGTATGTAGTCGAGTTATAGATAAATTATTTTATGGTTGGTAATGCTTCGTCTAACTTAGCCTTGTCGCTGACGGCTTCGCCGCCGCCCTATGTGACATCGCGGCTACGCCGCGACATCAATAAGCCATATTCGTTAGACGCAATGCCGAATCCAAGACGAAAATGGCAGCCATCCTGACAAGACAAGGAGGAAGTATGACACGGGTAGAAATACTGGAAGAACTCAAGAAACTTACGGTCATAGAGCGCCTATCAATCATTGAAGCCGCCTTGTATCTGATTCGTGAAGACCTTCAACAAGTGGAACAGCCAATAGCCCGGACAGAGAGAAAACAGCAATTGGCTACAGCGGCTGAGGCTCTGCGGCCGGATTATGCGGCGGGCGGCGAACTAACTATCTTTACGGCTCTCGACAGTGAGGACTTTTATGCGTAGAGGTGAAGTCTGGCTTATCAATTTGGAACCAACGATTGGCGCCGAGATTACGAAAACCCGCCCGGCGGTTATCGTGAACGATGATGCTGTCGGGATTTTGCCGCTGAAGGTGATTGTCCCTATCACTGAATGGAAAGACCGCTATGCTGTAGCCCCGTGGATGGTTCGACTGGAACCCGATGCAGAGAACCGTCTGGATAAGCCTTCAGCAGCAGATGCTTTTCAGGTACGTTCGGTGGCACAAGAAAGGTTTGTCCAGCGGCTGGGGAGACTTTCTGACACAGCAATGCAAGAAGTCACCAGAGCATTGGCAGTTGTGCTGGGCATCGAGCTATAACTGTGTCCCTGGTTTACAAAGGGACTGTTGTTCCTTAGATTTTGTCAATTTCTTCAGCAACACCCCGCTCTGGAGGTGAACTAAATGGATGAAAGAATAACTCAACTGGTAAATCACGAGGCTTTTCAGAAATTCTTATATGTTCCGTGGTAAGGTATCAGAAGCTTAGTTATCCGAAAATCAATCCTCTTTTTCCTTTCGTCTAAAATTGTCAGAAATTCCAATTTTTATTATCCGCTTCTTT
>Ga0194125_10000927_pt1 | contig 49941 bp, 39 predicted proteins | sample TA2KigC250mmetaG_FD_148626 | JGI IMG/M metagenome (GOLD analysis project Ga0194125, IMG submission 148626) | Freshwater microbial communities from Lake Tanganyika, Tanzania - TA2015034 Kigoma Deep Cast 250m | ecosystem: Environmental > Aquatic > Freshwater > Lake | place: Tanzania: Lake...
CCTTATAAATTGTAATCTGTTTTCTGAAACAGACCAATTTTTCAAAATGTTACTTCAAGAACTTATTTTCTCCCTACTGTAGGGTGCGGAAAATAGGAAGTTAATTCAAAAGGTTTCAAGCAATTTGATTGAGGCCCAGGTAGTAGTGAGCTTGCCTGAAGGGAAAACAGCCGCTTCGGATTTAAGGCCTTTTGCCATAATGCTTAAAATAGCATCTAAAGTTAGAGCAACATTAAAGATGCCAAATTCGTCGATAGTACCGTTGAAATGAGACAAATCAATTCCATCCGATCTTCTTCCTAAGTTAAGTATTTTTTGGTTGCCAGGGGAAGCAGGAGTCGTACCCGTAGTTGATTGCAAAACTCCATCTAAGTATAACTTTACACTGTCTGCACTGGCATCCCAAACTCCCGCCACATGATACCAGGTATCAGCACTTATAGGAGCATCAACCATAAATGTCCTTTCAATACCTGAATCTATAACATTAATACCTAACTCGCCGTTATTAATCTGTATACTAACTTGGACATAATTACTATTATCGTATCTTGCTTCCATAAGTCTTTTCCAAATCGTACCACTGCCTGATATATCCACAACGTTAGTCCAAAATAAAATAGTAAAATCATTGTTTTCAATGTCATTAAATACGCCTGGTAAGCTGATTTGGACATAATCATCCTTGCCATCAAACTTAAGCGCTTTGCCAAACTTTCCTTCTATCCAATTAGGATTGTTCATGAGTGTTCCATCACTGCTTTTCCCAGAGAAATCTTGGGCTTTGTTGCCGCTTCCTTCATCAAAGAGCCATACTCCAACAATAGCTTCTGGGGCAATTCTGGCCGAGGTCACTCCTGTGAGTATAAGATAAATGACGATTAAGCTTAAACATGCATAGTTTACTCTTGCAACTATTGTCATGATAACATTCCTCCCGGTATTGTTTTGTTTATTGGAGTTCAAGCTTAAATTTCCGTTAAATCTAAGTAAAACTTAACATATTTTTCCCTTCGGGGCAACAAAATTTTTTCCATCTTTCCGGAACATAATCATCTTTCAAAAAATTCCTTATTTTCTTTTTAGTTAACTTATGGTATAATTAACCATTAGTTCGTCAAATTCAACGCTTACCGTTATAAAAAACTTTACTTTATTCCTTAGTGTTTCTTTTGATTAAACTTTTCTTTTTAAAAGAAAAGTTTGGTTACTCAGAAAGGATAGAAAGTTGAAAGATAAAACAATGCGTAACTCAAAATTCAAACTTATTTCCCTTTGGGGGTTAATCTGTATTTTTCTTTTACTATGGGGACTTATAATAGAAGCTCAAACTAACCGTAATACGAAGTCATTGGTGAACAAAGCGAACGTGGTTGACAAACAATCTCTGGCTGAAATTACAGCGGCGGATGAATTATATTACGATGGTAAATATGCTGAAGCGGCGAAAGCTTATGAAGCGCTTCTTGAAAAGTACGCGGAGTTTGCTTCCAAAGACCAGGTTCGCACTCGGTTGGGACGGTGTTATGAGCAACTTAACAATGATGCTTTAGCTCTTCAAATGTATCAAGACGTTATCAAAGATGACCCGAACGGTTCGTATGTTTCTCAGGCAGTTTCAATGATGGGGAATTTGTATGTCCAGCGATATCAGTATAAACAAGCGATTTCGATGTTACAGCAAATTATGGCGAAATATCCTCAGACGAATGCTGCCGAGATGGCTGGATATTTGATTCCGATGTATTTGCATGCTCAAGGTATGATGGAAGAGGCGATTGAAAGCTATAAAAAATTTCTCCACGACTTTCCTCAATCGTCATATCGGATGAGTGCGTTTTCAAGCCTCATATCGCTGTATTTGCAACATAATCGTTTCGATGAAGCGGAACGGCTGTTGACGGAAAACATGGGGCGGTCGCCTGGTGACGTTGACTTAATGCAGAAACTTGCTGCGGTGTATCAGAAAAAAGGTAAATATGAAGAAGCGCTCAAGCTGTATCAAGCAGCTTTAGCCAAAAGTCCGGGTAATACTAACCTGCTTGAAGATTTAGGCGAATTTTACCTGGAATATGGCGATAAAGAGAAAGCTATCGCGGAGTGGTCGAAGATAGCGCAGAATACTTCCGATGAATATTATCAACATCAGCGCCTGGGGAATATCTTAAAAGAACATGGTTTTTACCAAGAAGCCGTGGCACAATATGAAGCTTCTATCAAGCTGCAACCTCGTGTCTCTTACCTTTACTCCCAGTTGGCGGATGTTTATAAAATTCAAGGGCGTATTGATGACGCAATAGCGACGTATATACGAGCGCTATTGGCGCTGGGTGTTGGATACAGTGGGCGAGACAATATCATCTCTGATATGTCGGAATTATACAGCGGTGAACTTAAAAATCAACTGTTTCAAAAAGCCATCACCAAATTACAGTCAGAGCTGGCAAAGCGCCCTAAAGATGCAGATGTTATCCTTTCCTTAGCGGAAATATATTTTCATCAGGGCGATTTTGAATCTTCGCTACAACAATTTATACAATTAGCTTCGTTGTACAAAGACCATGGAAAATTGTTAGACAAGTATGCCCAAATTTTAGAACGGGATAGTAATCTTGAAGCGGCTTTAGCGTTTTATACCACCATTCTAAGGTATTTTCCCGACGGTCAATATGATTTACAGTCCAGATTAAAAAGTGGACAATTATATTATCAATTGGGCAAGTGGAATGAAGCATTAACTGCCCTCGGCGAACTATCTCGTCGAGATAAATCTCGACAACTCACGACCGACGCGTATCTTTTGATGGGTGAGATACAATTGCGCGGGCTACGTGACGTCAAAGCCGCAGCATCTATTTACGATACAGTTGAACTTTTGCCCTATTCGGTTTCCCGAATTCTCGATATCAGGTTGCGGAAAGCAGAATGCAATATCTTATTGGGCAACTATTCCAACGCCGAAGCAATTCTGAATCCGATTTCCTCCCAACCGGGCAAATATGGTATCGAAGCTCATAAGCTATTAGGCGATAGTTATTTCTACCAGGGGAAATTTAATGAAGCAGTAGAAGAGTATCAAAAGGTTGTTAATCCCCCCCAACCCCCCCGTCAACAGGGGGGTAATAGTTCGTCGAAGACTTCAAGTTCCCGGGGGGGCATTGTTACCAGAGGACAAAGTCCGTATGAAGGCTTAAATTGGAATAACGATGCGTTAGCTATGATTGCCTTGGTTAAAGGAAACTCCGATTACTTTCAGCAACCTCTAACATTGTATGCAGAAGCCTTACGTTTAGAGTTGAACGGTAATTATCAGGCCGCGCTGGATAACTACAAGGCGATTTTACAGCGATTTGCTGACTGTATGCTAAAAGGCGATGTACTTTTGGCAATTGGCAATTTATATCTACGACAAAAACAGTTCAAAAAAGCGCTGGCGAGTTTTGAACAACTGGCACAGTCAGAAAGCCCACTTTCTCCTGAGGGAAAGATGAAAATGGGCGATGTCTATCAAGAATTGAATAACCCATCACAAGCCATTGCCGCCTATTCGGACTTAATTCAAAAATACCCCGGTAGTGTGCTGACGACTTATGCGCGCAGTCAGATCAGGATGATATCAGAAAAAAAGAGGTAATGTTTCCAATTAAAAAGATGGCAAAGAAATTGTTAGGAGAAAAGAAGTGATGTACAATAATCAAGAAAATTCGGCTTTAGCTATTGCTGAAGCCGAAAAATATCTACAGAAGGGTCAACATGAAAAATCGCTAAAAGCTTGCGCGCGTGCATTGGAAGCGGACCCATCAAATTATAAAGCTTATGAGCTCCGATGGAATATTTTATGCAAAATCATGTCAGGTGAAGGAGCTCGAAAAACAATGGAGTCTGAAATCGAATCTATTCTGACAAAACACCCAGAAACTCCAGACATGTTAAACGCTGTTTACTCGGGATATATGTATCTCCCCGGCCGCACTCAAAATGTGCCAGAAAGCTTGTTTACGAAGATGTTGCAATATCCTGGGACAAAAGCCTATCTTTCGGCATTGGTTGGTTTAGCTGAACGCAGTCAGGATGCCAGTGAAAAATTGGAATATAACCGGCGCATTATTGATGAGTTTACCATATCAAACGCTCCTATGTTGTCATGGTATATAATGGCGTATCAAGAGCTGCTAAGATTAGCAGAGCAGAATCGCTCGCTGGCAAGCGATGAAGACCTTGACGAATTAATCGAACGCTATCTCCAAGATTATCTGGCCTATTGTCGGCGTAACCAGTGGCCGTTCCAATTAGCATACACTCAGGTTGCTGAATGGCGTATCAAGCTAAGTGTTAAGTTAGACAAGGCATTGGAAATCCTGGAAGATGCTGAAAGGCGTTTGAAGGAAAAAGAGGAGCAGGAATGGATTGAGGGCTACGGTTTGGGTGTGAATATAGAGTTTGCACAGAATGAAATCACCCGCTTGCAGGGGCAAATATTCCTGAAAAAGGAACAATGGAAGGAAGCTTATGATGCTATCAAAAGTACCGCCCCGCCTTATTTGACAAGCCTGGGGAATCGGTTCAAGGAAGATACTATTACCCACTTCTTTCAGTTGGGAATGGTGGCGGAAGGAATGGGACAGTTGGATATAGCCATACAATACTACACAAATGCACATTTTGCCCCAAAACCTCATACGAAAGCGTGTGCGGGATTGGAACGTGTATATCAAACACAACACGGTTCTTTGGAGGGGGTTGATGCTTTCCTAAAGGAAGCCGAAGCTTTCTACCGCAAGCGAGAAGCCTAAGAACGCGAGGTGATTCGTCAAAATCTAATAAAAGAGAAGATTGATAAGGAAGCAGCGGACTTTACCTTAGAAAATTTAGAAGGAAAAACTTTCACCTTATCAGCGATGCGGGGGAAGGTGATTTTGCTTGATATTTGGGCTTCGTGGTGTGGTCCATGTATACGGGCTATTCCAGAAGTCGAAAAGGTGTATGAACACTTTCATAACGTCGATGATGTTGTTATCTGGGGCGTCAACAGTGGCGAAACTCCTGAAAAGGTGCGGGCATTTCTTGAGGAACATCAGCCACCCTGGCCAATTCTGCTCGACCGCAATCGTGAAGTTCGTAGCGCCTATAACATTGAGGGCATACCTACTTTTGCCTTGATAGATAAGGAAGGGCATTGGCAATACGCAAGGCTAGGTTATAGCGAGTGGTTGGGGCAGGAGTTGATTTGGTTGGTTGAGGAACTTCAAATAGCAGATTGAAGTAGGCGATAATGCACTGCCATCGAATATGAAAGTAGAAGATTCTAAGGTTGAAATGCGAAAGTTCAAAAACTAAAATTTGAACAAGGAGATTAGCTATGAGAACCGTTTTGATTATCATACTGCTTTTTGCCATAACATTGCCCTGTTTTGCGGAACTTACACAACAAGACCTTGAGAAGATAAGCAACCTGATAGATAGGAAACTGGAGCCTATCAAGTTGGATGTCGCTGAGATGAAGGGCAAAATGGCAACAAAAGATGACCTTCTCAACATGTGGAAGGATATAGATGGTAAGATAGATGTTCTTTACGGCGTTACCATAGGCATATTGATTGCCATCATTGCTACTATCTTGAGCATAACCCTTCCGTCTGTTTTGCAAAGATGGTTTGAGCGGCGCAAACAAACCAGAGATGAAGATAGGCTTCGGAAAATAGAAGCTGAACTTGAAAAACTAAAAATTATCAGGGAAGTTGCAAAAAAGCTTGCTGAAGAAAAACCTGAACTGGCTGAAGCTTACAGGATGGTGGGGTTGTTGTAGAAACAAAAATTGACTTGTTTTTTTTGTCATCGACTACAAAAAAAACAAAAATATGGTAATTTTGGTAAATATGAGAAGGAAAAAACAGAATAGCAACTCTGAAAGATGACTTGTTGCTTTTATAATTCCACGTAAAAGCAACAAAACACGTGAAATTGTACTTTAAACGTAATGCGTAATACGTAATACGTAATTTTAGGTAATTTTGATTATTAAATTTAATATGTACAACAGTATGCTTGTGCCTTGTGTCTTGTGCCTTCAGACACCAGACACCAGACACCAGACACTTAGGCACCAGACAATTGTCTCAAAGGTAAAGTTTATTCGTCAAAACTACCTAATATTACGCATTACGTCATTACTCTATATTCAGGTTGTCAATACAGTGTTTTTATATTCCCCCATGTTGCTCCAAGCTTCTTATTGTCGGTTTTTATGTTAGTCTCAAATACAAGGTCACCAAGTTGTTCTTTGGCGCCAGGAGAATTCCGTTCGAGAGTCCACCCTATTTGATTCTCGCGGCGTCCGTTATCTACATCATTGTAATATATACCAAATCCTATAGTTACTCCTTTCTTTATGATATTTCCTAAATAGAAACTGATTTCGCAAGTTTGCCCATTGTTATCCCAGGACACGAACGGTTCCCACAAACTTTGTATTCGGACTTTATTTTCTTTCACGACAATCGTATTTTTATATAAATCATTTCTGACGCTGTAATTTTCAACATCGACATAGACTTCTAAAGTATCGTTATTTTGGACTTTTGAATCTTGTATATTTATTTGGTCATCTTTGATTTGAACTGCTATATACAAAGTATTATTTTTCCATACCGCCGCAAACTGACCCTCAAAATCCTGTATGTCCTCCCAGGAACGAATTTGCAACGCTTCCCATTCCATCTTTGCGATTTCCACTTTTTCCCAGGCTGGGTCATCAAGTACACCATCAACAACCGGCGCGACCTCCGCTAACTGGGCTTGATACAAAAACGTCTTGCCAGTTTTGGGGTCAACGATGTGGGCATAAGCGTAGATGGATGTTAAGGAAAATGACAGACAAACCAGAACTACTAAAGACCAACTTTTCATTGGATATCACCTCATTTCTTATTCTTGACAAAACTGCATAAATGATATATAATTTCACGCTTTCCACAAATTAAATTTATGCAATTCTTGTACCAAACTTTTTAGTAAAAAAATTTAATCAAAAAAAGCCTCCAAACGGTATTTTATATTCCAATACTTTTAAAGGTGAGTAATGTCAAAATCCATTTTTCTCATTATTACAATTTTAATGTATTTTTTTTCGTTAGAATTTGCTCTTTGTCAGACGAATTTGGCACTTGAAAAGTTTACAAATAGCTCACAAATCAATGAGGTCAGAGGTGGTAGCATATTCAAAATAGGTGTTGATGTAAAACTTTCTAAGGAAAAAACCGTTCCCAATATCATTGTAGTCGGTGGGGATGTATTTATCGATGGCAAAGTCACACAGTATGTTATTGTAATTTTCGGAAATGTTTACTTAAATACCGACGCTCAAGTTTTAGATGGTGTGATAACATTACTTGGCAAGATAGAGACAAAATCGGAGGGACAAATTTTAGGACATCACAGTGAAATTGCTAATATTGTGCAACTGCTGGATAGTTTTACAGACTTAGCATCGGGGATGCCGAATTCTGTTTGGGGAAAATGGGCTTTGGTCGGGTGGCGAGCAGCTACATTTGTTGTGCTGCTTCTAATGCAATTAATTTTGGTTTCAACCTTTCCTGTGAATGTCAAAAATATGACTGACGCTATTCCCAAAAAGATTATCGGTGTTAGCTTACTGGGGATACTTAGCGTGCTTGGCATGGTGCCTGTTGGCATAGCATTATTCCTTTCCTTAGTAGGTATACCACTTATGTTAGTGCTATGGGCTTTTTTGTTCCTCGCTTGTTTATATGGTAAAGTAGTCATATCCTTCCGGATTGGGAACATTATTTTTCAACGCCATCGCCCCAATCACTTAGCTGTACTCTTGGGATATGGGATTTATAGGATGGCGACATTTCTGCCGTACCTACAAATCGGGAAAATTATATTTTTCGTCGTGAACATAATCAGTATTGGTGTCTGTATTCGGACGATTTTTGGGTTGAAATCAGTTATTAGAGTGAAGAGTGATGAGTGATAAATGATGGGTGAACATATAGGCTTCCGAAGTCTCGGAGACTTCGGAAGTCTGGAATAACAACAATGAGATTCGAAAATACCTGGCTTCTAAGCTTGTTGCTGTTGCTTCCGCTTCTTGCCTGGTTACATTTCAGGCGATATCGTTATAAAGAGGGGAGTATTCTATTCTCCGACTTAACCCTTGTAAGCCAACTGAAAAAGTCTTTTGGGGTAAAATATCGTTTTACATTGGTTATATTGCGCCTGCTCGTAATCTTGCTTATCATTATCGCCATTGCGCGTCCACGAACAAGTCAGGGGTTTGAAGAGATTTCAACCGCGGGTATCGATATTATGTTAATTTTAGATGCTTCGGGCAGTATGAGGGCAGAAGATTTTAAACCCAAAAACCGATTACAAGCGGCAAAAGAGGTTGTGAAAGAGTTTCTACAAGGTAGAAAGAATGATAGAATCGGTTTAATAGTTTTCGCTGGCAAGAGTTACACTCAGTGTCCCCTGACTTTAGATTATAACATTCTTGAGGAACTTCTCGACCACATCGAAGTCGGAATAATTGAAGACGGTACGGCCATAGGATTAGCGATTGTTAATGCAGTAGACCGACTGAAGAATTCGAAAGCGAAAAGCAAAGTAGCGATTTTGCTGACAGATGGTGAAAATAACAAAGGGGAAATCGCGCCTATAACTGCTGCACGCGCAGCCGCTGTCATGAATATAAGAATTTACACAATCGGTATGGGAAGTGCTGACGCTGGCGTGCCTATTCCGGTGGAGACCGTATTTGGCAAAGATTACATCCGCGTCGATGGAAAATTGGTTTTGACAAAATTGGACGAGGATACCCTACGGACAATCGCGAACGAAACATCAGCCCGCTATTTTAGAGCTACCGACGAAAAAAAATTGTCTGAAATCTACAAAGAAATAAGTCAGTTAGAAACTACAAAGCTTAATCTTAAAAGATATATTAGACATAATGAGTTAACGGCATATTTTTTGTTGCCCGCCGCTATTTTACTACTATTAGAAATTATATTAGCGAATACGAGATTTCGTAAGATTCCGTAAAACGTGATAAGTAATGAGTGATGAGTGATGAGTGATTTTATCCATCACTTATCACTCATCACTCATCACTACTCATTCCAAAACTTAATAAGATTTCTGGAACATTACTTAATTCACGTTTCACAAACTACCATGCCACTATATAAATGGGAAGGCGAACAATTTAGAAAGCTTCCGCAAAGCAGCTTTGACCAGGAGCGAGATTTTGAAGATTTATTAGCTAAAGACCCGACAATCCTCCTCAATAACGAAGAACTTCTGGTTATCAGCAGACAAGCAAAAACCGCGAAGGAACCCAAACCAAACTTTTCTTTTAAAAAGAAAAGTTTGATCAAAAGAAACACTGAGGAATTTCTACCCAAATATGACCTACTTGCGCTTGACGGCAGGGGTAACTGCGTCATCATTGAATTAAAAAAAGGCAAGCTGCCCAGAAAAGCGATAGCGCAGATTTTGGAATATGCCGCGTCGGTATCGAAACTATCTTATACTGCTCTTGACAAGCTCGCGCGCGAATGGTTTGTTTCACACGGACGTGAATATACCTCTTTGCTCCACATACACAGCAAATTATTTGAATACGAATTCGGCGCGATTCGTGAATCACAATTCAACAGCCGCCAGCGTCTAATTTTAATATCCGAAGGCGCTGACCAAAAAGTGCTGGAAGTTGTGGAATACCTCATGAATATTGGGGTAGATATTACTTACATCTCATATCTCGCCTACGGAACGCAAGATGAAATACTCGTGACAACGGAAACAGTGCTTGGATACAAAGTCATTTCCGAAAAAAAGAAACACAGCTATATTACTGGAAAACGCTTGACCCGCGATATCTTTCGGGACACCTTATCGAAAAATGACGAACTGAAATCGGTGGTTGAGGAATTTCTGAAATATTTGGATGACTGCGGCGCGAGCATCCGCAATCGCATCAACTGGCTCAGAGCAACGATAGGCGGCGAATGGTGGATAGACACATATCCATCCAAACGCGCCACCCATTTCCGTGTGAATGCACACGGCGATTTTACCCCTGAACAAATTGCGGAATGTCACGCCAATCTTCCCGCCGTAAATTCTCGGAAGTTCGGAGTCTCTTTCAATATCGCGTCCCAAGATAACCTGAAATATGCTATTGAGTTATTCGAGCATACGCGGAATATTATTTTGGAAGGTTAAATGGCAAAATGGCAAGACGGCAAGAGGGCAAAACGGCAAGGTGGTACAAAGCATTCTACGTTTTACTCATCATTCATCACTCATCACGCTCTATGAATTTCATAAAATTCGGACATCCTCAATATTTATACTTCCTTGGGTTCATTCCTCTGTTTATCCTGCTTTACATATATGTATATAAACAGAAACGCAAAGCATCCGAACGTTTCAGTGACTTTCGACTTTTCCAACAGTTGGCGTCTTCTGTGAATTTCAGACGACAGAAGATAAAATCGCTTATGGTCATATTCGGCTACACTTTTCTCACTCTTGCTCTCACTCGCCCTCAGTTTGGCAGTAGATTGGAATTAGTCGAGAAACGAGGATTGGATATTATGGTTGCTTTGGATATTTCACTTAGCATGCAAGCGGAGGATGTCAAACCCAATAGATTTCAAAAAGCGAAATACGAGATTCAAACGTTGATTGATAAACTCGATGGTGACCGCGTCGGTTTGATAATTTTTGCAGGCGATAGTTTTGTCCAATGCCCTTTAACTAACGACTACGATGTTGCAAAGATGTTGCTGGACGTGCCGCCGGAACCAGAATATCTTCTGCAAAAAGAGCTTATTCACCCCGGTACTGACATCGGTAGAGCAATTCGGTTTGGAATCAGGTTGTTTCAGCAAGGAGAGGCGAAAGGAAAGGCCACGAAAAGTCACGAAGTGATTCACAAAGTAACCGCTGAACGAAGCGAATATAAATATAAAGTGCTTATCTTGGTGACTGATGGTGAAGTTCTTTTGCCATCGTCAGACCCTCTTGAGGCAACGAAGGAAGCAGCAAAGTTGGGAATTTATGTATATGCTTTGGGCGTAGGAGTCCCTGGCCAAGGAACTCCGATACCGTTGCACGACCATGAAGGCAAATTTATAGAATACAAAAAGGATAGAACGGGTGAACTCGTATTGACTCAATTGAATGATACCCTCTTACGGAAAATCTCGACTCTAAGTGGGGGCAGATATTATTTAGCATCTGCAAAGGGCGCGGAAGTGGATGACCTTTACAAAGATATATCGAATCTGGAACGAAAAGAATTGGAAAAAAGCCAATTTACCCAATATGAGGAAAGATTTCAGTATTTTCTTTTGGGGGCGTTAATACTTCTGGCAGTTGAATTGATTTTGAGCGAGAGGAAGATGATATATAGCCGCTGATTTCCAGACAACGCTGATTGGAGCGGCCGTTAAAATCAGCGCTGTCTGATAATCAGCGGCTATAAGTGGTATCTAATCTTCCAACGGGCTCCGTCCATACTGTCGTTCATAATTAGCATGGATGTTTTGCTCATAAGTAGTAACTGATTTCAATGGCAATTCCACCTTCTTGCTAATCAGAGAAGATTCTCCGATTGCCATTGCAATTTCCTGGTCTTTGCGGGCGTTAGTGCTTCCGTATTCAGGTTCGGCATCTTCCAGGACAGCCTTGCGGATACTCCATAGTCCTGTCGCAACTGCTATCTGGTCATCACCACTAAATCCGTACTGGGCAAACGGATTTTCCCATACAACTGCGGGGTCAGTTTCAAGCGCCATGCGTTCCAATGCGCCGGCGTCATTTGTGATGCGCTTTAGGCTGAGTTTCTTGTCTACTAAATGAACATCCGTGTCAACAATGCTGCCGCCTGTTCCTTCGACTTCCGTATGCGGTTTGCGTCTGAGGGGAGAATTGCGGGGGCTCAGTTGTTCATAGAAAGCGAGGATATCATCTTCAAAGGTGATGACTGCGTGGACGAAGGTTTCCGTGGTCATCGGTCTTCCATCGGTGATAGGGTGGTCTAAACTATTTTGCGTCTTGAGCGCCCAGACGCTCTTCGCCTCGCGAAATGCCGCATACGTCCGTAGAGCATTCATAGAGTGGTACGCGCCCCAAATTCTATGATTGTAGGTGCGTACAACTTTGCTGATTATACCAGACCTGATGATTTCAGCTTTCAGCCGCTCAGTGGCAAATCGCCATACATTTTCCGAAACCTCAAGTTTGACACCATTCTTTTGCGCCGCAGAAATCATAAAATCCGCGCACGGCAGAGTAATGGCAATCGGCGTTTCACATAAGATACTCACTCCATGTTCCGCTACCGTTTTCGCTACAAGATGATGCGTCTCGCCGGGTGTGCAAATATCCGCAATATCCGGCTTTGCTTTCGCCAACATCTCCTCTAAATTAAAATAATACGGAACGCCGACGCTTTCTCCAATCTCCTGGGCGCGTTTCGCGTCCAAATCGCAGATGGCGACAAAATCCAACGCGTCAGTCATCCGCGTAATTATCGGCAAATGAGCATACCACCCTCTATTGCCGACACCGACAAGCGCAATTTTTACTTTTTCCATTTTAATCCCCTACTTGTAGGATTTTTATTTCATCAATATCATTTTGCGTGTGGCTATAAAATTGCCTGCTTTGATAGTGTAGAAATAGACTCCGCTAGATATTTTCTCTCCCAACTCGTTTCTGCCATCCCAATAAGCTGCTTTCTCTTTACTGAGGTAAAATCCAGCTAATTTTTGCCCTAATTCCAATGTTCGTACTAACTGACCTGTAACGTCATATATCCTGGTTGTCACATTAACATCCTCTGCAAGCTGATATGGTATCCACGTTTCCGGGTTAAACGGATTTGGGAAATTGGGCAACAAAACCGTTTGACCAGGTAGAATTTCCACTGAACCGTTCATCACTGTAATCTGCTCCGCTTCGTTCAATTGGAGATGTTCAATAGTGAGAGGGCTTACCGAACCTTCGGCGGCGAGCAAGGATTCAAATTCGACATAAAATAGATTTCCACCGCTTTGGGGTAATTTGACGCCTGCAAATGCCACGCGCGCTTCGCCGTTTGATATCCGATAATCCCAGTAAAATCCAGCCAAAAGAGGCCCAGGTGTGACTTCGATGGGACGCAATATGTTCGGCGCGTAGGTGAGCCTCACACAACCTGTGCGTAGTCCAGTAGCGTCGTTGATGATAATGGGTATTCGGACACGTTGTCCGCTATGGACGCGAAGGAAAGGCGCTCTGACAACATAATTTTGCAACTGTGGGGTATTTGGAGATAGTAAGGATTCGGCTGGAAATTCGTCAATTAACCCTACCACATACTGCAAAATCAGGGCGGCGTCGTATGCGGAGATAGTACCATTACCGCTTACATCGGCAAGCTGTCCTCTCTCTTCAAGCATGAAATTTTCAAGCTCAGACAAGGTTGGTTCATGCCCTACAACCCAAACACGGTTGATGTAAAGTTCCATGCCTCCTAAAGAAAATCTGAAATCTGCGCCGTTTGCCTGATTTTTGAACTCCGCATCGGGGATATGGTAGATGTGAATTTTCCATTCTTTCGTATCTGTAAACGGGACAATCTCTGCTAACTTAAACGCATCTTCCGGGACTCTATCTCCAACAGTATCATACTCCAATGTAAGATTACCTATACTCTCATCGAAATACTCGACCGCTATCCACAGTTCCGTCGGCCCATCGTTAAAAACAATGCTGTCGTTCACATTTAAGTAAATGTAATTCCCATATCCAGCGGATGATCTTATTGGAACTCGACGGCACTCTACATCCGCTTTCATATCAGGGAATGTTTCTCCATCGGCGCACGGTTCCTCGGTGATTCCGGCTATGTAATTCGGCTCTTCAAAATCTATGCCGACAATCGAATCTGTTGTCCATCGGAGTGATTGCGGTAAGATTTGGCTTGGGGGGAAAATCTTCGACAGCATTTCTCTCGGGTCAGTTTTGCTCACCCACACGCGGTTGAAGGTTTGTATCTTCTCACAGCAGATACTCAAGCGAAAATCGGAGAAATTGTTTTGCCGATTGGCAAAAAACGCATCGGAGAGGTGAAATATATAAATCTTCCACTCTTCGGTACCGTTGAGCCATACAATCTCTGTGTCCTTATAACGCTGTTCTATATCAGGAAGCGATGCATCCGCGCTGTCATACTCGACAAAAAATCCTTCTTGGTCGTCAAAATACTCGATGGCAATCCAGACTTCGGTTTCTTGAGCGTGGATAAATCGGTCGTTGACGTCAAAATAGACGTAGTGCGAAGGAATGGGCGTAGAGTTCAAATCAGGTTGGACACCTTCTATCCGATTTTGAACGGCAACTTCTGTTTGTCCATCGGGCTGTGTTCGCGCCTTCTGTAACAACCCTTGTTCGGTATTTCCACTCCCTAAATTGATAAAAACTTCAGATGCGTCGGCATAGTCAAAACCTTCCTTGAATTCCTCGGCAAACTTCCTCGTCAGATTGATGTATTGACGCCCATATTCTTTGCTGTGGCAAATCTCCGTCGCTTCGTGTAGTTCGTTCCACGTTTCAACTACGACAATGTTCCTCCCCGCGGCAATTGCCTGTTTCCAGTTATCTATATAAAATTGCCCACCCAATCTGTCCTGGTAACTGGGTGTCCTACCATATACAGCGGAATCATCATACCCGGGCCCAACGCTGCTCACGCCTAACAGACGGGCACCATTTAAAGTTGAGCCGAACTGGTAGAAGTTATCTGTTTGAACATCCCATGAAATCTCACGGACAATGTAGAGTGTTTTTCCGCCAAAATCCGTTTGGAATTGCTGGATGACGAAGTCAAATGTACTTTGGTCATACGCCGATACAAACCCCGCGCTGTATAACCACATAATCGGTCTGCCGTCGATTTCTGCCCACAAGGACGAAGGAATCTGGTCAAAAAAATCTTTAATCATGGAGTAAAAGAGTATCTTGCCTTCATCAGTCGTCAAGTCAGGGGGGATGTCATTATTCTGGATTAGCAGCGCTGTTGTATCGTAAAACATTCCTATCTTCGGTGGATTTTTGCCTTCCGATAGCAACTCGTTTTGCGCCTCCACTAACTTAGTCAGCCCTGCGATACTCCAAAATTTGTTAGTATAATCGCCCCAGTAAACAGGCAACACGATGTCAATTTTAGCTTCCATCATGTCCTGCAATTCACGTTTATGCCAACTGACATCCGCATAGCTGTAGGTGTCCAGAAATTCATCGGGCGGATGGTCAGTCAGAGCATCGCTTCCATCCGGGTCAATAAAGTGACAACCCGAATGCACATCATACCAGTAAAAATAATAAGTTGCCACTAACCGGTCATCGCTGGTAAAAGCATAGCAATTGCCAATATTCAAGATAGAAATAGTGGCAAATAGGCAACCGGCAATGGCGATTTCCATGATGATTCTTTTTTTATACATCATAGCCTCCTTATGAAAGAGCCGGTTTTACAAAACAGTAACGGCAAAAATTAGAGTTTTGGCTTAAACTCAAAATTGGCATCTTCCGATGCCAATTTTCTCAATCAACTGATATTTATTATACTATTTTATCATCTTAATGTAAAGGAAAATCTCTAAAATTTCGTTGACGCTATGGTATAAATATGGTAAATTATGCTTTTGTCAAAAGTAGGGTGGGCATAGCCCACCAAAACCCTCTTTTTGTCTTGCGTAATTGCTCTCAATCTGTTATACTTTTTTGAACCAAAGGACGAATACTTTACTTTGACATAAACAACAGAGGTGATTTTAATGCACAACGTTAGACCCTTCACTTCGTTCAGGACGACGGGCAGGCTCATTGATGCTCACACGGTGATGCTGGATGAGGTACTACCCCTGACGCCGATGAAGGTGCGCCTGGTGGTGGAGCCGCTCGCGCCAGCGCTCCAGCGTCCATATCAAGAGGTGATAGCAGAAATACGCGAACGGCAACTGGCTCGTGGTCATCAACCCCCTACCCGAGAAGAGGTAGATACCTATCTGCGAGCCGAAAGGGATAGTTGGGAGGAATGAACCATGCGTATCTACTTGGACACTGCTCCCGTCATTTACACGGTCGAACGGGTCCCGCCTTACGCCGCTGCGGTAGACGCGCGGTTGTCGGTTCCTGGTATCGTACTGGTGGCAAGTGACCTCACACGTATGGAATGTCGTGTCAAGCCTCTGCGGGATGGCAACTCCGCTCCGTAGGGTGGGCAATGCCCACCCTACTACGGAGACTTTGATGACTTCTTCGAGGAAGCGGTGGCAGAGGTTGTTTCTCTCTCGCGTGAGGTGATAGACTGCGCAACCAAGATACGGGCGCATAGGCTGGGACTTTAGTCCCAGTTTGGGTTTAAGACGCCCGATGCTATTCATCTTGCTGCTGCGGTGGTATCAGATTGCGATGTGTTCTTGACCAACGACCATCGGCTCGACCGCTTTACCGATATTGCCATCGAAGTCGTGCAGCCATAACACAGTGTACTGATATGATGATACCGCTGACCTAATGGACGCACGCGGACGCTCCAGTCCGTGTGCGTCCATAAAGTCCGTGGTATCTACGGTTTGGAGGTAATTATGGAAAATCACGATTCAATCACCTACTCAGATTTTCTATTCACTGAAGATTTATCGGAATTAGACCCGGATACAGACCGGATAATTGCCTTTGAGGAAGAAAGGCAAGCGAATAAGATTATTTTAATTCCGTCTGAGAGTATCTGCCCAAAGGCAGTGCGGCAGGCACTAAGTTGCGTATTCACCAATCTGTATGCTGAAGGTTATCCGTCTCTGCGGATGACGAAGCACGAAAGGGAATATCTACTGGACTTCAAGCACCAGTTTGCCTATCATTGGCGATATTCCGACCGCCGATACTACAAAGGATGCGAGTTTGTGGATTTCATTGAGGCGTTAGCGCAACGGCGCGCGGCGGAGTTGTTCGCCACAGAACAAATCCCGCCTGAACAGATTTTCGTCAATGTTCAGCCCTTATCTGGAGCGGCGGCTAATAACGCTGTCTACGAAGCTTTTCTCCAACCCGGCGATACAGTCATGGGGATGTCTTTAATTGAGGGCGGACATCTCACACATGGCAGCGAGGCGAACCGTTCGGGCAAATACTACCGCATCGTATCTTATCTGACTGACAGGACAGGCAAGCTGAATTACGATGAAATCAAAAAATTAGCGATAGAACATCAGCCTAAGATGATTATCGCCGGCTACAGCGCATATCCCTGGAGTGTCGATTGGCATAAATTTCGGGAAGTAGCAGATTCGGTCGGCGCAATATTGATGGCTGACATCGCCCATCCTGCTGGGTTGGTCATCGCAGGGAAATATCCGAGCCCGGTGGGTATCGCCGACGTCACCACGCTGACAACCCACAAAACCCTTTGCGGACCGCGCGGGGCGATTATCATTACTACCGATGAAGAGAATGCGAAAAAAGTCGATAGGGCGGTTTTCCCCGGCGAACAGGGAGGCCCACATATCAACAATATCGCCGCGAAAGCTGTCGCTTTCAAGATTGCGCAGACAGAGAAATTCAGACGGCTTCAGGAGAAGATTGCAGAAAATGCCAAATTGTTAGCAACCTCTCTGGAAAAACGCGGGCTGAAATTGGCTTACGGCGGCACGGACAGCCATCTGCTTTTGATAGACCTGAAGAGCATTAAATCGGCAACAGAGCGACCTTTGAAAGGTGAGATAGCTTCCCGCATCCTCGACATATGCGGAATTACCTGCAACAAAAACGCCATCGCCGGCGATGAGGATGTCCTCGACCCAAGCGGGATTCGACTTGGCACGCCCTGGATTACACAACGTGGGTTCGGTGAAAAAGAGATTGATAAATTAGCGGAATTGATTCACAAGGTTTTGACAAATATCCAGCCTTATTCCTACATGCGGATGAATGGAGAGGTTGGCAGAGGCAAGATTGACCTGAAAATCATAGAGGAAGTGAAGAGCGAAGCTACTGAACTCGCCCGGTCGGTCAGCCGGGAAAATCATGGACGGACGAGCATTCCTTCGGATTGTCGATTGTCGATTGTCGATTGTCGATTGAGAAATCTTTTCAATCATCAATCATCAATCATCAATCATCAATCATCAATCCAGGTGTCTCCACTGCTCGCATCTCATCGGAAACTCAACGCAAATCTAAAAAGGCGATACGGATTGTTAATGCCTGCATACTACAGCGGTTCCAACGAAGAGGAAACAGTGAATACAGAATTACAAACGGCAAAAACTTCCGCAGCGCTTATCGACCTTTCTGATTCTGGACTATTGGAAATCATCGGTGAACGAGCGCAAGCATTTCTGCAAGATGTGACAACTAACAACGTGATGAATCTAAAATCCCCCCACACAAATCCCCCCTCCCCCCCTTTACAAAGGGGGATGCCCTTTCCAAAGGGGGGTAAAATAGGCGAATGCCAGCGGTCATTTCTGTTGGATGAAAACGGTAAACTTATCGACGATGTGTTAGTCGCCCGCTTACCAATGGATGAACGCGGACGCGAACACTATCTGATGGTAACCAATCCTGCAAATACTGAAAAGGTCCGAAAGTGGCTATACGCCCTTTCTGACGGATATGTGATTTTCGATAAAGATGACCTATTTGCGAAAGTTGATGGGCCAATCGTCGTTGATGACCTTACCGGTAAGTTTTTCGCGCGCATAGCGCTACATGGCCCAAAATCCTCAGAGGTGCTGAAGGCTATCGGCATAGACCCAGATGTGCTTCAAGCACATCCATTCAACGATGCGCATATATTTCGGACGGGATATCCCTCCCCTCTTTCCCCCCCCTCTTTCCCCCCGCATGCGGGGGGACGAAAGGGGGGGCGGGGGGATGAAAGGGGGGGCATGAGATTCGAGATTTATATCTCCGCGCAATACGCCGCTGAAATCTGGGAATCCTTGCTCAAAGCCGGCGCGAAACCTGCTGGCTTTTTAGTAGAAGAGAAACTCCGAGCAGAGGCGAATCTGCCATCATATAGCGATGCTGAATCTCCTATCGATGCTGTCTACCTTTATAATAATGGTTTTGAATCGCTATTCGATGTTTCCAAACCGTATTTCATCGGGCAAAAGTTTATCTTAATCCCCCCTACACAAATCCCCCCTCCCCCCCTTTACAAAGGGGGATGCCCTTTGCGAAAGGGGGGGAATGGATGCCCGACTTCAGTCGGGAAAAAAGAAGAGTTTCACTTTTCGACCGATGAGGATACGCCGCTAAAGCATAGCTGCCTATACGATGAACATCTCAAACTGACCTCAAAGACGAACATGGTGCCGTTTGCCGGCTGGTCGATGCCAGTATCCTATGGACGCATCAGCGAGGAACATTCCGCAGTTAGAGAAGCCGCCGGGCTGTTTGATGTATCGCACATGGGTGTTCTTGAAATCAGCGGCGAAGGCGCGACCCGATTCCTCGACCTCGTTACTACAAACTATGTGTCTCGGCTGCGCATCGGACAATGTCACTATTCCTACATTCTCGCACCCGATGGCCTTCCGATGGATGATGTCATGGTTTACCGCAGAGAGTCGGAACGCTACATGATGGTGGTCAACGCCGTCAATACTGAGAAGATAAAAGCATGGCTGCACGCCGTCAACTCTAAGAAAGTTATCATTGACACTGAGCATCCGAGCAGAGAAGTGGACGCAACGCCGATTATTCGGAACTTGAAAGATAAAAGCGTTGGGATAGAACAAAAAGTCGATGTCGCTCTGCAAGGGCCAAATTCCTTAGCAATCTTGCAAAAGCTCATTGATAGTGCCAACCCCCCTCTAATCCCCCCGCAAGCAGGGGGATGCCGCGAGAAATTATCAAAGTTAAAAAGGTTTGAATTCATCGAAACTGAGTTACGTGGTATCAAACTCATCATCTCAAAAACTGGTTACACGGGAGAAGACATCGGTTTCGAACTATATCTGCATCCCGACGAAGCGCCCAAACTCTGGAATCTGTTGTTGGAAGAAGGGAAAGAGTTCGGCGTCAAACCCGCTGGACTTGGCGCACGAGATTCCACCAGAACCGAAGCGGGACTGCCGCTGTACGGACATGAACTGGCAGGCGAACACAATATAACTCCAATCGAAGCGGGCTATGGCGCATTCGTCAAACTGCACAAGCCATTTTTCATCGGTAGAAAAGCCTGCCTGGAAAAAGAAACCAAATCCCCCCTACCCCCCTTTACTAAAGGGGGGAAAGGGGGGATTTGTATCATTCGGTTCCAGATGAACTCAAGAGGCATCCGCATGGTCAGACCTGGTTCGCCAGTCGTCAACAAGCGCGGCGAGTATATCGGTGTTGTTACCAGTTGCGCTCTGGGAAGTTCAGGTTTCCAGGTGGGCATGGCTTATGTCAGCAGTAAACATTCAGAAGCCGGGACACAGATAGGAATATTCACTCTCCCACGCGGCAAAGCTGAACCCGAAAAACTGAAAGACCAGTTGGAAATGGGAGACAAAGTTCTGCTCCATGATGAGGCGACAATCCTGACTCGTTTCATGATGCCGGAGATACCCACAGCTAATCTGAAGACCGACGAGGATTTTGATTAACCTTGCTTGTGAAACGTATTGTTGCGCACTTCGCTTACAGATGTTACTTGACAATTTCGTGTGAAGATGTTACACTTTATTCATTGAGCAAGGCAGAAACCCGTTTTCTCCAAGAAAACGGGTTTCTGGCGAAACTTCCTGGGCCAGCCCCCAGGATAAAAATATTAAGGTGGAGGTAGGCTGGCACCGCCACAAATAAGGAGGAATACAATGCGTCTCAATTTTGTTTTGGGTATTTCACTCATTATGGGACTGGCGTTTACGCTTGTTCCAAACCTTGGAATGGCGGCATCAGCGCCGCTGTATACAGGTGATAATGTCCTTGCCTGCGCCAATTTTAACGATGGAACAGGCAGCAGCGACATGACGCTCATCGTTCAACTGGATGCCGATGGCAAAATGCTGGTCGATGAAGGAGCGCCTGTCAAGTTCATCGTGCCGCAAACAGATATTGCCAATTTTCAAAAGCAGGACTTTGATGATTCTGCCTGGCAAGATGGTAAAGCCGCCGTTGGATTTGCCGATGGTGATGATAATACGGAAGTGTCCAGCGGTATTTCTATCATCTACACGCGCTATCATTTCAAAGTTGCCGATGCCGCGGCAGTGAAAAAACTCGTTTTACGCGCTGATTACGACGATGATTATGTTGCCTGGCTCAATGGCGTCGAAATAGCGCGCAGTCCTGGTATGGCCACTGGAGGGTCAAAAGAAGGAGATATTCCACCATGGAATTATAGCGCTGCCAGTGGTAAGGTTTCCAACCATGAAGCCAGTAAGGCAAACCCCCCTGCCTGGCAGCAGGAGGTCGTAGCTGACTTCCAGGCGATAATTGGCACATCGGTTAAACCAGCAGGCAAACTCGCGACAACCTGGAGTGAAATTAAAAAGTAAATCTTAGATTATTAAAGTTTACAAAATTCTCATCGCAAACCATGATATGTGAAGAATGAAACGTGATAAGTGATGATTTAATCACGTATCATGTCCCGATTCTCGGGATCCCGCAAAGCGGAACATCACGTTTCACTCTCAGACACCAGACACAAGGTTCCACGATTTTATAAAGTTTAATGAAAATTATCTAAATGCTGTGTTTTTCATGAACCATTGTTGGTCAGGAGCTCAACTTCTGACCAACAAAAGATGTTATCACTCAGTGCAAGCTGGAGTGAATTCATGATGAAAGGAAAGAAGAATATGCGTATTCGAAATACTATTTGTCTAATTTTTACCGCTTTGGCTGTTTCTATTATACTCTCAATGTCCAGCATCGCTGCCAAAGCTCCACTATATACAAAGAATAATGTGTTAGTTGGCGCAAATTTCAACGACGGCGCTGGCAGCAGCGATATGACCCTTATTATTCGATTGACGGGAGATGGTAAGATTTATGTTGATGAAGGTAGTAAGGTAAAATATATCCATGACCCCGATAATCAGAACATAAAGCCAGGCTGGACAAAAATAGAATATGATGATTCGAGTTGGAAAGATGGGCTCTCCGGCGTTGGATTTTCCGACAATGATGACAATACCCAAACACCCGCCGGACTAATTTCTATTTGGACGCGATATTACTTTGACGCTCCAAACGCTTCTTCTATCAAAGAGCTCTTGTTTCTGGTCGATTATGATGACCAATACATAGCATGGCTGAACGGGGTAGAGATTGCCCGTAGCGGAGGGGCGCCTGGAAAAGCAGGTGAAGAACCTGCATGGAATATTTCAGCGGGTGGCGTTCCCAATCGCGGTTCTCTTGAGTTAGTAGCCGGCAAACCAAATGAGGCCCGTTGGAAAAACGCTGCAATTGAGAAAAAAGTTGTAGATTTTGAGTTTAAAGGCTCTTCGGCATTTACTGTGGAGCCTGCTGGAAAGCTCGCCGCTACATGGGGACGGATAAAGAGCTATGAATAGTTCCTAAGTAACTATGAAGTTAATTTTTTATCTTTTGTCATCCTGAGTCCTGAACGTAGTGAAGGAACAGAAGGATCTCTTTTGTTCGACGGAAAGAGATTCTTCGCTATCGCTCAGAATGACAAAAACCAAATTCATAATTACTTATGTTCTGTGATTACTCTATTTAGCACTTTTTTGCCTGTTTATGCCTTGTACTTATCAACGCGTCAACTAATAGAAGCATTGCCGAGCGCAAGGCACAAAGAAACCTACATGACATATCACGAATGTTCGTTAAATAAAAGCTGATGTAAGCGCCACTTCTTTACGAAGTAAAGGAGTCCTCACTTACTTCAGCTTTCTTTTTTTCTTCGTTACGTGGTCAGTGTTTATATTTGATACCAATTTGATACTGAAATTGTGCATAAATTTCTGTCACTCTGAGCGAAGTTCCTTCGCTTCGCTCAAGGACAAGCTCTGAACGAAGTGAAGGAACAGTCTCTTGCCGAGATACTTCGCTTCGCTCAGAGCCTGCACTGAGCAAAGCGAAGTGATGACAGGAATGCACTATTTTAAAATAAAAATGGTATGAGCTATTCGATAGCAACAAATGAGAGGAATATGATTTTTCTTCAAGCGGGCTTGTCAAAAATGAAAACAACAGTTCTTATCACCAATTGTTTGTATATACTGTTGGTTAGCGCTGCCTCTGTGACATTATGTTCTCCCGTCTGGGCATGTTCCATCCCTGTATTTCAATATGCTCTGGAACACTGGTCCGCGGATGTTTATGAAGTAATTGTGTTTCATCAAGGGCAACTGTCTTTGGAGGACCAGGCAATAGTCGATAAACTTCCCGGCGAAGACGGGGCATCGTCGGATATTGATTCTCCTGCCAATGCTATCGTCAAAATAGTTAATCTCGCAACATCGCCGGATGAAGCGATGCGGAAACTATGGGAAGCACAGTCCGCGTCAGAACTGCCCTGGATGGTGGTTAAATATCCAGGGTCATCACGGATTCCGGAAAATGCATGGTCTGGACGCTTCACGGCTACTGCTGTCGAAACACTCCTTGATTCGCCCACTCGAAAGGAAATTGCCCGCCGCATCCTCGAAGGAGAGGCCGCGGTGTGGGTTCTTTTAGAAAGCGGCATTCAGCAACAAGATGATGCGGCCGCTCGTTTGCTGGAAACCCAACTAAAGAAAATAGAAGAAACCCTTGAGATATCACCTCCAGAAGGAGAAGCCGTTGTTGACATGGACTATACACAAGTAAACTCAGACCCACGTGTTAAATTCTCAATGGTGCGTTTGTCGCGCAACGACCCAAGTGAACAAGTATTTGTTCAAATGCTTCTGCATACCGAATGGGATATTAAAACGATTTTGAAACCTATGGCATTTCCGATCTTTGGTCGTGGCCGTGTCCTCTACACCTTAGTCGGCAGCGGTATCGACGAGGATAATATCGAAAAGGCCTGTTCTTTTCTCGTGGGATGGTGTTCGTGTGAGGTTAAGGAGTTAAATCCAGGTATCGACCTTCTCATGTCGGTGAACTGGGAGAATATGATAGCCGAGCAATTAGTAGAATATTATGAGGAAATGCCGCTGATTATTGGCTCTTCGAAATCCGCTACGACAAGGAATGGAAATTGGGGAACTTTAAAACGTAATCTTCTGATTGTGACGCTGGCTCTGATTCTAATTGTGGCTATTGCTACTTGTGTGGTGTTGTGGAGGAAAAGGAAAGGAAATCAATAAATGCAGGCATAAAAAAAGGCGGTACCTGCGGCCTGTCCCGAACGCACGGGACTTATGCCACCCACATGGTAACAAGGCTGATGCAGGACTTACCCGCGCAATTTATAGTATACCATAAAAAATGATTGTTGTCAAGTTCTAATTCGAAAAATCCGTCGTAAAACCTAAGGAATAATAGACTATGCTTAATACTAAACACTTCGTGATAATTTCATCTGTTGGATTATTATTGGTTTTGGGAATTGGTTGGTTGTTATTCTACCTCATCACCAGACCCCACGCTTGTGATTGGCCAATGTGGCGGTATGATGCCAATCGTAGCGCATCTTCGCCCCAGAAACTACCTGCTAAACTCCATCTGCAATGGATGCGTGAATATCCGAAATTTACACAGGCGTGGGAGGACCCACTCAATCAAGACCTGATGCAGTTTGACAAGGTGTCCGAACCGGTGGTTCATGGCAAAACTCTTTTCATCGGTTCCAACGCTAATGATAAGGTGGTAGCTCTCAATACGGAAACAGGTGAGGAAAAATGGGCATTTTACGTGGATGGTCCCGTCCGTTTCCCGCCTGTTGCTTCTAATGGAAAGGTTTATTTCGTCAGCGACGATGGATATCTCTACTGCGTAGATTCTAATCTGGGAAAGTTAATCTGGAAATTCCGAGGTGGGCCCTCTAATAGAAAAATCCTGGGAAACGAGCGTCTAATCTCGACCTGGCCTGCTCGTGGAGGGCCTGTTTTGAAGGATGGAATCATCTATTTTGCGGCAGGGATTTGGCCTTTCATGGGCGTTTTTATCTATGCGCTTGATGCTGAAACAGGGAAGGTAGTCTGGTCAAACGACAGCACGGGTCCCATTTATATGCTGCAACCCCATAATTCTCCCTCATACGCCGGGGTTGCGCCACAGGGAAATTTTGTCCTTGCCGGAGATAAACTGTTAGTTCCCTGCGGTCGCTCAGTGCCGGCATGCTTTGACCGCCGGACAGGAGAGTTTCTCTACTACCATTTAGCAAGATACAATAAAACCGGCGGAGCATTTGTATGTGCCTTGGGAGATTTCTTCATTAACTATCATCGAGACTATGTAACAAGCATTTATGAACTTTCCACAGGCCATTCCGTTGTTCCAAGATTCGGTAAAATCCCGGTAATGACAGAAAAGACTCTCTTTTCTATGGGCAACCCTATAACTGCTTATGACTTCAGGAACCTGAAGCATATTGAGGATGAGAGATTAATCATAGATAAGACAAAAAAGGAAGTCAAAACTGTCAAAGATAAAAAGTGGGTTCTCGAACAACTCTGGCAATGTAACGTGGATGCTTCGGGCGATTTAATCAAAGCCGGAAAAAGACTTTATGCAGGTGGGAAGAACGTTGTATCAGCGATTGAAATCCCTGGAGGAAGGATAGCGAAACTTTTCGGGCGCAAAGGGCCGAAGGTATCATGGAAAACAACTATCGATGGAACTGCGGCGAGAATTATAGCCGCGGATAACAAACTCTTTGTCGTCACTCTCGAAGGGAGTATTTATGCTTTTGGCGGAGAAGCCCCCCCCTATCCCCCCCGTCAACGGGGGGGGAAGATTTACACCTACACTGTAGAAAAGTCAACCATTACGAAAAAGGTATCAGCTAAAGCAGAATCTATCCTGAAAGCCACCGGCATCAGGGAGGGATACTGCCTCACCTACGGTTTGGAAACAGGGGATTTGGTGGAAGCGCTGGCTCGAAATTCAAACCTGCGCATTATCGCTATAGACCCAGACCCAGTCAAAGTGGATAATCTCAGGAGAAGATTTGACGCTATGGGACTTTACGGAAAAAGGATTAGTGTTCAGGTCGGTGATGTCTTTACTTTTGAAGCTCCACCTTATTTAGCGTCTCTGACGGTTTTTGAAAACCTTGAAGCCGCGGGCTATAGGGTAGAGCAAACTGACAGTTTGCTCTACTTCTTCCCCAAAATTTACCACAGCATCCGCCCCTACGGTGGAGTTGCATGCTTGCCTGTTAGCGTTAATGAAATCTCTGCCGTAGAACAACAGATTCAAGAAAGCTATCTGCCCAAGGCAAAAGTTCGTAAAGTAGAACACACTGCCAACTTATTGCGAGGAGTAAAGCGCGCCGCCGGCTCAATACCAAAATCAGAAAATTCTGCCAGTTTGTTACAGGAAGTAGAATATGCCGCCAACTTATTAAAATCTGAATATTTGCTTTTAATCAGAGATGGTCCGCTTCCAGGAGCCGCTGATTGGACCCATCAATACGGCGATATCGCCAACACAGTGAAGTCAGATGATGAATTAGTGAAACTTCCTCTCGGCATCCTCTGGTTTGGGGGAAGTTCCAACATGGATGTTTTGCCACGGCACGGACATGGGCCACCGGAGCAGGTGATAGGCGGTCGGCTTTTTATTGAAGGCATTGACAGTTTTAGCGCGCGAGATGTATATACTGGGCGAGTGCTCTGGAAAAGAAATCTTACCCATTTAAACACTTCCGGTGTTTATTATGATGAAACTTACAAGAACACGCCTCTTGACCCAGCTTATAACCAGGTTCATATCCCCGGAGCCAATGCCCGAGGCGCAAATTTTGTGGCGACTTTAGATAAAGTTTACATTGCTCAGAAGAACAGTTGCCTGGTTTTAGACGCCGCAACGGGGAAGACAATAGAGGAGATTAAACTACCTCCTGACCCCAAAACGGGTCAAATGCCAGAATGGGGCTATATTGGAGTTTACAAAGATTATCTCATCGCAGGAGCGGGCTTTGTTCATTATTTAGATTTCCTCGACCTTGACGAAATTGATGCGACAATCAGTGGAAAGCAGCCTTTCTATAATTTCGATATTACCTCAAGCAAGAATCTTATCATTATGAATCGGCTCACGGGAAAGGTTCTTTGGACTCGAAATTCTGAATTAGGATTTCGGCATAACGCTATCGCTGTGGGAGATGACAAAATCTTCTGTATAGATATGCTCCCTCCTTCGGTTTCCGATGCTCTGGAAAGGAGATTGGGGAAATATCGTTTTGGAACTCCAAAACTGATGGCGCTGAATCTACAAAATGGAAAAATCGTCTGGAACACTAACGAAAATGTGTTTGGCACATGGTTAAGCTACTCAAAAGAACATGATATTCTTCTCCAATCGGGAAGGCAATCCAGAGACATGCTGAGAGGAGAACCAACGAAAGGGATGGTAGCATACAGAGGCAAAAACGGAACTGTGCTTTGGAGTAACAATGCTTCTCAAGGCGGTCCGTACATGCTTCATGGGGATACAATTATCACCGACCAATATTCCTACAGCCTCCTGACAGGAGAACAGAAGATGCGCATAGACCCATTGACCGGCGAAGAAAAACCGTGGATTTTCAAACGCAACTACGGTTGCAATTATGCAATAGCCAGTGAACACCTGCTTACGTTCCGTTCTGCCGCAGCCGGCTTTTATGACCTGATGCGCGATGGCGGAACGGGAAATTTTGGTGGCTTCAAGTCGGGCTGCACCTCAAATTTAGTTGCGGCTAATGGAGTTTTGAATGCCCCAGACTATACCCGAACCTGTTCTTGTAGTTACCAGAATCAGACATCGCTTGCTCTGGTGCATACGCCAGATGTCGAAATCTGGACAACTTACTTCGATGAACCCAGAAATGTTGACATAGCATCATCCAGCAGCGCTATCGCTTTTTCCGACCTTGAAGGGAAGCTGATTTATGTAAACAATTCCCTTCTCAAACTGTTGGGATACGACTATGATACAGAAATATTGAGGAAACCGTTTGTGGAACTCTGGCAGAACAGAGAGAAAACTTTGGAGGTAATAAAAGCATTGCGCGACGTTGGAATAAATTCCTCTTCTTTTCTTTATGATGGAACTTTTTCTTTTAGGAAAAGAAAAAGTTTGGAGGGAAGATGGATAGGGGAACTGGCCGCCGTGAAAAAAGATGGCTCAACGCTAAATGTTCATCTTTTGGCAAGTATGATTACTGATAAATCTGGCAAACCCATCTCCATGATGTTTTCATTTGTGAAAATCACCGATACAGCCATTGCTTTCTTTGACCTCAAAGGAAATCTGACTTATGTAAACAATTCCTTCCTCAAACTGTGGGGCTATGATGACGATGCTGAGATTCTGGGGAACCCTTTTGTGGAACTCTGGCAGATGGAAGAGAAAGCTTTGGAGGTAATAGCAACATTGCGCAACAAAGGGGAGTGGATAGGTGAACTGGTCGCCATGAAAAAAGATGGCTCAACGTTGGATATCCATCTTTCGGCAAGCATGGTTACAGATGAGTCCGGCAATCTTGTCAGCATGATGGCTTCATTTGTGGATATTACCGAGCGAAAAAGGATAGAGGAAAAAGTGAATGACATCAAGTCTGGGCTACGCAACATCCGCAAAATCAACCAACTCATCACTGGTAATGTGCCTATCAGAACTATCGGCGTCAACCTTGGCGCGCCAGGCGACCGCAAGGCGGATAACGGCACATTATGGCTGGAATATCCGCGTGTCGGTGGGCCATCGCCTGATATTCCGGTGAGCATCAGCCCTGAGAAGTTACTGTTTAGCATTGATTCGAAGTTCCAGACTGATTTAGACAACCAAACTATCTCGGAGGAATTGCGGCAGAAGTTTGAAAATAAAGGTTTCTCACTCCATCAAGGCGCTACCGTTTTGATTGAAAAGAAGGGTAGCAAGTGGTTGATAACCAGGAATGATATGAAAACATATATTGTCAGGAAAGAAAAAGATGAAAACTCTTACCATGAGGTTGGCGATAAGCTAAACATTTACCGTGAGAATTTTGGGCGATTCTGTCATCATTCATCGAGAATTCAAGTAGGTGAAGATTTGAAACCCGCGCCTGCTTGGGTGGTTGCATCGGGGCTTAAAGGTGTATCCTCTGTGACGATTACTTTGTCAGGAAAGTCCACCGAAGCTACCACGCAAGCCGAAATTGAAGAGCATATCCAGGAACGCCCTTATACCGTTCGGTTGTATTTCTCAGAACCTGATGAGATAAAGCCGGGGCAACGGGTTTTTGACATCGCCATTCAAGGACGGAAAGTTTTGGAAAACCTTGACATTATCAAGGATGCAGGCAGCCTAAACTGCTCTGTTGTCAAGGAATTTAAAGGAATTCTGGTTAAAGATGATTTAACAGTGGCGCTTACTCCATCCAATAATGCTAAGTCAAGCGTTACGCTGATTTGTGGAATAGAGGTTATGGCTGAAGGATGGTAGATTATTCCAGCTTGTGTAAGTACCTATGAAATTGGTTTTTGTCATCCCTTCGACAGGCTCAGGGCGGCGTCTGAGACGAAGGCGAAGAATCTCTTTCCGTTCAGCAGAAGAGATCCTTCTGTTCCTTCACTACGTTCAGGACTCAGGATGACAAAGATAAAGAAATTTAGGTACTTACCTATAGTTTCGCACTTTTGGTTCGCCCGATTTAGAGCCGCTATTTGGTGGTTTACGAAGTAAATCCCCCCTGCCCCCCCTCTTTCCCCCCGCATGCGGGGGGATGAAGGGGGGGAAAAGGGGGAACTGAGCGAAGCGAACAGACTACGCTGATTATACCGATAACTAAAATCGGCGTAGTCTGTTAATCAGCGGCTATTCCTTTGCATAACACAAATCTGCGAAAGTATGGTTATAAGTAGGTTGACAATACTTTCTATTTCTGGTATTATTATCTCCTTGTATATGCTAAGATTAGATTAACGGTGTAGATAACTTGACTTTGGTAAATTAAAATGAGATGCAGTCGTAGCCCAACTTTCTAAGCATGTCATTGCGAGGAACGAAGCAATCAGCCGGAAATGAGCCTCATTTGCAAAAACCAAGATAGAATCTTGGGCTCATATGTTATAATATATGTCAAAGAAAAAATTCATTAAGGCACGAGACACAAGATTAAAGACTAGTGTTACTTTAAATTGGTCAGCGGTGGGAGAGGACCATCTTGGGCTTGTGTTACGAATACCATTCGTAGACTGTCCCTCCCATTTGCTAAGGGTTTGGACATTCCATAGTGAGCTGTTTTTTTAAAACCGATATGAGCATAGATGACAGCCCTTGACCTTATTATCCTAAACCTAAATCGCAACACTTTTAATCACTTTCGTAAAGGAGATTATTTTTATGTATCCTGTTGGTATTGATTGGTCTGAAAAATATCTTGATTATTGTATCAAAAATGAAATTGACGATACTATAAAACGCGGTCGTGTCGATAATAATGAAGATGGTTTTAACAATCTTATGAAGTCATTCTTAGATAGTAACATTAAGTTGACTGATATAGCTGTTGCTATTGAATCACCACACCAACTGGTAGTAGATTTCCTCCTTGCTCGTGGAATTTCTGTTTATCCCGTAAATCCAACAGCAGTGCGTAATTATCGTAAAAGCCATAAGCTATCTGGTAGTAAGTCAGATGAATCTGATGCTGAATTAATTGCCAGTTATCTCTTTGTACATTACAAAACTCTTAGGGTATGGAAACTTTCTGAACCAAAATTGCGTCAATTGAAGCTCCTGGTTTCCGATAGAGATAAGGTAGTAGAGGAAAAAGTAAGATTGCAAAACCAGCTTAGAAGTGCGCTTCTAAACTACTTTCCGCAAGCGTTGTTAGCTTTTGGTGACATTACATGTGAAACTGCATTAGATTTTCTTTATAAATTTCCAACGTATCAAGCGATAGAAGGACAAAAAGAGGAATATTGGAAACTCTTTTTAGATTCTCACCGCGTTTTTAATCCTAAAGCACGGCAGAGATTCTTTTCTGCAATCAAGTCAAAACAAAGAACCATTGACGAAGCAGTAGTAAATGCAAAATCACTGTTGGTTTTGACTATTGTATCCCAATTACGTCCTCTGATTTTAGCCTTGAAGGAATATCAAAAACAAATAGAATCTCTTCTAAAAGAGTTTGACGATGGTAATTTATTCCAAAGTTTGCCTGGTGTAGACGTTATCATCGCTGCGAAGTTGCTAGTTCACATCGGTATTGATAGGGAGCAATTCGCAGATGCCAATGAGCTACAAAACTATTTTGGAACAGTGCCATATACCAAAAAGTCAGGGAAGTATCGTGGTATTCACTTTCGATTTGCTTGTCACAAAGTGATGAGAGCCACCTTACATCAAATGGCGCTTGCTTCACTTCGATGTAGTATATGGGCAAGGAAATACTTCGATAAAAAACGTAAAGAGGGAAAAAGAGCATCCCATGCTTTACGATGCCTTGCTAATTGTAGGCTTTAAGTGATTTTCGCTATTTGGAAAAATAATACTAAGTATGATGAAAATCTGCATCTTGCTTCAATCGCACGGCATCAACTTGCTCAACAATAAAAGGAGGTGAAACCATGGCTAAGGGATTTTTCGACATCAAAGCTTGGCAAAAAGCAGATGATTTGGCTGTAGAAGTTTATGATAAAACCAAATCATTCCCAAGGCATCAACTGTACAGTCTAACGAACCAAATGCAACGTGCGGCAGTTTCAGTTGCAGCTAACATTGCAGAAGGTTCGGGAAGAGGTACAATAGCGGATTTTATTCGCTTCTTGTATATAGCGAAAGGTTCGCTTGCCGAACTGGAATATTATATCCATCTTGCTTTAAGGCTAGGTTACCTTGATGAAGAGAATCATCAAAGATTATCTGCATTGCAAGATGAAACTGCAAGAATTTTAACAGGCTTCATTCGCTTCAAGGAACAAGAAGCTGAAGCATTGTCTTCGTAGTGCCTTGCATCTGGTGTCTCGTGTCCCAAAGCCTAAAATGAATTTTTATATTGACATAGTGAGTCTACGGGCAAATCTACCAAAGTCAAGATAAAATCAAACTTTTAATGGAGAATGAAATGAAGAGACTTGACATGCTACCATTAAATCGTCCTCCTCTGCGCCCCACTGCGTTCCTCGCCCTTCCTCTCGGAGCAGTAAAGCCCCGTGGGTGGCTTCTTAACCAATTGCGCGTACAGGCAAACGGACTCACTGGACACCTTGATGAATTCTGGCCCGACGTCGGCTCAAACAGTGGTTGGTTGGGCGGTACCGGCGAGTCCTGGGAACGTGGACCCTACTACTGCGATGGACTTGTGCCATTAGCGCATCTGCTCGACGACCCACTTCTGCTGTCAAAGGCTCACAAGTGGATGGATTGGACGCTCAACAGCGTTCAGCCAGACGGTCAGTTCGGACCAAAAAGTAACATAGATTGGTGGCCTCGAATGGTGATGCTCAAGGCGCTGGCTATGCACTACGAAACAACCGGCGATTTGCGAGTTCTATACTTGATGACTGCCTATTTTCGCTACCAACTTAAAGAGTTGAAAACCCGTCCGCTTGAAGGATGGGCTGCGGCGCGCGGCGCAGACAATATCCTGACTATCCATTGGTTGTATAACTTGACTGGTGAAACCTACCTCCTCGACCTGGCATCGCTTGTCTTTAGCCAAACTAACAATTGGGCTGAACTTCAGGGTAATTATGCGGTGGGCGAACTTTTGCCGCTGAAAGAGTTTGGAATGCTCACCCATGTTGTGAACAACGCTATGGGCATAAAAGCCGCCGCCGTTTTCTATCCTCAATCAGGTGAGGAATGGCATCGCAATGCGGCCAGGCGAGGTATTGAGAATCTGATGAAATATCATGGCCAACAGAACGGAATTTGGAGCGGCGACGAACATTTGAACGGGACCTCTCCAACCAGCGGCACCGAACTGTGCGCTGTGGTTGAGTATATGTTTTCCCTTGAGGAACTGGTCAGAATACTTGGCGACCCATTCTTTGCCGACACTCTGGAACTTGTAGGCTACAACGCCCTTCCTGCTACTTTCAAGCCTGATATGTGGGCTCATCAATACGACCAACAGGTCAACCAGGTTCTGGCTACGGTGGCTAAACGGGATTGGTCGAACAATAGCGATTGGTCGAATATCTACGGTTTAGAGCCGCATTACGGCTGCTGCACCGCCAATCTGCACCAGGGCTGGCCCAAATTGGTGAAGAGTTTGGTGATGGCGACTCCTGATGACGGACTGGCAATCGTGGCTTATGGCCCATGTTCCGCCTCTGCTCAAGTTGCAGATGAGGTACCGGTCACTCTTACCGAAGAAACTGAATACCCATTCGACGGCGCCGTCTCTTTTCATTTTTCGCTGCCGCGTTCGGCGCGTTTCCCTCTGGTACTGAGGATTCCATCGTGGGCTTCTGGAACACTAATCTCGATTAACGGGAAAGAAGAAGTCCAACCTACCCCCGGAACTTTCTGTCGTATTGAACGACTCTGGAACGATGGGGACCAGGTCACTTTGATGATGCCGATGGAGATTAGGGTTTCTTCGGGTCACAATGGTTTAGTTTCTATATACCGAGGCCCGCTTCTCTTTGGGCTTAAAATCGGCGAAGAATGGAGAAAGATTAAGGGAACAGAACCGCATGCCGACTGGGAGGTTTACCCAACAACACACTGGAACTATGGCTTGCTGCTCGATTACAAAAACCCCTCCGCCTCTTTCGAGATTGAAGCTTCGTCTGTCGGAACTATACCTTTCGAACCGGATTTAGCGCCTGTGCGTCTCAACGCAAAGGGGCGGAGAATACCGGAGTGGGTACTTGTGAACAACTCTGCGGGTTCTATTTCGGTGGGGCCATTTAGTTCAACTGAACCTGTTGAAGCGGTCACGCTTATTCCTTATGGGTCCACCAACTTACGTGTTGCGGCTTTTCCGCTGGTATCTTAAAAAGTGACTATGAGTTAACTTGAGGAATCAAAACGAACGTCAAGACTTGTCCTGCAAACGTTCCAGTTCAGCTAACGCTTTAGCCAGTTCGCGTTCTAACTCTGTAAAACGTCTTAAAAGTGCCGCGTACGTACATTCAGCTTCTGCTTCCCGTTTTTTGCGAAGGCGTTGCGCTACAAGTTGCGGACGATTCAACTGAAGACGTTCAATGTGAAATATTCCTGTTTCGGTTAATGGACTTAGCAAACCATCTTCGCCTTCTCTAAAATGTTCGGAAGGATTATCTCGGTGGGGATGCAACACGCGCAAAGGCCATACGCATCAAGTTAAGCCACATATTGCAGTCGTACCAGTGTTTCTCCCCCTTTGGTAAAGGGGGCCGGGGGGATTTGTTACACTGAAATCCCCCTCAATCCCCCTTTACGAAAGGGGGAAGTCGGTTGTGCGGATATCACGTTTTAATGAACGAGAGGGGTAGGGATTGACGAAAATTGCTTAACTTGATGCGCATGGGATGCAACACGCGCAAAGGCGAAGATGGATTCCAGTAATCGCTCTTAAACCGGTTACACGCCGGGCAACAATAGACCATGTTTAAAAAGTTGTCAAAACCACCTTCCAAACTTTTTCTTTTCCTAAAAGAAAAAGTTTGATCAAAAAGAAAAGAAGAGGAATTTTTCCAATAGAACGCGGTTGATAATGGTCTATTTCCAGTTCTGCTCCGACATCTATTTCGCTTGTACCACAGTAGCCGCATCGAAATTGATACAATTGTCGCAATGTTTCTCGGTCAAAAGGAGACATTAGCTAACCTCAATGGATGAAGCATCAAGAGTAACCTGCGCAAGGATGCCAGCGTATTGTTGGCGTAGACGGCGTTCTTCAGATTTCAATTCTTCTACAGTTTTCTTGACGCGTTGAAGAAAGACTTCGCGTTCCTCTAAGAATGCAGCTAATTGACGATTGCGTTGCTCCAACGTTGCAATTTTCTGTTCGGCGTGCTGCGCTGCCGGCGCATGTGCTACGGCTTCCAGGGCGTAAAGTTCCTGGTACAATGTGTCCAATTCGTCGCGTTCCGATGTTGTCAGCGTGCCCAATCGCTCGCGGAGATAGTCAAAACGCGCTTGTTTCTCATGATTCCACATGGTTTATTCCTCCAGTGTTATTCAAAATTATTTTAGCAGAATACGTTGGAGATGTCAAGTTTAATCATCACCAAACTTTTCTTCCAAACTTTTCTTTAAGAAAGAAAAGTTTGATCAAAAGAAACACTGAGGAAAAAGAAACACCGAGGAATTTCTAATCACTTATCATTTTAGATTTCTAAGGAGGCAATAAATGCCAGAAAAATTAAAAATGGGATTGATTGGCTGTGGAGGTATGTGTGGCGCGCATATTGGCGGTTACCGAAATCTGTGGAAAGCCGATTTAAAATTGTTTGATATCGTCGCCGCTTGCGATATTGAGGAAGGCAGAGCGCAAACGCGCGCAAATGAAGCGCATGAGTTCCAGGGCGGAACAAAGCCCGCTGTCTATAAAGATGTCGAAACGATGCTCGACAAGCATCCCGACCTGGATTGCGTGGATATCTGCACGTTGCACCGCGCTCACCATACAACCGCTGTTCCTTGCCTGGAAGCAGACAAGCATGTGATTATCGAGAAACCGATGGCAATCACGATGCGTGCGTGCCGAGTGATGCTCAATGCCGCTGAAAAAAGCGGCAAGGTGTTATCTGTCGCCGAAAATTATCGCTTGTCCCCCCACGAACGAGCGCGCCGATGGGCAATTCAGCAAGGACGCATCGGTGACCTGCGAATGATATTTTGGATTGATGTCGGCGAGGGCCTGGGCAAATGGGGATGGCGTAATTTCAAGGCGGACGCCGGCGGCGGTTGGACGTTAGACGGCGGAGTGCATTTTGCTGATTTGATGCGCTTCAGTACGGGTTTGGAAGCGGAAGAACTTTACGCCGTCAGCAAAGCTTATGAGCCATACCGATATGATAATCCCGCCAAAAGGGAAGGTGGCTACAAAGTAACGGTAGAAGACGCCACAATCTCTGTCATCAAATTTGAAAACGGCGTGACGGGACAATGGACTTGGGTAGGCTCCGCACCAGGGCAAGGATTTGGACGACGAACCTTCTACGGCAGCGAAGGCTGCATCGACTTGAGCGGCGGCTTATTCCCACGCGGCGGCGAAAATGTGAACAATGATGCGCTGTACAATGAGTTTATCCAGAGTATCAGCGAGGAAGAAAAAGAATATTACTTCCCACGCGGCGTTACCGATACAGTCGCAATAGAATTGAAATATTTCGCCGATGCTATTCATGCTGGAGGCAAACCAATGGTAGCCGAAGTCGCCAAGACTTCGGGGGAAAGTGTCCGCCACTTCCCTCCACACGATTTCGTCGATGGAATCGAAGGGATGAAATCGCAGGCAATCTGCATGGCTGTCTTTGAGTCCAGTTGGCACGGACGCGCAGTCACCCTGAAAGAGATAGAAAATTGCGAATTGGAAGGCTATCAGAAGGAGATTAATGATAGCTTGGGGTTGTAAAACGTGAAACGTGAAACGTGATGAGTGATGAGTAATGAGTGATGAGTGAAAATAGGTACTTATCACTTATTACTCATTACTCATTACTTATTACGTATCACGCATCACGTTTCATTAAGGAGGATGATTGTTTGCATCTAAGGAACAACCCCCTAACCCCCTTTATTAAGGGGGAACAGAAAGTCAAAGAAATATCGGACATTTTGGAAAAAATGTTTGGCGTGCCAGAGCGCGATGAAGTTGACCCGTTAGATTGTCTGATTCGGACAATTCTTTCGCAAAACACCAACGACATAAATCGCGACAAAGCCTACGATAATCTTCGGGAGCGTTTTCCAACGTGGGAAGATGTGCTGTCTGCAGATGTGAACGAAATCGCAAAAGAAATACGCATTGGTGGGTTATCTAAGCAAAAAAGTGAACGTATCAAAAACTTTTTAAATCAACTAAAATCGGAGAGAAGAACATTAAATCTTGATTTTATCAATGAACTGGAGACTAACGAAGCCGTCGAATTTTTGCGCCAACACAAAGGCATCGGCGTCAAAACGGCTTATGTCACTTTAGCTTTTGCCTTTGGACGCGATGTATTTCCCGTCGATACCCACATCTTCCGCATAAGCAAACGTTTAGGATTTATTCCAAACAATTGTACTGCGGAGAAAGCGCATGAATTGATGGTACCGTTAGTTCCACAAGGTAAGGCGTTCCCTTTTCACATAAACTTAATCCGTTTCGGACGTAAAATCTGCCAGGCGCGAAATCCGAAATGCAACGAATGTCCGATAAGCGATTATTGCCTGTACTTTTTGCAACTCAAAGAGCAAATATGACAACGAATTTAGGGATTTAACAAATTCAAGCATTTATCGAATATCATTCGTTTAATCTAATGTATTGGTTGTCATATTCTCACTGACGTGTCTTTCAGTATCAATAGGTTGTGTAGGAGAAATTACTATGAAAATTACAAATATCGAAATTATTCAGGTAAATGTGCCGTATGTTGAACGAGTTAGAGAATATCTGCGGTTGGCGTGGAGAATGGAAAAGACGCCCTCGGTGAATACCTGTATCTATAAGGTGCATACGGATGAAGGGCTTGTCGGGCTGGGTGAGGGTACGGCTAATTTGGGAGACAAAGTTAAGGCTTATTTAGGCAGAGACCCATTCGATTTCATCTGGGACGATAGCATAGGCGGGGCGCTTCAGATGGCTTGCCATGACCTAATGGGCAAAGCATTGGGCATTCCGGTCTACAAATTGTTCGGTCCAAAGCAACGAGATGAAGTTCTCACAATGTACTGGTCACACTGCTTCCCACCGGAGATTATGGCAAGGGAAGCAAAAATTGCTCTCGCAAGCGGCTTTACTTGCCATAAGACAAAAGCGCGTCCCTTCCACAACCCGGTAGAACAGATTGCGGCTATGGTTGAAGTTGTTCCGGCGGATTATCCCATAGCCGTGGATGCAAACGGCACCTTTGAGCAAGTCAGCCGCGCTATACAAGTCGCCAAAGAATTTACGAAATATCCCAACGTCTGGGCTATGGAAAGTCCTATTCCTCAATCAGATATCAACGGTTACCTGTTATTGAAGCGAGAGGTGAATTATCCCATCGCCATTCACAGCAATCAACCACCGCCCCTTGAAGCTGTGAAAGCCGGGATGTGCGATTACTTTGTAATTGAGTTCGAGTGGGCGAGTAGCTTAGTGAAGCAGGCAGCTATTGCAGAAGCCGCTGGCGTTCACCTCTGGGTGGAGAATGGATTGTACTCAGGCATTTCAGCAATGTTCCAGACTCACCAAGCGGCTGCTATAAAGAACGCTGACCTCTGTATCTCCCTCATATTTCTGATGGAGGATGACTTGATTATCGAGCCTTTTGCCGTCAAAAATGGGCATGTAGAGGTACCGGAGAAGCCGGGAATAGGGGTTACACTTGATGAAAACGCTGTGGACAATTATCGGGTTAGGACATAAAATCGTTTGCGATGTACTGGAAGATATTTTCGACCCCATTGTAAAAAGAATGGAGCACACTTGCTAACGCTGTCATCTCAACCAAATTGAGTTCTTTTCTTTGAGGAAGCTCTAAAAGCGAAGCGTAGGATTCAAAGAGCAATCGATTAATCGATTTAACCTCAAACTTTATTAAAGAGAGCATTCTTTCAAGCGACACGCTTGAGTTCTCCTTTCTCTTTAATGGATTCCGCAATGGGATTCTTGGAATCCAAATCAATAAGATTGACGGAATGTTTCAATTTGCGAAGGAGCTTCCCCAAAATTTCCGTTAAAGAACATGTCGGGTGGACATCCTCTGACGGCTAAATCAATCTCTGAATTTTTCTTTGCCTCTCCAGTCGCCAGTGAGCCAAAGATAAAAATCTCCCGACAACCTGCTTCCTTGAGAATATTAATGGCTAAATCAAGTTCTTTCCGAAAATTCTTTGACATTTGAATCATTTGACTAACTCTTTCTTTTTGGTTATTATGATGCATCTATGAAAACACTTTCGATAAGTGTAACATAAACCGTGATTTTTATCAAGTTCAGCATAAAAAATCAGAAATCTTTGTTGTCATTCATAGGTCTGTATGTTACAATTTTGTTTGAGATTGAAAAGGAGGTACATCTCGTAAAAGGACAGAAGAATGATTATTTACAATTTAGAAGAGAAAGCAATTATTTTGAAATCAGGAGACGATGTCGCTGTCGCCAAAGAGCGGCTTAATATTAATACTGTGCTTGAATATTGTGGGCGAAAAATTCGGGTCAATCGTGATATACCCTTATGGCATAAGATTGCGGTGAATGCCATTCAGCATGGAAATCCTATCCGCAGGTACGGACAAATAATCGGATTTGCATCATGTAACATCGCGGTCGGCGACCATGTACATGACCACAATGTTGACTGGAAAGAATTTCTCAGGGAATATGAATTTGCCAATGAAGCTATGCCAACGGAATTTTATCCTGAAAGTGAAATGCGGACTTTTATGGGCTTTAAAAGAGATGACGGTAGAGTCGGTACCAGAAATTATATTGCCATCGTTGCTACATCTAATTGCTCTGCCAGCGTATCGCGTTATATCGCCGATAAATTTAGAAACGAGGTATCAAAAGATTATCCGAATGTCGATGGCGTTTTCGCGGTTACTCCCAAAGGCGGTTGTAGCACAAGGGTCGATGGTGAGGATGTGATGCAACTCCAACGAGTCCTTGCGGGATTCGCAGACCATCCAAATGTCGGTGGTTACCTTCTCGTAGGATTAGGTTGTGAAGTCAATCAAGCGGATTATTTAATCGCAAATCAGGGATTGCTGTTGGGGCCTGAACACAGGTCTGGAGTGATTTTAATACAGAATTGCGGCGGGATTCAGAAAGCTGTGGATGCTGGCGTAAAAGCGGTTCAGAAGATGTTGCCTTATGCTAATGAATTTCGTAGGACAACACAGCCAGTTTCAGATTTAATCCTGGCGACGGAATGCGGCGGAAGTGACTCAAACTCTGGCATTTCTGGCAACCCTGCTGTCGGCGTAGCAGCGGATGAACTGGTCAAATACGGCGGAACGGTTATCCTCGGTGAAACAACAGAGATGTATGGTGCCGAACATCTTCTGACCAAAAGAGCGAAAAATGAAATTGTCGGCCAGAAATTAATAGAGAGAATTCGGTGGTGGGAACATTACGCCAAAACACATGATGCCGAAATTAACAATAACCCTACGCCGGGAAATATCGCCGGTGGTCTGTCGAACATCTACGAAAAATCCCTCGGCGCGATAGCGAAAGGCGGTACTACTACAATAAACGAAGTTTACCGGTACGCCGAACGCGTCACGGAGAAAGGCCTGGTCATCATGGATACGCCAGGAAATGACCCCGCTTCAGTCACCGGCGTGGTCGCCGGAGGCGCAACCATCGTTGTTTTCACCACAGGAAGAGGCTCAGTATTCGGTTTTAAACCCACGCCTTCTATCAAAGTCGCGACAAACTCACAGCTTTACCACCAGATGATAGATGAGATGGACATTAACACCGGAGTTGTCCTTGATGGCGCTACCGTTACAGATGTGGGACTTTCTATTTTTGAAGAGATTATCGAAGTAGCTTCTGGCAAAAAGACCAAGAGTGAACTGAGTGATGTGGGAGAAGAGGAATTTTCTCCGTGGGTTCTTGGGCCAATTCTTTAACTAATTTGAGAAGTGCAATGACTCGGTCGTATTCAAATCATGAGTGAGAGTTACACTAAAACCCACCCTTTCACCCTCCCCTAACCCCTCCCGTCAAGGGAGGGGAATTTAAAAAATGAGCTTAATTTGATCTATATGGATAAAGGTAGAGTTGTCCCTTTTAGCCTATTTGACAATGACCATCTTGCGCGTAGCAAAAAAGTCGCCGGCCTGAAGCTGATAGAAATAGACGCCACTACTGACGGCTTCTCCTTTGGCATTGTTGCCGTCCCAGTAGGCAGCTCTGTCCTTTGTCAGGTATATACCAGCCTTCTGATTGCTAAGATTGATAATGCGAATAAGCTGACCTTTGGTATTGTATATCCTGATAGTGACTGGCGCATCAGTGGCGAGTTGGTAAGGTAGCCACGTCTCAGGGTTGAAGGGGTTGGGGTAGTTTTGGAAAAGGGCAGTGCGAGCTGGTATTAGTTTTTGAGAGACTAAACGCTTTAACTGCTCTAACACCTGTTTTTGTTCCTCGTTGAGGGGAGTGGCTTCAAGTTGAGCAATAGTTTTGCTTAAAGCTGATTCTTCAGATGTAGCCTCTAAAGTTGGCGCCCCGGTTTTGCTTTCAACAGGGAACTGGGTTATCAACCCAACGGTGTATTGTAAGATTAAAGCGGCGTCAAGAGCAGTAACAGTACCATTGCCTGTGACATCCGCCGCATCTATATCTTCGTCTGAAAGTTCCCTGAGCCCAACAATATATTGAAGGACTAAAGAGGCATCATAAGCAGTAATAGAGCCATTCCCGCTGACATCACCAGGGAGACGCTGTTCCAAAGCCTCCGCAATTACCCAATCGCTAAACGCGGTTTGGCTATCTATTAGAAGATAGTTGTCACCTGGGTTTCGTGCTGGCGTTTTCGGTCCCTCCCAGGCTTCGCCTGTCCACCGCCAAAGGTTCAGGTTCTCCTCCGTCTCGCCGTTCAACTCGCTATCTTTGTAACTCAGGGTGAGGTCAAAAACGCTTTCTTCACCGGTGGCCGTTACACTGAACCAGCGGCGGACGCTGGCAGGCGCGTCAGGGTGGGTCTCGCCCGGATGAACCGTAATACCTATGGCAGAAAGAGTTCCCAGAATGGTAACATTCACCTTTGCCCTTACCTGTCCACCAAAGAGTATTTCGCCTATGCCCGAAACGCTCTTGCTCACTCGCACTCCACTGTATTCATAGGCGCCCATATCTTCTTTCCAGCCCAAGTCGTGATTGATAGTTTCATCGTAGGCATAAGGATTTTTACCCGCGTCAATACAGGGAGAATTATACTGGAGTGTGAAATCACCAGCATCGGGATTTGTAAACTTAGGGTCAGCGTCGATATTGCCTGTTCCTTCGTAACCGCCCTGCACATCGCAGTAGGTGACCGTTGGCGTGCTATCGAGGTTGTAAATTTCCTTCCCGCTATCTTCCCACAGGATGCAGTTGGTCACCGTAGGATTGGAAATGTTAGTGTTGTACATCCCGCCGCCGTATCCTGCTAAGTTGCCTGAGAAAGTACAGTTGGTCACCTTAGGCGAGGAGGAAGAGTTGAACATCCCGCCGCCGCCGCCTGAGGTTGAGTTGCTTGAGAAAGTGCAGTTTTTCACCGTAGGCAAGGAGACATCGTTGTACATCCCGCCGCCGTCGTCGTATGCATAGTTGTCTGAGAATTTGCAGTTGGTCACCGTTGGCGAGGAATAGGAGTTGTACATCCCGCCGCCGCTGTATGCTGAGTTTTGTGAGAATGTGCAGTTGGTAACCGTAGGCGAGGATTGTCGGTTGTACATCCCGCCGCCGCTGTCGGTGTATGCTAAGTTGCTTGAGAATGTGCAGTTGGTCACCATCGGCGAGGAATAGGAGTTGTACATCCCGCCGCCGCCGTTGCCGCCTGGTTTGCTTGAGAATGTGCAGTTGGTCACCGTCGGCGAGGAATAGGAGTTGTACATCCCGCCGCCGTTGTATGCTGAGTTTTGTGAGAAGATGCAGTTGGTCACCGTTGGCGAGGAATAGGAGTTGTACATCCCGCCGCCGATGCTTGGGGCTGAGTTGTTTGAGAATGTGCAGTTGGTAACCGTAGGCGATGAGCCCTCGTTGTACATCCCGCCGGTGATGGTGAAGCCGTCGAGGACGGTATTGTTCGCTCCGGTGGCGACATGATAAGCGTCATTGTCAGTTTTGCCGCCGCTTTGGTCGAGGTCGCCGCTGAGGATGGTTGGGTTGTTCTCCCAGTCACGCTGGTCACGGCTGGTCTCCCCACCAATGAAACCGCCGTAGATGCTGACGTCGTCTTTGAGTTGGAAGGTGGAGTTCCTGTTATTGTCCGTCTGCCCAGCGCCTTCATCGGGGTAGTATGTTCCTTGCGCTACCCAGAGCTCGTCGCCTGAGTTGGCTAAAGCCAATGCACTTTGCAGATACTTTTTGGCGGTTTGCCAGCTTAGACCATCACCATTGTCATCTGGTCTGCTGGCATCAACATAGATGATGCGAGCGTTTGCAATTGCTGGCATGAGAAAAAGAATTAACAATACCAACGTTATGAAGCTGATTAAGGTTACCTGAAACTGTTTTAACATTGTTTAAATTCCTCTATTTTTGTACCAGAAACCGAGTTTCTTTGGAGAAACTCGGTTTCTTTGTTTCCTTAATTAGACCCGCCGTTCGGAGGAGCGACCCTATGGCGGCTCATCTCCCATTCTATGAATAATGGTTGGGGTTCTCGACGAATAAACTTTCCGTTGATGCAATCTGACAGAGTACGTCATCTGCCGATAAAAAGGTGAGATTAGATGACGAAATGAGTTGAAGGCGATTTTTCAATTCTAATGCGGCAGCCAGTTGAATGGCATCATACCCCCTCAATGAGTGGCGTTTTGTCAGGTCCATTGCATGTGCAACAACTGCATATGTTACACGGATTCGACTTAATCGATACCGAAAATCTCCCTCAAACTGATTCATGGCGTTATGATAAACAGATTGAGAAATATCACCGAGTCTACATTTTCGAGACAAAGCAGCGGCCATTTCCGCTCCGGTGACGGAAACGATAAAAATCTGACGTGCGCTTGTAATCCCAAGAAATAGTTGGCGAATCCATCGACTTCCAATTTCATTCAGATACCGTTTGACAAGCGCACTCGTATCGGCATAATAAATCATCGCTCACCTCGATCTTCGATAATAATTTCCGAAATCGGTTTCCCTTTTGCTGATAATGGGATGAAATCCGGAAGTGGCAGATATCCTTTTTCTGGAACCTCGTCAATGAAACCGCTATCTACAAGTAACTGAAAAACGCGAAGTTCTTCCTGCTGAGTAAACGTTGCTCGCGTCAATGGAGATTGACTCTGCTGAATTGGTTTAGCCATTGCGAATCTCCCCTTAAATAATTGATTGTGATTAATCATAATTATACAGAAATGGTCATATGATGTCAAGAACAAATTAGCTAAAACCTCTCTCCATTTTTCTTCAGTGTTTCTTTTGATCAAAATCCCCCTTTCCCCCCTTTGGAAAAGGGGGTAGGGGGATTTTTAAAAGAAAAGTTTGGTTACATTGTCGCATTTGGCTTCACTTCACTGAGAATATGGTCAATAATTTTGTCTGTGTCGATGCCTTCCGCTTCGCCCTCAATATTTCGCAGGATGCGGTGTCGTAGGGCAGGATGCGTCACTTTTTGGACATCCTCAAATGCGACGTTGTATCGACCTTTAGGTTGAGTAGCCGAAGGCGTATCGAAACCATCCAGCAGCGCGCGGATTTTTGCGGTCAGGGTTATCGCCTGCAAGCCGCGGATACTTGCGCCTAACTGGACGTATTTTCGGGTCAATTCAGGCGCGATATCTTTTTCGGGATGAGTGGCGCAGATGAGTCTGATGATATAATTTTCAACGTGGGAAGCGATGGGAACCTGCCTTACCAATTTACGCATTTCGAGAATTGCCTGGGCGTCGAGCACCTTTGTGACTTCAGTAACATTTATCGAAGTCGTTCTCCGCAAAATTTCCACCATCTCGGCTTCACCTGGAAAATCCATTTTCAACTTAAACATGAATCGGTCTAATTGAGCTTCGGGGAGACGGTAGGTGCCCTCCATTTCGATCGGATTTTGCGTGGCGAGAACGAAAAACGGCTCTTCAAGTGGATAAGTTTCGCGAGATACGCTTACAGTATGTTCCTGCATCGCTTCCAACAGCGCGGATTGCGTTCGTGGCGTTGCTCTGTTGATTTCGTCAGCCAGTATGATTTGCGCAAAAATAGGCCCTGGCTGAAATTTGAAACTCCTCCTACCTTCGGAGTCTTCTACGATAACATTCGTTCCTGTGATGTCCGACGGCATCAGGTCAGGTGTGAACTGGATGCGTTTGAAAGATAATCCAAGCGTTCGGCTGAGCGTCATTACTAATTGCGTTTTCCCCAAGCCCGGCACGCCTTCGAGAAGCACATGCCCATCTGCAAACAGACAGAGCAATACTCCTTCGATGACTTCCTCTTGGCCAACGATGACTTTGCCAATCTCAGTTTTTATCCTGTAAAAAGCTTCGCGGAATTGTTCGATTTTTGATTCCATTTTATCTTCGACCTGTAATGTAAACATATTTCTGATAAAGCATAACGTAAAGCGTAAAACGTAAAACGTAATTATTGTTACGCTTTACGTTTCACGTTTTACTTACGGCATCAGGGGAGCAAAATCCAGCCCCGCTGTCTCCTCAAATCCTGCTATTAAATTCATATTTTGCAAAGCCGCTCCCGATGCGCCTTTGACGAGGTTATCCAATGCCGACATTGCGACGACTCTTTTGGTTCGGGCATCGACTTCCAGGCCGACATCACAGTAATTGCTTCCATAGACCGCTTTCGTCTGTGGATATTCGCCTTTATTAAGCACTCGGACAAAAGGTTCTTGCTCATAAAATTTGTGGTAGATTTCTAGAAGTGAATCCGTTGAGATATCTTTTTTCAGGGTAAAATACAGCGTGCTCAAAATGCCGCGGCTCATCGGCATGAGGTGAGGCGTGAAATTCACAGTAATTTCACGTCCCGCAAACTGGGTCAATTCCTGCTCAATTTCGGGTGTATGCCGATGCGTTCCGATGTTGTAAGCCACGATATTACCTTCGCGGTTGGGAAAGTGAGTTGTGTCCGCGGGTTTGCTTCCGGCGCCAGAAATGCCCGATTTTGCGTCGACTATAATTCCATCTAAATGCACCAGTTCTTCACGTAGTAACGGTAGCGAAGCCAAAATTGCGCCGGTTGGATAACAGCCTGGGTTGGCTATCAATCTCGCCTGGCGGATTTCCGCGCGATGCAATTCCGGTAATCCATATACGGCCTCGGCAAGCAAGTCAGAGCTGGTATGTTCGACCTTATACCAGGCTTCGTAAACTCTGGCATTTTTGAGACGATAATCCGCGCTGAAATCTATCACTCGAATACCCTGTTCCAAAATACCTGGAGCATAAGACATGGCTACTTTATGCGGCACGGCTAAGAAGACAATTTCAACTCGATTTTTGAGTTGGTCTATCTCTAATTTTGAAAATTCCAGTTCAATTAAACCGCGCAAATTTGGTAGAACATCAGTCACAGTTTGCCCAGTGTATGTTTCAGACGTTGCTAATTCTATTTTTATCTCTTCTGGATGTTTCACCAACAATCTCATCAATTCACTGCTGGTGTATCCAGAAGCGCCTACAATGCCAATTTTTAACATCTCTTCCAGCCTCCGTTATTCAGGAAAATTTTTTAGCTCGACAATGTTAGATTTCAGTGTAGTCCAAAATCCCCCTCAATCCCCCTTTACGAAAGGGGGAAGCGGTTAATTGCACATACGCATCAACTTAAGAGTTTTTCCCACGTTCCCCTCCCTTGACGGGGAGGGGTTGGGGGAGGGTGAACATAAGCAAGGAAGCAGATTTCACCCCCACCTGGCCTCCCCCGTCAAGGGGGAGTAACAGTGGTATATACGCAAAATGGTCTTAAGTTGATACGCATGGGGAAGCGATTAATTGCGATTAATTGCCACCCAACCCTTTTGCCCCCTTGCCCTCTTGCCACTTTGCCTTTCCACATTTTAATTCCCTAAAACAGTTATTTTCGGGAATTAAAGAATGATATAGAAGTTTAGCATTATCAAGGAAAAAAACACTTGATGTCGTTTTTCTTCATATTGCTAAAAACGAGACTATTAATCAACGTCGCTTTTCTTCAACATCCAAATGAGTGTTTGAGAAGGCTTTAGAGCGAAAGAGAACAGCAAATGATAGGTACATGTATGGAATACCTACTTGAGACGCCTTATAGACAAAATTAGAAATTCCTTTCAACAGCGGGCTAAAGCCTAATGCTACTAAGAATTCATTCCTGCTCCACATTGTTTTAACCGCCTTTTCCCAACCGCAGAGTTCACTGAGACGGCGCGGAGGACGCAGAGAAAAACAAACATTATTTCGCTGCGAACTCTGCGTCTCCTCTGCGTTCTCTGCGGTTAAAAGAACATAATTAAAGCGCAATTCTTAGTAACATTGGGCTAAAGCCTAATGTCTACAAGTTCCATCCGTTGTGTTTCCCCTTTAACCATAACTTCCAATACAACACCAACACCAGGCGCATAATACTTATGCTCAACAACGTCGGGTTCAAGTGGTGTCCAATCCTTGGTTTTCAGGCAGTTTTCAAAAGAACCATAAGGAACTGAGACAGATTCGTTCAAACTGAGCACGTCAGCCATATCTTCAGCTTCACCTTTGTAATACTCCTGGCGGTAGGAATCGCCAATCTGCGGATTGGCTTTCATTATGATTCCCGGTTTGGCGCCAGCCACACCGGCCTCCCAGGAGCCTTTGGCGCTTACAACTTTACCGTTTTCATATTCCTTTGAGTCTTCTCCAAAATACCAGACGTTACCGTCTTTATCCTGGGCATACCAGTCATAAGTTTCCTCTATTAGCTCATCTTCAAGCCAAACCCTATCCCAAACCACAATAGCGGTTACACCAAGAATATTCTTGGTTTGATCGGTAACAACTATCTCATTCCGCTCAGTACCGTCTTCTGTCTCACCCTGGTAGATGAAAGTCGTACCGGGCTTCAAAGGGAAATACGGATTATCAACTTTTGCAACGAAAGTTGCAGAATTTATGATTGGGTTGTATGTTTCATCCACTGTTCCGTTAGTAAGTGAATTACTGTTACATCCTACTAAAAATATGGCCGCAAGCCCTATAGACACTGATAACATTGTAATTCGCTTCATTGTTTTACCTCTTTGATTAAATTTATTTCTCTTAATTTCTTATGATGGAACTTTTCTTTCTAAAAGAAAAGTTTGGTTACATCCTCGCCTTGTATTCCTTGACCCAGCCGCAAACGCTCTTTATTGTTTCTGGTTTACACATAGGTGGCATTACACCTGCAGAGGTTACTACCAATCCACGATGGTGCGGAAGGACATCCAAATCGGCTTCGATTCCGGCGATAATCTCTTCGGTTGTTCGCATCCACAACATAGCATTGGTGCCGCCTATCAGGCATTTATCCGGGCAAGCGGTGCGTCCGTCTAAAAGAGACGTATTTCCGAGTGTCGGAGAGGTAAAAGCCTCAAAACCATCTACTGGGAGTTTGGATAAAGCTGGCAAAAGTGCCTTCAAGTATCCGCACATGTGTAGAAGAAGTAGGCGGCCCGAACCTTTAGCAATTTTACCATATTCTTGAATGTGTCGGAAGCAATATTTCCGGTATTGTTCTGGCGAAATGAGTGTCGTTGATGTGTTCTCCACAAGATAAAAGATATCACAGGGACTATTTTCAGCTAAGATTTCGGCTTTACGCAGAAGTAATTGGTGCATAACTTCAAAGAGTTTCTCAACCTCCTGTGGATAATCAGCCAAAAGGTAATGCGCATTCTCAATACCCGCGAGCCATTCGACCCAGTGCATGAGGGGCGACTCGCCAATTCCATTGCAAGTTACCGCATCGGTACCGATACTCTTCGCCTGCGCTCTGGCTTGTTCCAAGCCCTCTTTATTCAATTCAACCTGGCAATCCGAGTACCACTCCGTCATCAGTTTGACGTCATCAATGTTCTTAACTGGGAATTCAATTGGGTGCCATGATTGTGAGGTAACGTCAAACTTCTTGACCATCTCTGCACTCCCGAACCGAATGCGGAAGAATGTCCTTTGGATGCCATTATCAGTGCGGGTTTCCATTGATGTGTTCTTCCTGATTTCCTTGATACAACTGGATATCCCAATATGTTTATCACTACCAATCCAGTCGTGGATTTCATCTACTTTCATGTTGCAAAAAGGAGGAGCCTGCGCTCCTGGATACGCTCCATCCAGCTTAGGCCAAAATGGCAAGCTGTCCACTAGTTGCAATTGAATTGCCGCAAGCCAACGTTCTTTAGCTGTCATCATTGTTTATCGCATCTCCTTAAAAACCCGTTTTCTCCGAGAAAACGGGTTTCTTATTAAGGTATAAACAAATCTCTCCGCGTGAGTCCAACCTTTTTCGATATTTCCAGACAATATTCAAGCATTCCTACTTCCTCGCCATGGGTGTTGGAACCGAAGGAAAACTTGGCGCCTGCATCTTTAGCCAATTTTATGAACGCCAAACTCGGGATTTTGTAACGGGAGTTGATTTCTATTGCGATATCAGATTTAACTGCTGCTTCTATTACTTTCTTCATTCGCTCTTTTGTCCAGAGCACATCATATTCATCCGCAATGCAATGAGGGAGAAAAGTAGGATTGGCAAAGATATCAATCGGCTCAGTGGATAGAATCTGAATATTGAAATCCACATATCGTTCCATAAAATCATCTTTGTCGTCAATTTCCACTATGTACCGTTTTCCAAAATTTACCCTTTTAGGACAATCCTAATTGGCATTTGGTTCCCGCTTCACTGAGAACTGTTCCGATTTACATCGGAATCTTACATTCTCGCCGCGGGCGTGACTTCCGACGACACTCGCCGTAGTGAAAGTTATCCCGTGTGATACACGGGACTATAAGGTGGT